>ERZ795053.5242-NODE-5242-length-13498-cov-5.046418_pt1 | contig 13498 bp, 12 predicted proteins | sample MGYA00375137_ERZ795053 | MGnify/ENA primary metagenome ERZ795053 (study PRJEB30182, sample SAMN05720284) | activated sludge metagenome | isolation source: Anaerobic digester | place: Hong Kong | collected 2014-12-17 ... | reverse complement strand
ATGCAGTTGATAGCCGAAGCCTATGATCTGCTGAGCCGTGGTTTGGGATTGGGTGTGGATGAATTACACGCGATCTTCTCGCGCTGGAACGAAGGTCTTCTAAAGTCTTACCTGATTGAGATCACAGCAGACATTTTCAAGACCATCGATCCGGAAACGGGGCTGCCCCTGGTAGACCTGATCCTGGACCAAGCCGGGCAAAAAGGCACCGGCAAGTGGACCAGCCAAAACGCGCTGGATATCGGCGTGCCCGTTCCGACGATCAACGCTGCCTTGCAAGGCCGCATTATTTCCGCCCTCAAAGAGGAACGCGTTTATGCAGCAACTCAGCTGCCTGCAGTTCAACAAAAGTATGAGGGTGATCCCACAGAATTAATCAACGCGGTCGAGAACGCACTTTACGCGAGCAAGGTAACATCTTACGCCCAGGGGCTGGCAATGCTTCGCATGGCGTCGCAGGAATATCAATACGACCTCAACATCCGCGATATCGCCAAGATATGGCGGGAAGGCTGTATCATCCGGGCGAGTTTACTAAGTGACATCATGGACGCCTACGAACGCGATCCTCAATTGGTCAACCTGATGCTGGACGAGGCATTCAAGAGCGTCATTCTCGAAAGGCTGGATGACTGGCGCAAGGTTGTTCAGATCGCTGTCGGTTTGGGCATACCTGTTCCCGCTATGAGCGGCGCGCTTTCTTACTACGACGCGTATCGCAGCGAGCGTCTGCCTGCCAACCTGATCCAGGCGCAGCGTGATTATTTTGGCGCGCACACCTATCGGCGCGTTGACAAAGAAGGTGTTTTTCACACCCAGTGGGTGTAGAAAGGCGAGGATGTTATGACTGGAAACTATGGCTTGAAGATTCATAAAAGTGGCGCCCTGGACTTTGTTTCACTGGGGGCATTGGTCCACCGGCTGGATCCGGGGGTCGTGCCTTTCCGCAAAGCGACCGAGTGCAAGATCCACGTCAGTGGCGGTGAGTTCAACTGCGCTGCCAACCTGGCGGACTGCTTCGGCTTGCGCACTGGCATTGCGACCGCCATGGTGGACTATCCCATCGGCGATTTGATTGCCGAACGCGTGCGGGCAATGGGCGTCAAACCGTTCTATCGCCACTTCAAACACAACGGCGTCAACGGTCCCAACATGGCAACTGTCTACAGCGACCGCGGCTATGGCGTCCGCCCACCGGTGGTGTTTTACAATCGCAGCCACGAAGCCGCCGCCGAGTTAAAGCCAGGTGATTTTGACTGGCAGGCAATCTTTGACGGGGGTGTGCGCTGGTTCCATAGCGGGGGGATCTTCGCGGCGCTGTCTGAAACCACCGGCGAGGTGATCATCGAAGGAATGCGTGCTGCCAAGGCTGCTGGAGCTGTGGTTTCGTTTGACCTGAACTATCGCGCCAAGCTCTGGAACATCTGGGGCGGGCAGGAAGCCGCGCAGTCTGTTCTTCGCAGGATTATGGAGAATGTGGACGTTTTGGTGGGGAACGAAGAAGACATGCAGCTTGGTTTGGGCGTAAAAGGGCCCCAGGTTGCAGGCGCATCCAAGTTGGATCCAGGCGCTTTTATTGGAATGATCGAAGAGGTTGTGCGTCTTCATCCTAACGTGAAGGTTGTGGCCACCACGCTACGAGAGGTGCACTCAACCAACCGCCACTCCTGGGGTGCGGTTGCCTGGATCAATGGTAGTTCCTATGTGGCACCTACGTGCGAGTTGGATGTGTTTGACCGGGTCGGTGGGGGCGATGGTTTTGCATCAGGGTTATTTTATGGGCTGCTTTCCGGTCAAACGGAACAGGAAGCGGTCAATCTCGGTTGGGCTCATGGGGCATTATTGACGACTTTTCCTGGTGATACCACCATGGCGACTTTGGAGCAGGTGAGGGCTTTTGCCAAAGGAGGTTCAGCACGCATTCAACGTTAGAAAATCCTGAAGTGTGACTGGCTTTTATTTATTAACGAATGCACACGTGTGCAACAATAGAAAACAAGGAGATTAAAAGAAAATGGAAACTATGAAAGCGCTTGTCTTTAAAGGTGTTGGAGACCTGGTTCTGGAGCAGGTACCGATCCCGCATGTGCAGAATCCGGACGATGTCGTGTTGAAGATCTCTGCAGTAGGCATTTGCGGAAGTGACGTCAAAATTGTGGAGGGCAAGCATCATTTCAAACCCAACACCATTCTTGGTCACGAATTTTGTGGTGAAGTTGTTGAGGTTGGAACCCATGTGCATCATGTGAAACTGGGCGACCGGGTGGCGGTGGATAACAACATTCGCTGCGGTTTCTGCGACTTCTGCCGAATGGGTCTCACCAGCCAATGCGTGGACATCAAAACCAGCGCACTGGGTGTGATGCGCGATGGCGGTTACGCGGAATACTGCCTGGTTCCCGAAAAGCAATGCTTTGTGCTGCCGGATGAAATTGATGACATCCTTGGAACACAGGTTGAGACTTTGGCGACCGTGGTAAATGGCATGAACACGCTACAAATGCTGCCCTACGACTACGTGATGGTGATTGGTTTTGGTCCGATCGGATACCTATTCTCGCAGTTCGCCAAGAACATTGCTGCCAAAGTGGCTGTTACCGAAATCGATCCTTTCCGCCGCGAACTCGCAAAGCGCTGCGGTCTGACGGTCTGGGACCCCAAAGAAGTCGATGTGGTTGAGAAGATTACCGAATTCACCTACGGTCGCAAAGCCGATATCGTGATTGAAGCAACCGGTAACGACCTGGCAACCGCGCTGAAGTGCGTCACCCCTGGCGGAAAAGTGCTGCCCTTTGGGATGGACTCCAGCATCACCACCACCGTGGTCCCGAACGAGATCACCCGCTGGGCTACCAAGATCCTCGGGCTCTACCTCGGTCAAAACACCATGGTCCCGTCCGTTCGTATCTTCCGTGAAAATCGCCTGGATATGGAAAACTTCTTCACTAATGTTATCGATCTGGAAGATGGTCCAAAAGCTTTCAAGATGCTTGGTCTTGAGCTTCCGACCCTCGAGCATGGTCCTAAGAGCGCCATGAAGATCGTCATGCGCCCCTAACCATCTGGAGCAATTTTTCTCTCCCCTTCCAACGTGGAGGGGAGATGAAGGAAAACAATGAACCGAAAAATCAACCTTGCAGTTATTGGAACCGGGCGAATGGGCAGTGTGCACGTGGCGAACATTGTCAATAAAGTGCCCGAAGCCAATCTCGTTGCGGTGTGTGATATCCGCCTGGATGTCGCGCAGGCAGTGGCGGACAAATGGGGAATCACACGGGTAGTCCGGGATTATCATGAATTACTTGCGGATGAAACGATCGAAGCTGTTTTGATCGCCACCACCACCAGCACGCATGCGGAATTGATCAAGGATTGCGCCAAAGCGGGCAAACACATCTTCTGCGAAAAACCAATCGCGCTCGATTTAGCAAGGATCGATGAAGCGCTCGAGGCTGTCGAGATGGCAGGGGTCAAACTGCAGGTGGGTTTTAACCGCCGTTTTGATAAAAACTTTCAGCGGGTGAAGGAAATCGTGCAGTCAGGCGAACTGGGAAGAACGTGCATGCTCAAAATCACCAATCGGGATCCGGAGTTGCCGTCCAAGGAATTTCTGCGGGTTTCGGGCGGGCTCTTCCTGGACATGACCATCCATGACTTTGACATGGCTCAGTTCCAAATCGGTGAGGTCACGGAGGTCTACGCCACTGGTTCGGTTCTGATTGACAGCGAGTTGGAGGAGTTTGGGGATTTGGACACCGCGCTTATCACGCTGAAGTTTGCTGACGGTACCATCGGTTCAATCGATAACAGCCGCCAATCGGTCTATGGTTACGACCAGCGGCTGGAAGTTTTTTGCCTCGAGGGAACCGCCATGGCAGAAAACGAGAAAGAAAACATGGTCTTGAAAGGCAACCGTGAGGGTTTCCAGGGTTCACGCGTGCCAAACTTCTTCATTCAACGCTACGGACCCTGTTACGTTGAGGAAGTTCGCCAGTTCCTGGTGTCTGTTCGGGATGATTTGCCAACCGTGGTGACTGGCGAAGATGGTCGTAAAGCGGTGGTGATCGGCTACGCATCATGGAAATCATTCCACGAAAATCGCCCGGTGAAAATCAGTGAAATCATCGGATGAAATAATGCAAAATAATTATCGAACAAGGAGTATGAAATGTCAGAAAAGTTAGTACCAGAAGGTTATCTGGCCTCCAATCAGCCAGACTTGTTTTTTGAGGATAACGGTGTAGGTCGGCTGAAGAAAGAAGTTTGGGAAGCCAGCGACGAGGAGATTGACGCCATACTGACGGATTATGGTATTCCTTCCCCAGTTGAATGGGGAAAGCCTGGCTCATACATCCAGACCACCACCCGGTGGCAGGTGGAAGAAAATCGCAAGAAGAACGATATCGTTTTTATCCCGGTAGGCTGCACTGAATTGCACGGCCAACACCTGCCAAGCGCGGCAGACACGCTGTACGTCAGCGCGATCTGCGAAGGCGTGCGCCGTTTCACCGCCAAGCGCGGAGCTCCCGTGAACCTGGCTCTTCCTCCTTTGAACTATGGTGGTCATCCCTATCACCACATGGGCATGCCGGGCACGGTCATCGTGCGCGAACATGTCGTGCGAGAAATGATGATCGACGTCATGTTGGGTTTGTGGAATGATGGTTTCCGCAAGCAGCTGATTGTGAACAACCACGGTCAACTTTGGATGCTTGAATCCGCTGTGCAGGAATTCCAGAAGCGTTATCAACTTCCTGGCATCTTCAGGGTGATCGACTGGCACCGCGGTGTGCGTGAATTCTTCCGCCCGATGAATCGTGGTGGAGAGATGGGCACCAATTTTGTCCACGCGGATGAATCCGAGACCTCCCTCAGTTTGCTGCTCCACCCTGAAATGGTGGATATGAACTACGCCGTGGATACCGAAGGCAAGAGCTACCTGCCAGAAGGTCACTTTGACAAGTCTGTGGATCCGTTCGGGCGACCGAGCCGCTGGTCCGAAGGCGAAGGTCACTTCGCGATCGAAATCGCTGCCACTCCTGAAGGGGTGGTTGGGAAGGCGAAGTCTGGCGCTGCCCACAAGGGCAAACGACCCATGGCTGCCATCTTGAAGTACCTGACCCTCTGGCATGATGATGTGCTCGAAGCATTCCCTGCCGGCAAAGTGCCGCCCGTGGAAGAAGTCACCTTACGCACGGAAAAAGAAATGGAACCCTACCTGCGCGAGCCTTTGAGCGAGGGATGGAAGCCTGTTTATGGCCTTCCCCGCATCGGACAGGGAACGGAAGTTTAATTTTGCAGGCAAATTGAATAGGAGAATGAACATGAACGGAAAAATGGAAGGCGTTACCCTCGTCGCGGATTGGGATCCCAAACCTGGTTTTAAACTTGGCGCGAAAGATATAGAAGGTCGACAGACCTATTTAGGCAGTCAGGTTTGGCGCAACCCTCGCCTGGAGATCCGGGAATATGACATCCCGACTCCTGGCGACGATGAAGTGCTGATTGAAGTCAAGGCCTGCGGCATCTGTGGTTCAGATGTGCACATGGCTCAGGCCGACAAAGATGGTTACATCTTTTACCCAGGTCTGACAGGTTTCCCCAGCATTTTAGGGCACGAGCTCTCTGGTGTGGTGGTTGATGCTGGCAAAAAAGCTTTCGACAAACGCACCAACAAACCCTTCAAGGGTGGGGAAGCAGTGACAACTGAAGAAATGCTCTGGTGCGCCCAGTGCAAGCCCTGCGCCGATGGCTGGCCCAACCACTGCGAACGCCTGGACGAGATTGGTTTCAATGTCAATGGCGCTTTTACCAAGTACATTGTGGTACCCTCAAGGACGATCTGGAGCCTGGAACCATTGCGCAAGAATTACTCGGATAGAGATTTGTTCATCGCGGGCAGCCTGGTGGAGCCGACCTGTGTGGCGTACAACGCGGTTATTGAACGCGGTGGCGGTATTCGCCCTGGAGATCGGGTGGTCGTTTTGGGTGGTGGACCAGTCGGTCTCGCAGCCTGCGCCATCCTCAAGCGTGCCGGCGCATCCCAGGTGATCATCTCTGAAACCCAGGAAGACCGGGCGCAAATGGCTCTGAAATTGGGCGCAGATTACCACGTGAACCCGCTGAAGGAAGATTTCGCGGATCGTGTGTTGGAAATTACCGAAGGCATGGGTGCCGACTTGTTTATGGAAGCCACCGGTTTACCTGAGGTGGTATATCCTGGAATCGAACGGGTGGTTTGGGAAGGTCGAACACTGAATAGCAGGATCGTCGTCACCGCCCGGGCGGAAGCAAAAATGCCAGTGGCTGGCGAAGTGCTCCAGGTTCGTCGGGCTCAAATCATCGGTGCCCAGGGTCACTCCGGGCACGGTACTTTCCCGCGCGTGATCGAATGCATGGCCAGCGGAATGGACATGACTACGATCAGCACCAAGAAGGTCACCCTGCACGAGGTTCCCGAAAACATTATTCGCCTTCAGACCGATCGGTCTGAGTGTAAGATTACTTACCTGGCATAAATACAGGCGAAGGAGGTCAGCCGGTCTTACCGGCTGACCTCTGAACTGGAGTGATTTTGATGAAATTATCAGTGGTACTTTCCACCCAACAAACCCAGTTTCAGGCGGCTTCTTTTTCCGGTTCCCTGGCAAAAAATATTGTTGATATTGCCGATTTGGGATATGACGGAGTCGAACTTGCCATCCGCGACCCGAGGTTGGTGGACGTGGATGCTTTGGATGCCCTGGCGCGCGAGCATGGCTTGCGCGTTCCGGCGATTGGCACAGGCCAGGCGTGGAATGAAGAGAAATTGTCCTTCACCGACCCGGATGAGTCCATTCGCAGGGCTGCAATTGCTCGCGTAAAAGCCCACGTGCCTGTAGCCGCGCGTTTTAATGCCGTAATTATTATTGGATTACTACGAGGAATTATCAAACCCGGCATTACGCAGGAACAAGGCATGGCTTGGGTTTGCGAAGCCCTGCAGGAATGCAGCCAGGCCGCAAAACCCTTTGGAGTCAGGCTCGCGCTGGAGCCCATCAACCGCTACGAAACCACCCTGGTCAATTCTGTAGCCGAAGGAATGGCGCTGATTGAACGCGTCAGCGCGGATAACTTTGGGCTGCTGCTCGACACTTTCCACATGAATATCGAAGAGCCGGACATCATCGAGAGCATCAGCACCTGCGGTGAGAGGATCTTCCACTTCCACGTGGCTGACTCCAACCGCTGGTATCCCGGATCTGGGCATCTGGAATTCCCTGCAATTTTATCGAGACTACAATCGACTGGCTACGACGGGTTTGTTTCGGGTGAGTTCATGCCCCTGCCAGACCCTCTCACAGCCGCTCGTGAAAACATCGCCCACTTGCGTGGGATTCTTTCCGATCCGGGGTTTGATCATAACCCCGGGACACACTCATAAAAACCAACGCTTGAAAAGGAGCAATCAGTCATGCACGAGATCCAATCAAAAACCGCGCCTGAGGTGGACTTCTCTCAAGTCAAGCGCATTGAGGGATTTGCGACCATTCAGGCCGAGTATTCTGCATATCTCAGTGATGAATCCAAATTGTCCGCCAAACCATTCGACTACCTTTTCTTCCCCAAGACTGAGGCTGAACTTGCCGCGGTAGTGAAGTTCCTAAACCAGCAAAAAGTTCCTTTTACGGTTGCAGGTGCCCGCACTGGATTGGTTGGGGGTTGCGTCCCGCAGCAGGGAGCCCTGATCTCACTCGAGTATTTGGATAAGGTCATGGAGGTTTACCGGGATGAACCTTCAGGTGAGTGGAGGGTCAAGGCGCAGACAAGCGTCAGCTTGAAGAACCTCGACAGCATGTTAAGGGTCAAACAGATACCCTTGCTTGAGCAAAGTTTGGACGAAACGATTCGCATGCATTACGCCGAATTCAGGGAGGATCCTGACGAATACTTTTACCCCCCCGACCCAACCGAAATGAGCGCCTCCTTGGGCGGCTCCGTGGTGACGAATGCTTCTGGCGCCAGAACCTACCGCTATGGACCGACGCGAGCGTGGGTTCGGGGGATGCGCGTGTTTTTCGCAAATGGGGAATACCTGGATGTTCCCAGGGGGAAATACTTTTCTTCACCGGAAGGACAGTTCGTGGTTTACGACTCCAAGGGCGATGCCGCAATGATAGACATTCCGAACTACCCGCAGCCTCGCACGAAGAGCACTGCAGGTTTTTACGCTGCTCCGCGGATGGACCTGATCGACCTGTTCATTGGCTCGGAAGGCGTGTTGGGAATTGTCACCAGTGTGGATGTCGCGCTGCTCCGGCGCGAAGACAAAGTTTCGATCATCCAGTTTATGGATTCTGACGAACAGGCTGTCACTTTGGCAGACGCGTTGCGGTCTGAAGGACGCATTCAACTGGATTTTCTTGAGTTTTACTCAGGCAATGCCTTGGATTTGCTCAGACGTCTGCAGCGCGAAGAACCATCCACAGTGGGAATGCCTCCAATCCCTGAAAACGCGAAGGCTGCCTTATTTATTGAGATGAGTTTTGACCCTCACCAGGAAGATCTTGATTTCTCGATCCTCGAAGCCGTGATCAGTAGCTGCGGGGGCAGCCTCGAGCGCTCTTGGGCAGGATACGAAAGCCGCGAACTGGATCGTTTCAAGGTCTTCAGGCATATGGTCCCGGAGACTATTAACGGCATCATTGCTGAAAGGAAAAAACAATATCCCGGGATTCATAAACTGGGCACGGACATGGCTGTGCCGGATGGACATATGCGCGAGATGTGGGATTTGTATCGATCCCGCTGCGAGGAACTCCAGCTGGAATGGTGCGCGTTTGGACACATCGGCAACAACCACGTCCATGTCAACATCCTACCCAGAAACCTCGAAGAACTCGAAAAAGGGATGCAGCTTTATGAAATTTTCGCAGAAAGGGCTGTCGCTTTGGGTGGATCTGTCTCGGCTGAGCATGGCATCGGAAAAATCAAAGCCAAGTTCCTCAAGGTCATGTTCACTCCTGAGCAGATTGACCAAATGCGGAGCGTCAAGAAAGCCCTGGACCCTCTCGGTTTGTTGAATCCCAACGACATTTTTCCTGTTGAGGTGACTGCATGAAGATAGTTGTGTGTGTAAAGCAAGTCCCGGAAGTAACCAACGTCCAGGTGGACCCGAAAACCGGCACATTGATCCGGGAAGGCGTGAAATCGATCCTGAACCCATTCTGCGAGTACGCTCTTGACCATGCCGTACGGATCAAGCATTCTGTGCCTGGCGTTTCGATCACGGTGGTCACGATGGGCCCGCCGCAAGCCAGGGACGTCCTGGTGCGAAGCCTCGAGTTGGGGGCGGATGGAGGCGTTTTGATCACGGATAGGAAGTTTGCTGGTGCAGACACCTGGGCTACCTCACTGACCCTGGCTGAAGCAATCAGGACTGTTATCCCGGATTACGAACTGGTGCTGGTGGGCAAACAGGCCATCGACGGCGACACAGCGCAGGTTGGTCCCGAAATTGCTGAGATACTCGGTTTGCCGCAGATCACCTACGGGGTGGAAGTGGCGCTTACGAATACCAGGAGGCAAGTTCGAGTGACGCAGGAAGTCGAAAAAGGCTACGAGGTCATTGAAGCCAGTTTGCCAGCTTTGGTTACCTGCAGCAAGGGTGAGGTTGTTAGGCGTGCGCCGTCGTTTAAGGATGTGATTAATGCCCGGAAAAAACCGATCAGAGTAGTGAGTGCCAACGATCTACAGATTCCAGAAGAACAGCTGGGCTTGCAGGGCTCGTACACTCAGGTTGTGAAGGTCTTCCCACCTCCGGCGAAAAAGTCGAACCTGCTGCTGCAAAACCTGGAAGCAGCGGAAGCTGCAAAAGAAATATTTGGCTTTTTGAGAGAAAAACGGTTTGTTGAGTGATCGCTGTGGCAACGAGCAAACAGACTATTGATAGGAATGGACGCAAGTAATTATGTTGAACATTGACCACGAAAAATGTACTCGCTGCAAGGTTTGTATTCGGAACTGTCCCTTCGGGGCATTAAGCCTTGTGGGAGGTTCGCTACATGTAAATGAACTCTGTACCCTGTGCGGTGCATGTGTGAACGTTTGCAGGTTTGAAGCCTTGAGCATTGAACGCAAAAAAGCCTCTCCGGAAGAACTGGCGTGCTACAAGGGCGTGTTCGTCTGGGCGGAACAGGATGAAGAAACCTCACCCAGAAGGCCGCGAAAAGTTGTGCTGGAATTGCTGGGAAAAGGCCGGGAACTGGCTGATAAACTCGGGGAGGAACTGGTTGCGGTGGTGCTGGCAGGACCTGGCGAGGTGGATACCGAGGTTTATGGTGAGTATGGGGCGGACAAAGTGATCGTTTGCCGGCATGAATTACTGGAAATGTACTCCACGGATGGGTTTACCAACGTCATGTGTGCGGTTGTCACCAGCAAAAAGCCGGCGGTAGTTCTCTACGGAGCCACGCCCCACGGCCGGGATTTTGCGCCACGGGTGGCTGCCCGCCTTCACCTGGGTCTGACGGCAGACTGCACCGGGCTTGAGATCAACGCCGAAAGGCAGCTGGTTCAGACCCGCCCGGCATTTGGCGGGAATATCATGGCATCGATTATCACGCCCTTCAACCGTCCACAAACTTCTACTGTCCGTCCGAACGTTTTCCCTGTTCCTGAAAAATTTGTTGGCTCATCGATAGTGGAGGAAATCTTTCCGGTCACGCTTAACCGTGCCGCAATTCGCACCCGGGTGGTGGAAAGGCGTTACCTGGACAAGGAAAGCGGCGTTAGCATCGAAGACGCGCGCGTGATCGTGGCGGGCGGCAGGGGCTGCCAAAAGGCTGCCAATCTTGAGCTCCTGCAGGATCTGGCGCAAAAATTGGGCGGCGTGATGGCTGGCTCGCGCGCCATCGTGGAGCAGGGTTGGATCCCGCATACCCGCCAGGTTGGGCAGTCTGGTACGACGGTTGGCCCGGAACTGTACATCGCCGTCGGCATTAGCGGTGCGATCCAACACGTTGTGGGGATGAGCTCCTCCAAGATCGTCATCGCGATCAACAAAGACCCTGAAGCTGCGATTTTTAAGACGGCTGATCTGGGGGTCGTTGGCGATGCGGTCGAGATTATCCCGCTGCTTTCAGCGATGATAGAGGAGAAAGGCTAACGAGAAAAAACGCTGGCATTGCTCGGAATCAAGGCAACGGAGAAGCGTTTCGTTTCCCGAGGGCAGAGCAAGTAAAGAAACACGTGATGTTGCCGTCTTCATAAAATAGCTGCCATGCTCATTATGTTTTCAGCCTGAGCAGGAAAACTTATTCCCTGATGAATTGCTTGTCGCTGTCAGGAACTCCGGCATCGTCTGACAAATAGCGTTCAACTTTCATGCGCAAATCGTACTTTTCCCGGAGAAGTAAGATTTCATCCATCATCGGAGAAGCATGATGCAAATCAACAGCGGTTTGATCTTGCCATTGATCTATCAGCAAGACGGTTTCAGGATCGTTCTTTGGGAAGAAATATTCGTACTTCAGATTGCCTTGCTCTGCGCGAATCTGGGCAGCTACGCCACTGCGCTCCATCTCCTCCGCAAACTTCCTGGCATTGCCATCTTTGCCGGAATAATACAGATTTACAGTAACGCTCATGGTTCTTCCCTTCAGGATAGTTTTCTCTAGAGTGAGCTTCTAAACACCTTGCTGATCCTTTTTGAATCATGCTGTGATGTCAATCCTACCATTTCTGCAGAAGTGGTTTACGGGCTTGTCAGATGTTGATCTTTTGCACGAATGGGTCATGTATATGTTCATTGCTGTGGGTAAAATTACAAACCTGAAAATGTAACACTTGGAGGAAAACTTGCGTAATTATTTATAAAAGTGAGATTAATTCTTGACGCCGATTTCTGGCAATCTATTAAAATAGTACCCATTCAGAACAGCATTTGCCGAATTTCTTCCAATGCTTTTGCTTCAATAGTCTCGTCGCTGCATTTTTTAACAAAGAAACGATTGTCTTTAAAATCAGCATATCGGAAGTACATATCCTGGGAATAAAGTGTCTCAAACAGCCTTACTTTCTCATAAGCCCTGGTAAATAATCTGTCCGAATAAACATCTGCCAGGTAGGGGACCGCAGTATACATCCTGATTTCTACCCTCGGGTCGAAGCATGCGAGCAGCATGGGAAAAGTTCCGTAACAGCCAGACTCGACAACGACAATCCTCTTTTCCCGGATCTCACCCAGCAAGTTTTTTACTGCTTTTGTCACGACAGGATATTTTTCCAGGTTCTTTTTGATTCGCGGGAACGAAAAGTCACACAATTCGTGAAATGTTTTCATATTTTTTTCTTCCAGGGCTTCCAGCAGAGGATCGCGGATGGCCTCATCCACATCTTCTTCCCCTGTTAACTTTTCCAGCATTTTCCTTCCCATCAGCCAGGGATAAATGCGACTTCTGCCTTTGGCTGAGAAGTACATGTAAGGAAGTAAGGTGTCTCGCAAAAGGAAAACATAGGCAGTGTCCTCCTCGTAACCTACCCACTCACAAAAGTTGATGAGTTCTTCAATAAATGGATGCGGATCCTTTATTGGTTGAGGTTGAATTTCTTCAACAATGTTCTTTAGCATTGTTTCCAAATCAAACTTCTCATCAGGATAGGTCAATTCATTTGCATCTGCAATCCTTGGGGTGATTTCAAACGGTGTTACGTGATTATTTGCCAGGTATTGGCGAAGTCTGGTAATACCGGAATACTCTTCTTCCAATTGATTACGTAAGTAAAAATATCCTTCATCCTGAAGATCATCCAGCATTTTCAGCAGCTGTCTTGCTTTATATAGGCGCTCATCAGTAACAGGATTGGACTCAAAATCTTTTAAATTTTCCTGGTAATATGTCATGCTAAATGAAATAAAGCCCATTGCTACCTACCAATTTCATTCCCGGGACTAAATAAACTTACGTTAATCCACTTGGGGAGGTTTCGGAACATGTCGAGGGTACTAATATTTAAGAATAAATTAGATCCTGAGTCGAACTAATAGAAGGCTATCTTCTGAAACACTATGCCGTGGAATTTTAAGTCCCTTTCAAAATCAAAAAGCCCTTCATTCAACAAAAAATAGCCACGCAATGCATCTGTAACATCATCAGGTTCCGCAACGCGGAGAACTTTAGTGAGAAACCTTTGCCATTCTGATGCAGGCATTTCATAGTGGAAATCATTGTCAATTTCAAAGTCTACAGTCACGCCCATTTCGTTGCCCGCCTGATCGTGCCATGTGCGGTAAAAAACAAAATCAGACACTTCAATTGGTTCGCCGCTGGAATATCCTTGCGCAAGCCACGCGTCGCTATACATTAATCCTCCTTTAGGCCAATATCTAAAGTCATTTTACCGCACGCGAAAGCCAAACTAGCGGGCTCTTGCTTTAAGGTCCGGTTTTTTTACTTGTTATATCTGCCAAAAATGACGGGTGAATATTGTAATTAAACCTTATCCACAATTTCTTTTT
>ERZ795053.5241-NODE-5241-length-13498-cov-6.716581_pt1 | contig 13498 bp, 13 predicted proteins | sample MGYA00375137_ERZ795053 | MGnify/ENA primary metagenome ERZ795053 (study PRJEB30182, sample SAMN05720284) | activated sludge metagenome | isolation source: Anaerobic digester | place: Hong Kong | collected 2014-12-17 ... | reverse complement strand
TTGCGGGACAGCGCCGGAATTCTCGCCGTGTGGCGAGGCACCGATCTTCACCCTCAAGGTATTGGCGATGTAAAAATGCAGCGAAGCTCTGCTCTGCCTTGTTCGCCACATTATACATGGCTTCCCCCGTGAAGCCCATGAGTAAGTTGGGCCACTTCACAGGCTTGATACTTGCTTGCTCCTGCTCTGTGCCCTCCAAGAAGGCTTTGTAACTTTTTGCCCAGCCCTGAAGGATTTCTTATTAACGATTAACTCTAGTTTCCGCCAACGTGGCATGAACAAAAAAAAGACTTTGAGCCTTAACTCAAAGTCGTGAACATTAAAAAATCGGTTGTAAAACCTTGTCAAACTGATGGCAGTGGTTAGGGGTCACCGATGAGCTGCCACTCCCTTTAGGCCTTTTGCAACTGCCCAATATCTATCTTTTTCATCTGCAACATGGCCTGCATCACGCGTTCTGCCTTTTCTGCGTCTGGGTCTAGCAGTAGTTCGGTCAGTACCCTGGGTACAATCTGCCACGAAACCCCAAATTTATCTTTCAGCCAACCGCACGGCCCTTCTTCGCCCTCGGCAGTAAACTTCTCCCAATAGTAGTCCACTTCTTCCTGGTCTTCACAGTCAACAACAAACGAGACAGCTTCGTTAAAAGCAAAATTGTGCTCCCTGTTACTGTCCATAGCCATAAACTCCTGCCCTTCAAGCCAAAAAGAAGCGTGCTGCACCGTACCCGCAATCTCAGGCGAATCGTCCTCACTATAGCGCGAGGCGCTTTCAATGCGTCCATCCTCAAACAGGGAGGTATATAACTGCATTGCCTCTTCTGCATGGCCGCATTGCTCCCCTACAAACAGCAAAGAGAAGGCAATTTTTTGCCCGCGTGGGTTGCCCAGGTATAACTGCCAGGAGAGACCATACCTGTCCTGAACCCAGGCGTATTTTTCGTTAAACGGGTACTTTTGGAGCGGCATCAAGATCACCCCACCCTCAGTCAGTTTGGCAAATAGTTCGTCTACTTCTTCTTCGGTATCGCAGTAGACAAACAGCGAAATGGAGGGATTAAATTGAAACTCCGGTCCCCCATTTAGCCCCAGAAATTGCTGGCCTTCTAGTTCAAAGGGAACCGTGAGGACGCTGCCTTCTGGCAGTCCGGAGGCTTCGGCGGCCGCTTTGTCGTAGTAGCTCGCAGTGCCCATTTTGGCATCCTTAAAGAGAGATGTATAGAAGCGAGCAGCTTCTTCGGCCTGACCGTTAAACCAAAAGTTTGGCGTAATTTTTTGCGCCCCGTTTTGCTTCTTTTCTTCTGTCACTTTTTGTCTCCTTATGAGTGGGCAGCAAACGTTCTGACAGCGTGTGTACCTGCGGTGCTGTACGCTTGCTAAATTGTTTGGGGGCTGCGTTGCTAGATGGTGTGGACGATTCTCGATACTGAAGTGGAGGGTGTGATCTGTGAATCAGGTCATATTTAAGCACATCTGTTCTATTTTTACAAGCTTTTGTGGCAGCAAAGTTTGGCGTCGGGCTTTGCATTGTGACAAGCTGGAGGGGGCGTAACGGCCGTTACGCCCCCTCCACAGCCCTTTCGCCCCGCAAAACTGGCGGTTTGACGCAAGATAGGCTATGAATTTAGGGACATACTGAAAAATCAAGCCGAAAGGAGAAAAATGTTACAGCAGCCACTTGAGACACAACGACTCATTGTGCGGCGTTTTGAACCGCAAGATGGACCGTCAGTCGCTACCTATGCCAGCGATCCTGTCGTGATGACTTATATCGGGGAAGGTGCCTTAACCGCAGCACAGGTACAGGCATTTGTGGAGCAGAATAGGCAGGAAGAGGCGAAGGCGTTTCCCATCATTCACAAAAAAGGAGGACAGCTGATCGGTCACATGGTTTTTCATCCCTGGTTTGCCCCAGAAACATATGAAATTGGTTGGGTGTTACACCCTGCTTTCCACGGACAGGGTTATGCGCCAGAAGCGGCACAAGCGTTGCTCCACTATGCTTTTGTGGGGCTGCAAGCGCACCGGGTGATCGCGACCTGCCAGCCGGAAAATCGTCCCTCTCACCGGGTAATGGAGAAAATTGGCATGCGGCGAGAGGGGCATTTCCGGCAGTGCATTTATCGGGGAGAGGGTGTGTGGTGGGATGAATACTTTTACGCTGTCCTGGCCGAAGAGTGGTTTCGTTGACCAGATCAGTACTAGTCAGGCTCGTTAAGCGGCGGCGGCGGCCTGATCGTCCATCTTCATGATGAGGATGTTCCAGGCGACGTAGATGAGAAATTGCATCTCGTCTGGGGACAACGAAACGTCTCCGAGCGTTATTTCTCCGCCAGAATTCCAGGTGTTGCGTTGTAGCGTGAGGCATGGCGTGCCGAGAGCATCGCACAGTTCCCAACGGGTTTGCCAGAAATTGGCGGGGTGGAAATGGTAAAAACGGCCGTTATCCAGTTCCAACCGCACTTCGCCCCGCCACGACAGGTCTGCCGGGGCCATTTGCGGAAAGCGGTAGTCCAGTGTTTTGACGTGCAGCTTTTGCCGCCACATGCCGCTGCGGGTCACCCGCAGCACCGGGTCGGTGGCTGTCGCACTTTCGAAGACATGCGCCTGAACGGGCCACCAGCCGGTCTGGCGCACGTAGGCCAGCGGCTGCTCTTTCAACGTTAGCTCGTACTCCCGCTTTAACAGACGTGGTTTGCGCCACGTCATTTTTTCTTTTTCCAACAGCTCTGATTTCATTGCTTACACTCCTGTTACCATCACCCGTGCAGGTGAACAAAAAACCATATGCTTTACGTTTGCGCGGGCCGCCAGTTGCGACCTGCCGAGCCGAAGTGCCACGGCCGTTTCTTCCTTTCTGGCCTTCCCGCCGGCCTTTCTACTATAATGGGGCCATGTCCAGCGATTTACTCCAAACCAAACTATATGCTCCACGAACACGGCCGTTCCTCGTCCCCCGCCCCCGCCTCATCGAAAAGCTCGACGCCGGACTGGGCGGTAAGCTTACCCTTATCTCGGCTCCGGCGGGCTTCGGCAAAACCACGTTGGTCAGTGAGTGGATGGCTGGCTGCACACGGCCGTTTGCCTGGCTCTCCCTAGACGAAAGGGACAGCGATCTGACTCGTTTCCTCGCTTACCTCATCGCTGCGTGGCAAACCTGCGCCCCTTCGCCCGGCGCCAGGGCGGCCGCACTGCTCAACTCCCCCCAGCCCCCGCCGCCTGAATCCATCCTGACGACGCTGCTTAACGAAGCTGCGGCCGTTCCGCAGGAGTTTGCCCTCGTTCTGGATGATTACCACGTGGTTGATGCCCCGCCCATCGATCAAGCGGTCACTTTTATGTTAGACCATCTGCCGCCACAAATGCATCTGGTCATCACCACCCGCGAAGACCCACCGCTGCCTGTATCCCGGCTGCGCGGGCGCGGCCTGCTGACCGAGCTGCGGGCTGTAGATTTGCGTTTTACGGCGGAGGAAACGGCCGTTTTCCTCCATCATATAACAGGTCTATCGCTCTCAGCCGCAGAAGTTGCCTCACTAGAAAAGCGTACCGAAGGCTGGATCGCCGGTCTGCAGTTGGCTGCCCTCTCTATGCAGGGCCGGGCAGACGTTCACGGCTTCATCAAAGCATTTGCTGGTGACGACCGGTACATCGTAGACTATCTCGTTGATGAAGTTCTCCAGAGCCAGCCGGAACACATCCGGCGCTTTTTGCTCCAAACCTCTATTCTAAACCGGCTAAACGGCCCTCTATGCAGCGCCGTAACGGAGCAGCCCCAGGGCAGCGTCCTGTTAGAAACGCTAGAACGGAGCAATCTGTTTGTCGTCCCGCTGGATGATAAGCGCCGCTGGTATCGTTACCACCACCTTTTTGCCGACGTGCTGCAGGCCCATTTATTGCAAGAGCAGCCGGAAGCAATACCTCGCCTGCACCAGCGGGCCAGCACGTGGTGCGAGCAGAACGATTTGACAGCCGATGCGCTTCACCATGCCTTCGCCGCTGGGGATTTCGAGCGTGCCGCCCGGATGATTGAGCTAGCTTGGGCAGAAATGGATCGGAATCGCCAGTCTGCTGAATGGCTGCGCTGGGCAAAAAGCGTGCCGGAAGAGTTGGTTCGTGCCCGGCCAGTGCTTAGTGTGGGGTACGCCTGGGCACAATTGGACGTAGGCCAGTTAGAGGCAGCAGAAATGTGGCTGCGAGAGGCCGAAGCCTCTCTGGAAAGCACAGCCGACTTTGTAGTGGCGGACGAAGAAGAATTTCGGTATTTGCCGGGGAGTATCGCGGCTGCCCGCACTTACCACGCCCTGGCGCTTGGCGACATGGCCGGTACAGTGCGTTATGCCCGCCAGGCGCTCGACATTTTTCCACAGGCAGAACATCTCCGCCGGGGCACCCCAGCGGCGCTTCTCGGACTTGCTTACTGGACTGAAGGAAATCTCGCAGAGGCCCAGCGGGCCTTCGCCCAGGCTATGGTCAGTTACGAGAAGGCGGGAAACACTTTGTTTGTTATTACCGGTGCTTATGTGCTGGCCGATATGGCCCTGGCGCAAGGCCATCTGCGCGAGGCGGCAAAAATATATGAAGAAGCCGTGGAGCTTGCCCGGCAGCACGGCGAAATCGTGATGCGGGGAGCGGCCGATTTGTACACGGGATTGAGCGAGTTGTGTCTGGAGCAGAATAACCTGGCTGCCGCCAAAGAGCACCTATTGCACAGCAAAGAGTTGGGTGAAGAAGCGGCATTGCCGCGCTGGCAGTATCGCTGGTGTCTGGCTCAGGCGCGTATTCGGGCGGCGGAGGGGAATCTGGAGGGCGCGATTGATGCGCTTAACGAAGCGGCGCGACAGTACGTCCGTGGGCCTGTCCCTGATACACGCTCTCCAGGGGCCATGAAGGCGCGCGTCTGGGTAAAGCAGGGCCGACTAAGCGAGGCTGAGCGTTGGGCAGCCTCCCAAGCCCTATCTCCTGATGACGACCTGAGCTACCTGCGCGAATTCGACCATATCACCCTGGTCAGGCTGCGTCTTGCTCAGTATCGACGTGATGGGCAGAAAAGTGTAATCGCGGAGGCACTGGCGTTGCTGGCACGGTTGCTGCTGGCAGCCGAAGCGGGAGGACGTACGGGCAGCGTGCTTGAAGTTCTGGTGTTACAAGCGCTAGCGCAGGCGGCGAAGGGCGACACGCTGGCGGCGCTGAAGCCGTTGGAACGTGCGCTGACACTGGGCGAACCGGAGGGTTACGTTCGCCTCTTTATAAAGGAGGGCTTGCCGATGGCGCAGTTGTTGTCCACCGCCATCACCGAGGGAATGCGGCGGGATGCGGCGAGCAGGCTGCTTGCTGCCCGCCCAGCCGAAAAAGGGGAAGGTGTTGACAGACCTGAGCCTCCTCATGCCCAGCCTTCTGTCTCCCAGTTTCTGAGGGAGCCGCTGAGCGAACGCGAGCTTGAGGTGCTGCAACTCATTGCGCAGGGCTTCTCTAACCGCGAGATTGCGGAGCAGCTTTATCTGGCTTTGCCTACTGTGAAGGGCCACAACCGCAACATTTACAGCAAGCTGCAGGTTAGTCGGCGCACCGAAGCTGTCGCGCGGGCGCGGGGGTTAGGGCTGTTGTAGGAATTACGGCCGTTATCCCCACAAGTTTTCAGTCACTACCCCTCATCTATCCTCTTTTTTCGATCACTGCCTAAACCAATACCCCGGCCAATACTTTCGTAAAGCTGTTCCAAGGTCCAAGGCTTGCCATGACGGGCAGCAAGAAAATGGGCAGCATGATGGCAAAACTCCACCTGCCAGATCTTGTGTATACGGCTGAACTGCTCGAAACAGGCAGCATTGTGCCGGTTATCGATAGATGTTATCCACTGGGTGAAACACGTGAAGCGCTGCGCTATCTGGCGGAAGGTCACGCCCGGGGAAAAGTGATTGTGATGGTGCAGTCGCCGTCGGGAGTGAGGCAGCTTCCGACAGAGAAATAGATGCGGTTAGCGGCCAGCGCGGCGTGTGGCTAGCCAAAATACGGTGGCTCCCAGCCAGGCCATTCCCACACTGATCGTCGTCCACACGATCTCCTCGCGGATCGAGGTGTATGTCTGCCCAAAAATCAGAGCGCTCGACGAAAGGCTGGCGTGCATCAGAATAGAAAGCAGCAAGCTGCCCTGCGTGCCCTGGTAGACGCGGGTTAAAATAAGCGACCATGCAGTCAGAAGGATGGGGCCAACCAGCAGCACGAGTGGCCAGAAGGCCCAGCCTTTATCTCCCAGACCAAAGTAATCGGCGTACCCATGCCATAACCCGCCCCAAATGAGACCCAAAAGCAGCGTGGCTACAAAGGGTGAGTATCGTTTGAGCAGATGGGGCAGCAGAAACCCGCGCCACCCGATTTCCTCCATCAAGCCCGCCGTAAGACCCAGAAAAAGGCCGGGACCAATCAGCCCCAGCATCGTCATGGGTTCCACGTTGTAGCCGGCAAATGAGCGTAAAACAGGTGTAGTGGCGGTAATCGCCGGGATGATAAGCAGCGCCAACCACCACTGGCCAACGCGCCAGTGGCGCAGTCTGGTTCCTAATGCTTGCATTCCCGGGCGTCCGTAAACCAGACTGGTGGTCAGAAGCCCGCTAATCGTCGGCCCAAAACCGCCAAGGACAACAAACACAAAAGTAAGGGGCGGCGGATCTTGCAGCAGCCCTCCTGGTTTGATGAACAGGAACAGCAGAGACCAAATGCTCCAAGACCAGATCAAAGCGAACAAGATGTAGGTGGCGATGGGATGGCCTTGCAGCCAAGACTTTGGAGTCGTTATGATTTTTTCAGGGGAAATGGACTCCGTGTTATTTGCGTTCATCATTCCTCTTTTGAGCCACTGATCACAGGCGGCAAGATATGATACCTTGAGGAAAGTCTGACACAAAGGCGGTGGTTTGACCTCTAACTAAGGTTATGGTTCCGGGTATGTATGAGGAGTCTCATTCACACCTGTATTCTGTTAACGTCCGGCTCACGGTACCAGATACTTCAGGGGTTTTTCTGGGTAACAGGCAGGAACACGCTTGCCGGATCGCTGCTGAAACGTAAGGGTATTGCCCCCTGGTCCTGGCGTGGATCCACGATGCCTGTTCCCGTATTGTTCAGGGTATAGCCCTCAACTTTGACCCCATGAGGCAGGGAGAGACTGGCGAAATAGGTAAAATCGGTAAAGTTGGTGATGACGGGAGCTGGCGTTGCCCAGCTGGGCGGAGGGGATGAGACGATCGAGTCGCTTGCCAGCCGCAAAAAGCTTGTGGCTCCGACGTTAATGTTGAGGGAATACACCAGGACACCATTGTAACTGAATCCGCGTAGGGCGACGATATGGGACACGGTATCTGTGTTGTAAAGATATAGCACCGTCGCCGTAGCATCATTGTCGGTGGGGACAAAATACACCAGGGATTCACCGGGAATAGGGGTGGGCAGGGCGTTTACTGCGTCTATTCCTGCCGGGTTTGGGGGAGGCAGTTCGTCGCTCCCGGCAACAGAGGGGGCGAATGGAGTGGGGGTACTGGTACTTGAAAGATACGTGGTGGCCGGGCCGCTGGCACTCGAAAACAGGGCGAGCGAACTCTGGCTGGGGGCGATGAAGAGAAACGCCAAGGTCAGAGCTGTTCCGGCAAGTATGCCAATGAAGAGCAATCCCGTTCTTTTCATGTTTTCTCCTTACCGAGTGTCTTGAACAGACAACAGGTGGAACTCAAGCCTTCTAAAACGAGGACATCACTTCAGCGCCTTGGCGCTGCCCCCGGTGATGTTTAATGCAGTTATATCACTCGCTGGCTTTAGCGACAAACGGCGCTCTGGCTCAGCGCAGCGTAAGGGTTCCCCAGGTTGTGGGATTGGTGAAGGTGCGGGTGGATACGTGCGATTTCATGACTTCTTGCACGGCCGTTCCCGGGGTGTCGTTATCGTTGGCGTTCAGGGCTATGCCCATCACCAGCCCGGGCGATGGCGTTACATTCAGATCGCTCCAGGGGATAGCTGCTTCCAGATTGTAGCCTACGGCCGTTTTCTGTGCGGCTATTGTGATGTGATGGCCGCCCGGCGCATCCAACATCTGGCCATCGTTTGTGCCCTGAAAGCGAAAGGCCGAGGGCATCAACCCGGCAAAATCGCCCGGCGAAAACGTGATCTGGAAGTTCGTTGGGCCTACCTGGCTGCTGGCCCGCGCCAAATTCGTCTCAAACTGCATGTCTACACTATCGCCCCGGAAAATCTGATTGCCGGTTTGCGTTTGCACGTGCACGTCATCGGTGACGGTGACGGCGATGTACAGATTCGCATTGTCCCAGGTTAGCTGCCAGACGGCCGTTAGATCATCTGTGCCGTTCCAACTTGGGGCGCTGAACACCTGATAACGGGATTCATATGCCCCAATCCCGGTCCACTCGTTTAGATTGCCGTCTATGGCCGGTGCGGAAGGTGCGGCGGCGGCTTCGACATTGCTGGCCGCGGGCGGGCGCGTGACGGGCAGCGGCGATGTGGCTAGCGTGGCGGTAGCGGCCAGGGGCAGGGTGGCGGTTGGCGTAATGGGGAGGGAGGAAACGGCCGTTTGCGTGGGCATAATCAGAGGCGTCGGCGGTGGAGGTAATGACGAAGGCGGTGACGTCCGCAGCGTGAACTGCCGCACCAACACAAAAACGCTCGCCAGACAAATACAGACCAAAACGACAATGCCCACCACGAGGCCGGCCCACAGCAGCCTGGATCGTTGTTTCGGTTGTGTTTCTTCGAAACCTTCCCACGGATCGTTTGAGGTTGGCGGTTGATAACTCATAAGTTTACGCTACACAGAGATCATGTGAATTATCATAAGGGGCGGCTGTTTAAATGTCAACGCTGACTGGTTGCGCGTCAGGAAATTTTCCGTGATCGGCAAATGCCAGATTGCAGTCGCGAAATCCTTTTCACGTTCTCGTGCGTCATGTAGGGCGCGATTAGGAGATCGCGGCTGCAAAGCAAACGGCTAAAAAACTCGGGCCGCACCGCCACGGCCTGCCTGCTTAGAGTTCTGCTACCGCCGGGATGATTTCTTTGGCAAAGGTTTCGAGCGGTGTGATTTTGTAAACATCGGGCATGTTGAATATCACGTGGGTGAATCCCATCTGGGACAGTTCGTTTATAAGGTTGATGGTGCTGCCTACCGTATCATCTCCAGAAAGATGCACCGTGGAAAGGGATGTTTTTTCGATGGCAGCGTAATCACGTCCCAGGGTCTCGCAATGTTCTTGCAGGGTGTCGAGCGCTTTTTGCATGTTTTCTTTGCCGACCCAACTGCCGATATTGCAGGCATCCGCATACTGTGCCACCATTCGCAAGGTTTTTTTGGGTCCCGTGCCGCCAATCATAATGCGGGGATGTGGGGTGGAGAGCGGCCGAGGGTTATTGGTTATTGCCGGGGCGGAAAAGTGCTTGCCTGTGAAGGATGTCTCATCGCTGTTCCAGAGAGCTTTCGCCAGCTGCAGATTGTCTTCTAGCTGCTCAAAGCGGGTTGCTGTTGGGGGATAGGGAATGCCAAAACCTTTGGCTTCATCTTCATACCAGGCTGCACCAATACCGAAATAAGTCCGACCACCAGCAAGGATGTCCAGTGTGTTGACCATCTTCATCAGAACAGAGGGATGCCGGTAAATAACGCCCGTGACCAGCACACCGAGATACGCTTTTTCCGTGAGTCCAGCGACATATCCGAGTGTGGTATAGGCTTCCATCATCGGGTCGGTGTACGATTCTCCGAACAGCCCTTTGATTTGGTAGTAATGGTCCATGACCCACAGGCTGTAAAAACCTGATTCTTCTGCCGTGGTGACGATTTCTTTGAGTTTGGGCCGGATAACGGCCGTCCCCCCCGGATACTTAAAAGATGGGATTTGTAGTCCAATATGCATCGTTAATCTCCTGTGTTATTTCGTTTTATTTCCATGTTTCTATCCCGGATAGGCGTGTTCTTGTGATGGCTTGCCAGTTTTGCCCACAGGGTTACGCGTCATCCAGGGAAGCATATCCTTCACGGAGGGCGTAGAGGGCTGCCTGGGTGCGGCTGGCGAGGTGCAGTTTGCTGAGAATGTTGCTCACATGCGAGCGCACTGTCGCTTCGCCTATAAACAGTTTATCGGCGATTTCCTGGTTGCCCAGTCCTTGCGCCATAAGCTGCAGCACATCCACCTCGCGCGGCGTCAGCGGATCGGCGGTGGGGGGCTGGCTGGATGGGCGGGAGAGTTCTTGCATTAGCTTGCGAGCAATCTTGGGGTGCAGCGACGATTCGCCGCGATGCACCTGCCGGATGGCCTGCACCAGCGCCTCCGGAGCGGAATCTTTGAGCAGGTAACCCAGCGCTCCGGCCTTTACTGCGGGAAAGACGCGGTCGTCGGTGGCAAAGCTGGTGAGCACCAGAATACGTGCTTCCGGCCATTGATCCATTATTTGCTCAATGGCGGCGATGCCGTCCAGCACCGGCATTTCCAGATCCATGAGTATGACATCTGGGCGCAGCGTGAGGACACTGGCGACGGCCGTTTTTCCATCTGCTGCCTCTCCCACCACTGTCAAATCGTCAATCGTTTCTAGCAGCGCCTGTACGCCTGAACGCACAATGGTATGGTCGTCGGCAATGAAGATGTGAATCGGGTCACTCATGAGGGACCTCAACTTGAATGGTAGTGCCCTGCCCAGGCGCGCTGATGATGGTGAGCTGCCCGCCCAGCTTGGCCGCCCGCTCCTGCATGGAATGAAGGCCCAACGTGCCTTTTTTGCGGGCAACGGCCGTGTCCATCCCCACGCCGTTGTCGGCAATATAAAGCCTCACTCTGTCCGACGCTTCAGTCAGCGTGATTTTGATGGTGTCTGCCTGGGCATGTTTCAGGATGTTGTTCAGCGCTTCTTGGGCGATCCAGTAAAGGGCAGTTTCCATATGCGGCGTTAGCTGGAGATTGTGAGGGGCAGACACGGCCGTTTGCACTTCCGTCCGCCCTTCCACCGCTTCCAGCCTGGCGCGCAGTGCCGGCACAAGACCTTCGGTTTCCAGCGCCGAAGGACGCAGCTCAAAAATCAGAAGCCGCATTTCGCGCAGAGCCTGTTGGCCCATCTCCTGCAGCCGGCGTAGATGGGCCGCTGCCTTTTCGATTTTACCGGCGTTGAGTTGGCGAATGGCAGCTTCCGCATAAAGCGTCTGGCTGTACAGCGCCTGTGTTACCGAGTCGTGCAGGTCGCGGGCCAGACGGTTGCGTTCTTCGGCCACGGCCGCTTCGGCCACCATTTCCGTAATCCGGTCGGATTGCTCCTGCACCACGCGCTCGTGGACCTCTAGCAGTTGGTTCAGGCTGGCGGCTTGCGAGCGAAACTGGGCGGCCTGTAGGGTGGGAGTAGGGTTAAGCGGGGGATCGGTGACGAAAACGGCCGTGTCATCAAACGGCAAAATCGCCATCTTCACGTTCAGCGTCAGCGGCCGAAAGTAATCAATCAATTCACGTGGCACGATCACTTTGGCAAACAGGATAATCGTAAAAATGTTGCCGCTGGGCAGCAAACTAAACATTACCAGCACTGAGCGAATCCCGTAAGGGAGCACAAAATCGGCCTGATCTGGCACGTAGGGATTGTCGCGGGCATCCGGCACGTGCAAAATGTTGTATGTCTCCTGCTCCGGGTTCAGTACCAGGCCGCGGTCCAGGCTCACCGCTTGCTCCAGCACAATCCCAAAAACTTCGGATACCTGACCAAACATCGGGTTCACGTTCACAATCTCTTTACTGAGGGGATGTACCTTGTAAAAGCGAGAGTTGTGGCGGCTGTGCCACGCTGGGTTGTCGCCGATGGTGGCCAGCAGTGTCTGGCACTTGAGCGCGGGGTCGTCTGGCGGATGGGTTAGAAAGCCGTCTACATGCTGCTGCAAGTCGGCGCTGAGGGTGTGATACGGCCGTGTAACGAAGAAGCGCACCAGGGCTGTGGCTCTCGTGCCAGCGGCGTCGACGAGGTGGTCGTACAGATAGCGGATGGTGCGGTTGGCGACTTCCTCCATGCTGGCGGCATCTTCTCCCAGGCGGCGCAAAGCCGCGCCGCAGGTGGCCATATCTTTTAGGGCGAAGGCTGTGAGGTCATACATGGGGAAATGATAGGGTGAATTGCACGAGTTGCCAAACAAAAGTAACGGCCGTTTCCTTCGCTCGCCCGTCAAGCTACCCGGTCTGGGCTAACAGTGGAAAAACGGCCGTTGCTTTTTAGGCCAATTAGTGGTTTTGGGCCTCGATCAAAAGGGCTATTGGTTGATGCCAATAGCCCTTTCTTGTTAGACATTCACCGTGGCGGTAGGGAGTATCTGCCGCGCTTTCGGGGCCTTGTTATTGCGGATTTTGCGCCAGATAGTCATCCAAACGGTTGAAAGTCTGGTCTATTCCCATTTCCATGCCCATATCAATCACTTTGTCACGGTCCGCCTTTGTAGGATAACGAACGGTGTTGATCACAGTGGTTTTGTCGTCTGCTTCAACAAATTCCAGGGTAATACGCCCCACGGGCATTTCCTCCACCGTATTGCCTGCGGCGTCCGCAAAGGCATCTTCATACACAATGCGCTCCGGCGCCTCAATCTCGAAGTAAGTTGCTTTGCCGCAGGACTTCATCCCGTCGGGGGCTTCCATACAGTAAAACCAGGTGCCACCCGGACGAAAATCCATTTCGCAGACAGGCAAGGTCCACCCTTCGGGACCCCACCAGTGCTGCAGATGCTTGGCCGTCGTCCACATTTGCCAGACCAGATCGCGCGGCGCGTCAAACGTGCGCGTGATAATAATCTCTTGATCGGAAGGTAGAGTGAGCTGGGTTTTCGAATTCTCAGTCATCGTCATTTTTATTCTCCTGGGCTTGTAAGGTTTGTAAATATCCATCAAGTCGACTGTAACGGTCAGACCACGATTTTCTATAGGCTTCCAACCAACTGTCTAGCTCTTTCAAGGGCTCCGGGGTAAGGTGGTACCACCTCACCTGTGCTTCCTTCTGCACTTGCACCAGTCCTGCCTCTCTCAGCAGCCGCAACTGCTTGGATACACCAGGTTGGCTGATGTCTAGTGCGTCCACAAGCTCGCCCACCGAATGAGGGCGTTGGAGTAATAAATCGAGAATGCGCCTGCGTGTGGGGTCGGTAATTACGTCAAAAATCGTCGTCATAACTATTAATATACCACAGCGGTTATATAACTGTCAAGATATATATTCTTGGAATACTTTATAGGTAGGGCAGATTGAGGAACGCCCGTACGCAAGACCGGCAAGTCCAGAAATTACCTATTCTGGTGAACTGGACGAAGCGGTACGCCGCATTTTGCGCATAGCCAGTAGAAGCGCCGCGCCATAAACCAAAACTTTTTACTTGACAACCTGGATTGAAAATGGAAATGTGAAGACTGTTTGATGACCCTAGCCAGAACTCTCGCGGACAATCAGCTCTGGTTTTAGTACGACTGGTTTTGGCGGTGCCC
>ERZ795053.5240-NODE-5240-length-13500-cov-9.243362_pt1 | contig 13500 bp, 11 predicted proteins | sample MGYA00375137_ERZ795053 | MGnify/ENA primary metagenome ERZ795053 (study PRJEB30182, sample SAMN05720284) | activated sludge metagenome | isolation source: Anaerobic digester | place: Hong Kong | collected 2014-12-17 ... | reverse complement strand
AACATATCGCAAGCCCTGGGTAGCTCCTATTTCAGTGGTAAAATAGCTAAACAAGACCAGCTGTTTGATCATGGTGAAATAATGAAATCCGCCTTCGGCCAGTGCCTTTTTAGCCTCCTGATCCTGAGCAATGAGGAATGTTTCCCGATCCGCCGGTTGAGCAGTTAAAAAGGATTTTCCGGTAGACTTCAAGCACTGCGCTTCAAGGCTCGTCAACCCTTCGGTAAAGGCATTTTGCTGATCCGGATTGTAACAATCCTCCACCATTAACGCCATAAACGAACCAACCCCGGCTGCTTTAGCTCCGGGAATATCCGTAGCCGGCAGGATCGTTTCTGCTATTTCATCCATCAAGGAAACATCCTGAGTTGAAAACAATCCAGTTTTCGCTTGGGGGCTTTTACATCCGCTGAGTAACCATTCACCACCGACTACAGTTGCACCGGTAATAATGGCTATCGAGCGTAATAGAGTTCTTCGATCCATGGTTGATTTTTGTATTTTTTATCTCACATCTCGTCTCTCACATCTCACATCTTAAATTTCACATCTTAAATCTTAAATCTTAAATCTAATAGCTCCTCTACAGCTCCCCCTTCCTCAACTGTTCTACAGCATAATTGGCCGCCCTGGCCGTTAGGGCCATAAACGTCAGTGAAGGATTCTGGCAACCGGTGGTAGGCATACAGGCTCCGTCAGTGACAAATACATTGGGACAGTTGTGAAACTGGTTCCATGCATTGAGTAATGAAGTTTTTGGATCCTTACCCATGCGCACGCCTCCCATTTCGTGAATATCCAGTCCGGGCGCCTGTTGAGAGTTCCAGGAAGAAATATTCCGGCAGCCTCCCTCCTCCAGCATTTCAGATGCCTGGGTGATAAAATCTTCCGTCATCATCCGGTCGTTGTCATCGTAATCAACATTGGTAATTAACAGCGGCATGTCCCAGTCGTCCTTCCGGTCACCGCTTATGCGGACTTCATTGGTGATCTTGGGTATGGTTTCTCCCTGGATCATCATCGATACAAACCAAGGTCCAGGCTCCGCTATGGCCGCTTTAAATCCGGCGCCGATTCCGGATGTGTTACTCCCATCGGCCTGGCCTCTGCCAGCGCCGTAAAAGGACATGTACCCACGTTGGAAGTCCATCTCCTGCTTATACACATTCCTGAAATTCGGCAGCATGGGCTGGGTAGGCCGGCGGCCAAAATAATATTTGTCCTCTGGCCCATCGTAATCCCCGTTGACCAGTCCCCGGTAGTTGTGAAACAAGATGTATTTACCCAGTAGGCCGTGATCATTACCCAGGCCCTGAGGAAACCTTTTTGAGGTTGAATTCAGTAGCAGGAGGTTGGTGTTTAGCGTCGCCGCATTCACAAACAGGATGCGGGCATAGAAATCGGTGAGCTCATGGGTATGGGCATCCACAACACGAACCCCGGTTGCTTTACCCAGATTGTCATCGTAAATAATCGAATGGACGACACTGTCCGGACGGAGTGTCAAGTTACCGGTTCTTTTTGCCCAGGGTATGGTGGTCGAATTAGAGCTAAAATAAGCACCAAAAGGGCAGCCTCTTTCACAGAGGGAACGCGCACTGCACTTCGTGCGCCCCTGCTGCACATGGATTTCCTTCGGTTCGGTGAGATGAGCACACCGGCCCTGGATGACATGACGATCCGCATATTTGTTCATGATGCGACCCCGGATCTCCGTCTCCACACAATTCATTTCCCAGGGAGGAAGGAATTCACCATCGGGCAGGGTTTCCAAACCGTCGTAATTACCGCTTATCCCGGCAAATCGCTCTACATGACTGTACCAGGGAGCCAGATCATCGTAACCGATCGGCCATTCGTAAATGCCGTCGCGTGCCGGGCCTTCAAATTCAAAACGGCTCCATCGCTGCGTCTGCCGGGCCCACAACAGGCTTTTGCCACCGACCTGATACCCACGGATCCAGTCAAAAGGTTTTTCCTGGATGTAGGGATGCTCTTTGTCTTTGACAAAAAAATGTTGCGTCGCGTCGTTGAAAGCATAACACCGGCCAACGACCGGGTTATCATCCAGCATTTGCCGAGGCAACCGCAGGTGATGTTTAAACTCCCACGGTCCCTTCATCGCAGTGGGATAATCTTTGAGGTGTTCTACATTCCTGCCCCGTTCTAAGACCAGGGTTTTCAGCCCCTGATCACATAATTCCTTCGCAGCCCATCCACCACTGATCCCTGACCCGATGACAATAGCATCATAGGTATTGGTTGCTGTTCCGGTAGAATTTACGTTGACGGGAGATTGTGCCATATCAGACGGTTTGATATCCCCACAAGTTAAAAAATTATCCTTCCCGGTATTTCCTCGTTAAGCGACGATTTATGAGCAATCGCCTGCTTCAGAAGCCTACCCGCGGTAAGATCATTTCAGGAATGAGCGCTCATAATGTATATTAAAGAATCAAAAGAAATGAAAATGAAAAGGTGGCTCTTAGGTACTTATCTGACATTGGTGGTAGCAAGCTATGGCTTGGCTCAGTATCCGGCTGGCACCGTGCAGCTGGATTCCCTTCATTCGAAATCACTGGAAAACAACATGGGGGAACATACCACCCGAGCAGTAGCGGTCTATTTGCCACCAGGTTATGAAAATTCCGGTATACGCTATCCGGTGATCTATTTCCTACATGGATTTTTCGGAGACGCCAATATGCTCAAACCCATAGCCGGAATCCTTGATTTTGCCATCGCCACCCAACGAATCAGGCCCTTCATCCTGGTCATTCCCGATGAAAAAACCTCTTATGAGGGTAGTTTTTACAGTAATTCAAGTCTTTATGGTCAATGGGAAGATTTTACGGCCATTGACCTTGTTGCATACATAGACAAGCATTTTCGTACACTCCCTGACCGGGACAGCCGGGGCATTACCGGTCATAGTATGGGCGGATATGGCGCGCTGAAGATCGCCATGGACCATCCGGAAACCTTTAGCAGTGTTTATGCACTAAGCCCCGGCGCCCTCACCATCGTCCGTGAATATGGCCCTAATAGTGAAACGTACCGTGAGTTGTCCGCTGCGCGTACCCTGGAGGATATAAAAAAGACCTATTTTGGACAGGTCATCCTGGCCTTCGCGAAGTCTTGGTCGCCGAATCCGCAAAGGCCTCCATTTTATTGCGACATCCCCTTTGAGTATGCAGGGGACAGTCTCATTGTCCATCCTGAGGTACTGGATAAATGGTATGCGAATATGCCGGTTCACATGATTGACAGTCATCTGCAAAATCTGCAAAAATTAAAGGCAATCAAGCTGGATTGGGGACGCAATTCCGGTGAACGATTTACCCAACAGTGCAGGATGTTCAGTGAACGACTGGAAAATGTGGGAATCACACATTTCGCTGAAGAATACATTGGAACCCACACCAGTGGTATTTACACCAAGGATGGACGCATTCCTCAGCAAATGCTTCCTTTTTTTGATTATTACCTGAAATTCGAGTGAAGGATACGATAAGCTTTCAGTCGCTTTCCGGAGCCAACTGAAGTTGAAGTCCGTCCATGGCCTCGTTAATCATCAGTTGGCAACCTAACCGGCTGCGGGCGTCTACAAAAAAAGCCTGGTCCAGCATTTCTTCTTCCTCCGCACCCATTTCTGGCAAAGGGGTGTCTGAGAGCACGTATACATGGCAGGTCGAGCACATGGCCATCCCCCCACAAGTCCCTTTAACCGGAAATTCATAGGCCTTGCACAGCTCCATGATATTCATATGCATATCCGTGGGAGCTTCCAGGGTATGCTCGACTCCCTCACGATCTACAATGTTTATTTGAATCATAGCGACTGCGCTTTTTGCAATAGTCCCTGCTCACCCATTACCGTCGTGTATTTAAAACTCAGCTTTTTGTCCGGGTGAATGTATTGAAAAGCTCTTTGCACCATCAGAGTCGCTTCGTGGAAGCCGCACAGGATCAGCTTCAGCTTCCCTTCATAAGTATTACTATCACCTACTGCAAATATGCCCGGCACATTGGTTTCATAATAAGGCAGACTAACCCGAATCCCTTCTTTGGTTGTTTCCAAACCCCAATTCTCTATCGGCCCAAGTTTGGGTGTCAGGCCAAATAATGGAATAAAATAGTCGATGTCCTGACCAAATTCGCCGAACTCCTCGCTGGAGATGATCACTTGTTTTAGTCCGTCATCGTCCCCCAGGACATCGGTTACCTGCGCATTTCTCCTTAAGTTAACCCGCCCGGCTTCAGCCAGCTTCAACATTTTCTCGATGCTGTCCGGTGCTCCGCGAAATTCGGTTCTGCGATGTACAAGGGTAACCGACCGGGCGATATCCACCAGGTCCAGAGTCCAATCCAGCGCCGAATCACCACCACCTGCAATGAGAATGTCTTTGTCACGGTATTTTTCAGGATCTTTCACAAAATAGTCTACGCCTTTACCTTCAAACCGGGGGAGACCGGGGATAGGTGGCTTTCGGGGCTCGAAGGAACCGAGTCCGGCTGCTAAAACAACCACTTTGCCCCGTACAACCGTTCCTTCATTGGTTGTTATTTGCCATTCTCCCTCATCTGTTTTTTCTAGGGTTTCGGCTCGCTCGCCCAGACTAAAGCCCGGATCGAATGGTTGAATTTGTTCCAATAAATTGGTTGTTAAATCTTTTGCCAGGATAGAAGGCAATCCCGGTATATCGTAAATTGGTTTCTTGGGATAAATCTCATTCAATTGTCCACCGGGTTGTGGGAGGATATCAATCAGATGACAACGAAGTTTAAGTAACCCTGCTTCAAAAACAGTAAATAGACCTACCGGGCCGGCGCCTATGATAATAAGGTCAGTCTGGATCATGTAATGCAGTCTTTCAAATTTCAGCCGGTAAAATTATTTACCATTGGTCGATTACCGGATGATTTAAATCATTTTGTAATTTGAGTGCCGTCAAACTTCGATAGACATCTTCAAGAGATTTTTGCAGCCATGAAAGAATCGCCTGTTGAAATCAGCGTTTCAGAGCGAAAACCAACTTGTGTGCACTGTGGGGAGGCATGCGACACGACGCATATTGTGCATAATGATCTGGACTTCTGTTGCGAAGGCTGCCAGTGGGTCTATCAAATCCTCCACGACAATAATCTACAGGAATATTACAAGATTCAGCAGTCTCCAGGCATCAATCAGCGGGTGCGGGAAGCTACGGATTATGCCTTTCTGGACGAACCGGAAATTCAGCAAAAGATCATTGACTATGCCAGCAGTCACCTGATCAAAGTTACTTTTCATTTGCCTGCCATCCATTGCGCATCTTGTATCTGGCTGTTAGAGCATCTCTATAAATTAGTTCCCGGAGTAAGCCGTTCGCAGGTCGATTTCTTACGTAAGAAAGTGACGATCCATTATGACCCTACCCAGGTCACGCTGCGCAGGATTGCCGAAATGCTGGAACACATAGGCTATGCGCCCTCCCTGAACATGGGCCAACTGGAAGAAAAAAAGTTACCGGTCGTTCCCCGGAAATTATATTACCAACTTGGCGTAGCGGGTTTTTGTTTTGGCAACATTATGTTGCTCAGTTTCCCGGAATACCTGGGCATCGAAGGCGACCAGGCCAGCCGCTGGTTCAACTACCTGAATTGGGGACTTGGGCTACCCGTTCTGTTATACGGTGCACAGGACTATCTTAAATCCGCCTGGCACGGGGTTAAGAATGGCGGGCTAAACATGGATGTCCCCATCACCCTTGGTATCATCGCCTTGTTTGTGCGCAGCACCATCGATATTTTTGGAAATTATGGCAGCGGTTATATGGATAGCCTGGCCGGGCTGGTTTTTTTCCTTCTGATCGGCAAATGGTTTCAACAGAAGACCTTTCACCACTTATCCTTTGACCGCGATTACAAGTCCTATTTTCCCATTGCCATTTCGGTATGGCAAGAAGACCGCTGGACTACCATCCCGCTTTCAAAAGTGGAGCCAGGACAGCGCATTCAGATCAAGAACAATCAGCTGATCCCGGCAGATGGCATCCTCCTTACGCCGGCCACGCAAATCGATTACAGTTTTGTTACCGGAGAATCCGATCCGGTCTTTAAACGGGCCGGGGACACCTTATATGCGGGAGGGAAACAAATCGGCAGCCCAATTGAAATTCAGGTTACGAAGGCCGTCGGACAGAGCTACTTACTACAACTCTGGGAAGACCGTGCCTTTACCCAAAAGAAAGAAACGCGCGACCATCGGCTAGCGGATCAGATCGGCACCTATTTTACGGTTGCCATCCTGACCATCGCCGGCATTACCTTCCTGTATTGGTCAGGCAAGGATTTAAACATGGCGCTGGTCACCGTCACATCGGTGCTGATCATCGCCTGTCCTTGTGCACTAGCACTGGCAATCCCGTTTACCTATGGTAATGTCATGCGCTTACTGGCGGATAAAAACATGTATTTGCGCAGCACGCGGATCATTGAAGAGATCCAGCGCTTAACGCATATCGTTTTCGACAAAACCGGGACGCTGACCGCTGTAAATGATTATCACATCCTGTTCCATGGCACACCACTGAGCGAAGCAGAGTCTGTTCTGGTACGCTCGGTAGCCCATGCCTCCACCCATCCACTCAGCCACCAGCTGGACCTTTACCTCAATAAGTACCAGCTGGGCAGCATCGAAGATTTTCGGGAAGAGCCCGGGCAGGGTGTAACCGCCAGGGTAGCCGGTCAGGTGGTGCGAATCGGATCGGCAAACTGGACAGGAGCTCCAAATCCTGGCTCAAATGGCAAGCAAAGCGTTCACATTTCCATAGACGGCACTTACCGGGGCAATTACCTGTACGAATCGAGGTACCGCGCTTCCTGGAGGAAAACCATCAAGGTGCTGGCCCGGGATTATCAGCTTTCCCTGCTTTCCGGCGACGGAGACCGGGAGTTAAGGAGGATCCGTTCGGTCTTTCCGGCCGCAAGCACGATCCTGTTTAACCAGAAGCCAAAAGATAAATTGGAATACATCCGTGCCCTGCAGGACGCAGAACAACGGGTGATGATGATCGGCGATGGCATTAATGACGCCGGCGCTTTACAAGCCAGTGAGGTAGGTCTGGTGATCACGGAGGACATTAATAATTTTACACCAGCCTCCGATGCTATTATCCACAATGGTCTTTTTCCTTACCTTCCGCAATTAATCCAGTACACCCGTTTAAGTCGGCGGGTCGTTTTTGGTGCTTATTTTCTGGCTTTGTTATATAATGTGGTCGGACTAAGTTTTGCAGTGCAGGGAATGTTATCTCCGCTGGTTGCCGCCGTTCTGATGCCGATAAGCAGCGTGACTATGGTCTTATATGGCCTTTCTGCCAGCACATTATTGTTAAGGATAATGAAATTAAATGAACTGCCACAAGCGGATTGGGTCCAAACGAAAGTGGATGATTTATATCAATTTACAACGTGAGTAATGTCACATTTAATAAATATATGCACTCTATCTTGCATTTAAATTCAGCTGTATGGGGGTGATATTTTTGCTTATAGGCATTAGTCTTATAGTTGCAGGCGGCTTTCTTGCTGCATTTTTCTGGGCCGTACGCAGCGGTCAATACGACGACGAATACACCCCAAGCGTCCGCATCCTCTGGGACGATAAAAAACCCGAAAATTCTACATCAATCGATAACAATTCTACAACCGTTAACAAACCTTAAGGAATGGGAAAGATCGAACAATTCAACTACGACAACGGGATCGTGCGTAATTTCGCCGTTGCAACCGCCATCTGGGGATTGGTGGGGATGCTGGTGGGCGTGCTCATTGCATTCCAGATTTTCACCCCGGGACTAAACATGGGGCCTGAGCTGACCTTCGGCCGGTTGCGTCCCCTGCACACCAATGCTGCTATTTTTGCATTTGTCGGCAACGGTATTTTCATGGGTGTGTATTACAGCTTGCAGCGCTTGCTGAAAACCAGGATGTTTAGTGACATGCTGTCAAAAATCCACTTCTGGGGATGGCAGCTGATCATCGTATCCGCCGCATTAACCCTACCTTTTGGGATCACCTCAGCCAAAGAATATGCCGAGCTGGAATGGCCGATAGACATCGCCATTGCCCTGGTATGGATCGTCTTCGGCTTGAATATGTTTGGCACCATCCTGAAACGGAGAGAGAATCACCTCTACGTGGCTATCTGGTTTTACATTGCCACATGGATTACAGTGACTGTCTTGCACGTGGTCAATAACCTGGAGTATCCCTGGAGCTGGATCAAGTCCTACCCGGTCTTTGCGGGTGTCCAGGATGCCCTTGTGCAGTGGTGGTACGGGCACAACGCAGTCGCCTTCTTCCTGACAACACCTTACCTCGGGCTGATGTATTATTTCATGCCAAAGGCTGCAAATCGCCCGGTTTACTCCTATAAACTATCGATCGTCCACTTTTGGGCATTGATTTTCATCTACATCTGGGCGGGCCCACACCATTTGTTGTATACCTCCTTGCCTGACTGGGCCCAGTCCCTGGGTACCGTGTTCTCGATCATGCTGATTGCTCCGTCCTGGGGTGGTATGCTCAATGGACTATTGACACTGCGTGGCGCGTGGGATCGTGTACGCGATGACCCAATTCTGAAAATGATGGTGGTGGCCGTTGCCGCCTACGGTATGTCCACATTCGAAGGCCCAATGCTTTCCATTAAATCCATCAACGCCATTAGCCACTACACCGACTGGACCATTGGTCACGTACATATTGGAACGCTGGGATGGAATGGTCTGCTGACCTTTGGAATCTTATACTGGTTAATACCAAGATTGTACAATACCAAACTGCACTCTGTTAAAATGGCGAATGCCCACTTCTGGATTTCGACGTTGGGTATTGTCTTTTATGCATTGCCACTTTACTGGGCCGGATGGACCCAAAGTTTGATGTGGAAACAGTTTACTCCGGAAGGCTTTCTGCAGTATGGAAGTTTCCTGGAGACCGTAACTCAGATCATACCGATGTACATGATCCGTGCATTTGGCGGAACCCTGTATTTCAGTGGTGTCATCCTGATGCTGATTAACCTCTGGAAGACGGCAAAATCCGGTCACCTGATCGCCAACGAGGCTGCCGAGGCTCCTGCCCGGGAAGAGTATGTCGCCCATGCTGGTGAATATTGGCATAAATGGATCGAACGCAAGCCCATCCAGATGCTTATCGCCAGCGCCATACTGATCCTGATCGGCGGTATGGTCGAAATCATCCCGATGTTGACCATTGGCAGCAATATTCCGAAAATTGCCTCCGTCAAGCCCTATACCCCGCTTGAACTGCAGGGCCGCGATATTTACATCCGGGAAGGGTGTCTAGGTTGTCATTCACAGATGATCCGTCCTTTCAGATCGGAAACCGAGCGTTATGGTGAATATTCCAAATCGGGTGAATTCGTCTACGATCATCCATTTCTGTGGGGTTCCAAGCGTACCGGACCGGATCTGCAACGGGAGGGAGGAAAATATCCAGACAGCTGGCACTATTATCACATGATGGACCCTGAAAGCATGAGCGCTGGTTCCATTATGCCTCCATACCCCTGGCTGGCACGTCGGGACCTGGATCTTACCTATACAGCAGCCAAGATTAAGACGCTTCAGAGCCTTGGCGTACCGTATCCGAAAGGATATGCCGAGAAGGCAAACGACGATTTGATCAAACAGGCACAGGATATTGCCGCATCCCTGAAGAAAGACGGCATTGAAACAGAGAATCTTGCGACCAAGGAAATAGTTGCATTAATCGCTTATTTGCAACGGTTGGGAACGGACATCAAGCCTTCCACCGGAGCCGTACCAACATCCAATTAAAATCACTTTTCAAAAGCTTTAATTATGTTCAAACACATCATCAATAGCTCCGGAAATGTGAATTGGATGGCCATACTGGCTCTCCTCACGTTCATGTTCATTTTTGTCATAAGCATAGTCCTCATTTTCCGGAAGGATAAAAAATATCTTGATCATATGGCACATCTGCCGTTGGATGATGATGAAGATTCCTATTCCTCAACCACCTTAAAGCAATAACAAAATGAAAAATCAACATACCTCCAAATACATTTTGCCGGCAATTCTGCTCCTGGCACCGGGAATAAACTGGGCGCAGGACGCTGCCACAACATCCATGGGTACGGGCAAGTCCGGAAGCGATCTCCTCTCTTTGATTTATGACAACCTGTTCCTGATTCTGGGTGTCGTGGTGGTGGGAATCGCAATTTGGGTTCTTTACCGAACCAATGAAACGCTGACCAGATTGTATACCTACAATTTATTGCAGCAACAAGGCATCAGTCCTACTGCACCTGAAGCGGTTCAGACCTTGCAGGAATCAAGCTGGCGACGTCTGATGAAACGCCTGACCAACCGCGTGCCCCAGTCGAAAGAAAAAGATATTCTCTTTGATCACGATTACGACGGGATTTATGAGTTGGACAATGTTCTGCCTCCCTGGTGGTTGTGGATGTTTTATTTTACCATTGGGTTTGCGGTTATATACCTGGGTTATTACCATTTTTCCGGCAGCGGCTGGAGTTCCAAACAGGAATACGAAATGGCGATGAAAGAAGCAAAACAACAGGTAGCCGAATATGTAGCCGCCCAGGGGAACCTGGTAGATGAAACCAATGTCACTGCCAGAACAGACGACGCTGCATTAGCACAAGGAAAGGATATTTGGATAGCAAATTGTGTGGCATGTCACGGAGCCAACGGAGAAGGTGGCGTGGGACCAAATATGACGGACAAGTATTGGATCCACGGTGGAGACATTAAAAATATATTTAATACGATAAAATACGGTGTACCCGAAAAAGGGATGATATCCTGGCAGACACAGTTATCACCATCTGCTATGGCGGATGTTGCCAGCTATATCTTAACTTTGCAGGGTACCAATCCTCCCAATGCAAAAGCTCCTCAGGGTGATTTATACAATCCTGAAGGTGCTGGTGAAACCACCCCTGCATCGGAGGTCATTCAAAATTAATTCAAATAGAGGATGTCAGAGAACACACCGCTGCCAATTGTAGAAGAGGATGATTGGTATAGAGATCACCTGGCTACGGTTGATGAACATGGCAAACGGGTATGGATTTACCCCAAAAAGCCCAAAGGGAAATTTACCAATTACCGCACCGTAGTATCGGTCATTTTATTGGTTATTCTTTTCGGTATGCCCTGGATCAGGGTTCATGGCAATCCTCTCTTCATGTTTAATATCCTGGAGCGGAAATTCATCCTGTTTGGATCTTATTTTCCGCCCCAGGATTTCCATTTGTTTGTCCTGGCAATGATCATCATGGTGATATTCATTGCCCTTTTTACGGTGATTTACGGTAGGATTTTCTGCGGATGGATATGTCCACAAACCATCTTCATGGAAAGTGTCTACCGGAAAATTGAGTATTGGATCGAAGGAGATTCCAATGCCCAGCGCCGGTTGAATAATGCTCCGTGGACGGCATCCAAATTCATTAAGAAGTTTAGCAAACAAGTTATCTTCTTTTCCATCGCCGTTTTAGTTGCCAATACCTTCCTGTCCTACATCATCGGTACTGACCAGGTTCTGGCCATCGTCAAAGATCCGATCTCCAAACACACGCAAGGCTTCCTGGCGATGATTGCCTTTTCTTTTGCTTTCTACGGCGTCTTTGCTTTCCTGCGTGAACAGGTTTGTACCACTATCTGCCCATACGGCCGGCTCCAGGGTGTACTGCTGGATAAAAATTCCGTGGTCATCACCTACGACTACCTGCGCGGTGAGCCCCGGGGCAAAATCCATAAAGCCGTTAAAGGCAAAGAGGAAGAAGCCGCCAAGATGAATGCCCTTCTCGGCGATTGCATCGATTGTAAAATGTGCATTCAGGTCTGTCCTACCGGTATCGACATCCGTAATGGCACTCAACTGGAATGCGTCAACTGTACCGCCTGTATTGACGCCTGTGACGAGGTTATGACCAAAGTCAATCGTCCGACCGGCCTGATCCGTTACGATAGCGAAGAAGGAATCCGCACTGGCGCTAAAAAAATCATGACACCTCGCGCCATCGCCTATACCAGTGTGCTTGGTGTATTGGTTCTGTTGGAAATCATACTGTTTGCCACCAGGACCCAGGTGGAGGGTTTACTTTTACGGACACCGGGTATGTTGTACCAAAAGACCGATGATGGCTACATCAGTAATCTTTACAATTATCAGTTTGTCAACAAGACCTCCGACACCCTGGCTCTGGAAATGGAACTGATCGGAATCGATGGACGCATCAAGTGGGTGGGTCACGCTCCGATTGCCATTCCTAATGATGTGACCGAAGGCGCTGTTTTTGTAGAATTACCACCTTCCGAATTGCAGACTGGAAAGAACAAGATCACTTTGAGGGTACGCTCAGGCGACCGGACAGTGGATCAGGTGAAGACCTCATTCTTGGCACCTTAATCGTAAATTCCATGAAATTTCACTGGGGCACAGGCATCGCCATCTTTCTCATACTGTTCGTGTTATCACTGGTTGGTGTGCTGATCAAATCCTTCCAATACGACAACAGTCTGGTTATCGATGATTATTATAAAGAAGATCTGGCTTACCAGCAGCATTACGACAAAATGGCAAATGAGCAACTAAGCCCGCTATCGGTAGCCATTGACCGCAACGCCCATCAGGTGACCATCGATTTTCCGGAGAAGGATACAAACATCATCGGTACACTGCAGTTTTACAAACCAGACAATAAAGCATTGGACTTTACCTTGCCGGTAAAGATCGATGGACAAAACCGAATGACGGTTTCTACCCAGGAGTTGCTAAGAGGCCTGTGGCGCATCAAAGTGGACTACTCAGCCAATAACGAAGCATTCTATTACGAACAGAAAATCGTGCTCTGATGATTCTGTGGTCAGCCCTGATATTGGGATTGGCCGGCAGTTTGCACTGTGTGGGCATGTGTGGTCCCTTAACGCTGGCACTTCCATTTGCCCAGGGGGAAAGGCCGGCGTGGTTGCAAGGTATCGTCTATCATAGCGGTCGTATTTTTATGTATGTTCTGCTCGGCGCGTTGTTCGGATTGATCGGACAAGCCATTACGCTTGCTGGCTTTCAAAAATATTTTGCCATCATCGGAGGAAGTCTGATCCTGCTCGGAGTCTTTACCTCAATCCGCTATCCGGCATCCTGGCTGGACCGAATAACCGGTCCTGCCCAGCGCAAAATTTCAACTGGCATCGGCCAATTAATTCGTCGTGGCGGGTTGCCGTCCTATTTTGGGATCGGCATGCTTAATGGAGTTATCCCTTGCGGTATGGTCTATGCGGCTATCGCACTGGCAATCTCGAGTGAGCACATAACATGGGGTATGGGCGTCATGGCCCTGTTCGGTTTAGGTACATTCCCGCTCCTCTTCGCTTTGGTTGCTTTTCAGTCACGCATGAAGCCATCCTGGCGCCATGCTCTGCGTAAGATATC
>ERZ795053.5239-NODE-5239-length-13504-cov-6.140233_pt1 | contig 13504 bp, 24 predicted proteins | sample MGYA00375137_ERZ795053 | MGnify/ENA primary metagenome ERZ795053 (study PRJEB30182, sample SAMN05720284) | activated sludge metagenome | isolation source: Anaerobic digester | place: Hong Kong | collected 2014-12-17 ... | reverse complement strand
CCGGCGCTGGGGCTCGGCAAGGGCGGCCAGCGCCGCATCGAGGCGGGCCTGTTTCATTCGTACATCTTCGTGGAGAAGCCGCTCTCCCTGTCCCACTCTTCGGGGCTCACTTGCTTGACCATCTGGCCGAAGGTCCAGATATGCCCCTCCGGGTCTCGGGCGCGATAGGTGCGGTCACCATAGAATTGCGTTTCCGGCTCCATCAGGATCTCGGCGCCCGCCTTCCGGGCGCGTTCGCAATGGGCGTCGATATCCTCCTCCAGATGCACATGAACGGTCTGGGTGTTCTTGCCCTCGATCGAGGCCGGGCTCTTGTGGTCTTCCGTCCACTCATTCCCGATCATGATCAGGCACTCGCCGAAACGCATCTCTGAGTGGGCGATATCGCCATTGGCGTCGCTGATGATCATGGCCGGCTCAAACCCGTAGGCCTTTTCCAGCCAGTCCAGAGCGGCCTTCGGATTGCGGTAGCAGAGCGCGGAAGTGAGGCTGTTTCGCTTGAACCCGGTCATCGCGATCTCCTTTCGGTTACGAATAATATTTAACCCAAATCGAAATTAAATAGCAAGACGAAGCTCGCAGCGCCTGAGCGCAGGCGGCGCACGCTTCGCCATATCTCGCTTGAAATGCCTTTGACGCTGGTTTTAGCGTCCGACCGCGAAGCCATTTCCACCGGCTCGGCAACTCTTTGCGCCATTCCCGGCGAAATTTTCAAGGAAACCAAATGACTCCGGCGTTAGTTCTGTTTGGCGTTCTCGTCGTCGCAATGACGGGCTTCGTCCAGTGGGTGATCATCCATTTCGCATTCACCGGAATGCTCGCCGTCTGCCTGATGTGGACGGTGGGCGTGTCAGCGATGCTTGCGCTCAAACTGACCGGCCGCGACCTTTCCAGTCTTGGATGGAAATGGGGCGCGACGCGCTATCACCTGATCGCGCTGATATTGCCGGTGATCTATGGCGGCGCCGCGTGCCTGGTCGCCAACGCAATGGGCCTCGCCGGATTTCCACGCTTCGAGTTGATGACGAAGATCGCAGAGAGCGAGGGCTTCGGTTCTCTCGCCCCCGCGACTGGGATCGCCGCCCTGCTTTTACTCGCGGCTACGGCGGGCCTCGTCAACAACATGGCGGCGGCGCTTGGCGAAGAGATCGGCTGGCGCGGCTTCTTCACGCCACGTCTTACGGCGATGACCGGTTTCCTCGCCGCTTCGCTCATCACCGGACTCGTCTGGGCGTCATGGCACCTGCCGATCCTGCTCTACAGCGGCTACAACGCCGGCGGCGAAAAGCTCTTCGAGATCTTGTCGTTCTTCGTCGTAATCACCTCGATCAGCGGCGCCTTCGCCTGGCTCAGACTTTCTTCAGGGAGCCTCTGGCCTGCCGTGACGCTCCATGCGTCGCACAATCTCGTGCTGCAGCAGATCTATGATCCGCTGACTACGCGCGGCGACAGTTCGATCACGATGATCGGGGAATTCGGCGTCGTCACGGCTGCCGTGTGCTTGCTCGTCTGCCTGCCCTTCTGGATCGCCGGCGCACGGCGGAACTGGCCGGCAGAAAGTCTGGCGTAAAACCCCCTTGCCCAGAAAGGCTGCGCGAGCAAACGCGCAGCACCCGAGATAAAACAAAAGCGGCGCCCGAGAGCGCCGCCTTTCTTCATCCCGGCGTATTAGCCGAGGTTATTCTTCGTTGTCCTCGTCGACGAGAACCGGGCCCGAATCCTGGCCTTTGGCGCTCTCGTCGCGATCGACGAATTCGATGACCGCGAGCGGCGCATTATCGCCGTAGCGGAAGCCCGCTTTCATGATGCGGATATAGCCGCCATTGCGGTCGGCGTAACGCGGACCGATGGTTTCGAAGAGCTTCTTGGCCTGCGTGTCGTCGCGAAGGCGCGCGGAAGCGAGGCGGCGCAGATGCAGCGTCCTCGACTCGTCGCGGTTCGCCTTTTTCGCGATCGTCACCAGCTTCTCGACGATCGGCCGAAGCTCTTTGGCTTTCGGCAGGGTCGTCGTGATCTGCTCATGCTTGATCAGCGCAGACGCCATGTTCGCGAACATCGCTTTGCGGTGCTCGTGCGTGCGGTTCAGTTTGCGGTGCGCCATCCCGTGTCGCATGGCTTATCCTCCTTGGAGCTGACGCGCCTTGCGCCAGCCGAATGGTCTACTCTTCGTATTTCTTCGCAAGTTCTTCGATATTGTCCGGCGGCCAATCCGGCACATCCATACCGAGATGGAGGCCGAGGCCGGCGAGCACTTCCTTGATCTCGTTGAGCGACTTGCGCCCGAAGTTCGGCGTACGGAGCATTTCCGCTTCCGTCTTCTGGATGAGATCGCCGATGTAAACGATGTTGTCGTTCTTGAGGCAGTTCGCCGAGCGAACCGACAGCTCGAGCTCGTCCACCTTGCGCAGGAGCGCCGGGTTGAACGGCAGCTCTTCGTGCATGCCGCCGCCGAGCTCTTTCTTCGGCTCGTCGAAGTTGACGAAGATCTGGAGCTGGTCCTGCAGGATACGCGCGGCGTAGGCGGCGGCGTCATCCGGCGTCAGCGAACCATCGGTTTCGACTTCGAGGATCAGGCGGTCATAGTCGAGCACCTGGCCTTCGCGGGTGTTCTCGACGCGATAGGCGACGCGCTTGCACGGCGAATAGAGGCTGTCGACCGGGATAAGCCCGATCGGCGCGTCTTCCGGACGGTTGCGGTCGGCCGGCACATAGCCTTTGCCCGTCTGCACGACGAGTTCCATGCGCAGCGACGCGCCTTCGTCGAGGTGGCAGATGACCTGGTTCTTGTCGAGAATATCGACCGACGAGGTCGGTTCGATATCGCCAGCCGTCACCGGACCCGGCGTCGACTTCTTGAGAACAAGGCGCTTCGGCGTGTCGGAATGGCAGAGCAGCGAGAGCTGCTTCACATTGAGGACGATGTCCGTGACGTCTTCGCGCACGCCCGGGATCGACGAGAATTCATGCACGACGCCGTCGATCTGGATCGAGGTGACGGCCGTTCCCTGCAGCGACGAGAGCAGAATGCGGCGAAGCGCATTGCCGAGCGTCAGGCCGAAGCCGCGTTCAAGCGGCTGGGCGACGATCGTCGCGCGACGCTTCGGGTCAACGCCAGGCGTGACCTCGAGCTTCGACGGACGGATCAGTTCTTGCCAGTTCTTTTCAATCCCGGTGCGTTCAGCTCCATTTGCCGCCGAAGAGCAAGGCGGCTTTCACTTTAAGCGGCCCGACAGAAGGGGCCAGATTCTCGCCCCCATAACAGGGGTAGTCGCCGCGCGCCGATCAGACCCGGCGGCGCTTGCGCGGACGGCAGCCATTGTGCGGGATCGGCGTGCAGTCACGGATCATCTGAACGGTGAGGCCCGCGGCCTGCAGCGCGCGAAGCGCGCTCTCACGGCCCGAGCCCGGTCCGCGAACTTCGACGTTCACGGTGCGAAGGCCATGTTCCATCGCCTTCTTGGCGGCGTCTTCAGCAGCAAGCTGCGCCGCATAAGGCGTCGACTTGCGCGAGCCTTTGAACCCCATCGCGCCGGCGGAAGACCAGGAAACCGAGTTGCCCTGTTCGTCGCTGATGGTGATCATCGTGTTGTTGAAAGACGCATTCACATGAACGACGCCCGACGTAATGTTTTTGCGTTCACGGCGCCGAACGCGCGCGCCACCTGCAGGAGCCTTCGCCATCTCTTATTGTCCTTACTTCTTGCCAGGCATTTTCTTGCCCGCGATCGGCTTCGCCGGGCCTTTGCGCGTGCGCGCGTTCGTATGGGTGCGCTGACCGCGGACCGGAAGGCCGCGGCGGTGACGCAGGCCCCGGTAGCAGGCCATGTCCATCAGGCGCTTGATGTTGACGGCGACTTCGCGCCGCAGATCGCCCTCGACGACATAGTCGCGGTCGATCGTTTCGCGGATCTGGAGCACTTCCGCATCCGAAAGCTGGTTCACCCGGCGCTCCGCCGGAATGCCGACTTTCTCGCAGATCTCGGCGGCTTTCGCCGGGCCGATACCATGAATGTACCGCAGCGCGATGATGACGCGCTTGTTCGTCGGAATGTTGACGCCTGCAATCCGGGCCACGGAGCTCTTCCTCTTCTCTTCTTTCCCCGCCTCAGGGCGCCGAGCGCCCCAAAACGCCATAAAACAAGGCCCGCGCCGGCATTCCACGAGGAAGCCGGGCGAGCTTTACGCCTTTTGGCGGAGGGGCGTAGATATAGCCACGCTTTGCCCTCCGTCAACTCCCTCCCGCCGGTTTAAGGCGGGCTACTAGCCGATTTTATCGAGGATGGCGTCGATCGCCGCCGCCACCTCGTCAATCGACCCCATTCCATCGACCTTCTTCAGAACGCCCTTGCCCTGATAATAGGGAATGAGCGGCGCCGTCTGGTCCCGATAGACCTGCTGGCGCTTTCGGAAAGTCTCCACATTGTCGTCGGCCCGAAGCGGAAGGCCGGCCTTCTTGGCCTGCTCGATCCGGGTCTTCAGCCGGTTGACCAGCTCCTCTTCGTCGACTTCGAGGAGGATGACGGCGTCAAGCGACCGGCCGAGGCCCGAGAGCACCCGGTCGATCATTTCCGCCTGGACGACCGTGCGGACCGCACCGTCGAGTATGAACCCCTTCGCGCAGTCCGGCGCCTTGATTCGGTCCGTAATGATTTCTTCGATGATCGCGTCGGAGACGAGATCGCCGCGATCCATGATGTCCTTCACGCGCTTGCCGAGCGGAGAGCCAGAAGAAACGGCCGCGCGAAGCATGTCGCCCGTCGAGAGCTGCGGAATGCCGCGCGTCTTGACGATGCGTTCAGCCTGCGTGCCTTTGCCGGCGCCCGGCGCGCCGAGAAGTATGAGGATCACGTCCGCCCCCCGCGCAGTTTCGACTTCTTGATCAGGCTCTCATATTGCTGCGCGAGCAGATGGCCCTGGATTTGGCCGACGGTGTCGAGCGTCACCGAGACGACGATGAGAAGCGACGTGCCGCCGAGATAGACAGGGATGTTCGGGTACTGAGCGATGATGACCTGCGGCGTCAGGCAGACGACGGCGAGGTAGAGAGCGCCGATGACAGTGAGGCGCGTCAGAACATAGTCGAGATATTCGGCCGTGCGCGCGCCGGGGCGATAGCCCTGAACGAAGCCGCCATATTTCTTCAGATTGTCTGCGACGTCCTGCGTGTTGAAGACCGCCGACGTATAGACGAACGCGAAGGCGAAAATGCCGAGCGCATAGAAGAAGAGATAAAGCGGCCGGTGCGGCGCGAACCAGATCTGGATGTTTTGCAGCCATTCCGGCGCATCCTGCTGGCCGAGCGCGGCGGCGGCCGTCGCTGGCAGCAGCAGCAGCGACTGCGCGAAGATCGGCGGAATGACGCCGGCCGTGTTGAGCTTCAGCGGCAGGTGCGATTTTTCGCCCTGCGTCATGCGCTGGCCAACCTGGCGGCGCGGATATTGAACGAGGATGCGGCGCTGCGAGCGCTCCATGAAGACGACGAACGTCACGAGCGCGAGGGCCATGATAAGCACCAGCACGACGATGCCGCCCGGAAGCGACGCGCCGCCCGCCCCGGCGCCGCGACCGAGCGCGAAGAGGCCCGCCGCAGACCGCGGAAGCTCCGCGACGATCCCGGCGAAGATGATCAGCGAGGTGCCGTTGCCGACGCCGCGCGACGTGATCTGTTCGCCGAGCCACAGGAGGAACATGACGCCGCCGACCAGCGTGACCACAGTCGTCAGCAGGAAGAACGGACCCGGATCGTTGACGACCGGAATGCCGCCGCCGGTATTCGACTGCAGGTTCACTGCGATGAAATATCCCTGCATGGTCGCAAGGCCGACCGTCAGGTAGCGCGTGTACTGATTGATCTGCCGCCTGCCCTGCTCGCCTTCCTTCTTGATCGCCTCAAGCGAAGGAATGACGGCCGTCATCAGCTGCATGATGATCGACGCCGAGATGTACGGCATGATGTTGAGCGCGAAGATCGCCATCCGCTCGACCGCGCCGCCGGCGAAGATGTTGAGCGTTCCGAGCAGACCGCCGGTCTGCGACTGGAAGGCGTTCGCATAGGCTTCCGGATTGATGCCGGGGATCGGAATGAAGGTGCCGAGCCGGTAGACGATCAGCGCGCCCAGGGTGAACAGAAGACGCTTCTTCAGCTCCTCCGCTTTGGCGAAAGCGGAGAAGTTGAGGTTGGAGGCGAACTGTTCTGCAGCTGATGTCATAGCGGGTCAGATCACTCGGTCGCATCGGGGGCCGAAAAGCCGACCCAGCGGTTGGAAAACATCCATGTGGCGGCGGTCCCTCGCTTTCGCAACGGCCCGCCCCCGGGAATTATTCCTCGTCGCCGCCCTTCGCCGCTTTCTTGGCTTTCTTCTTGGCGGGCGATTCTTCTTTCACGACCGTCTCGACAAGAGCGCCGCCCGCTTTCTCGACAGCGGCGCGCGCGCCGGCCGAAGCGTGAGCGACTTCGAGATTGACCTTCGCCTTAAGCTCGCCGACGCCAAGAAGGCGCACGCCGTCAAAAGAGCGACGAAGCACGCCCGCGGCGACGAGCGCGGCGGCGTCGATCTTGTTCGCAGCGTCGAGCTTGCCGGCGTCGATAGCGGCCTGCAGCGCGCCAACGTTGATCTCGGCGAATTTCAGCCGGTTCGGCTTCGTGAAGCCGCGCTTCGGCAGGCGCATGTAAAGCGGCATCTGGCCGCCTTCGAACTGGCGAATGCCGGTGACGCCCGAACGCGCCTTCTGACCTTTGACGCCGCGCCCGCCGGTCTTGCCCTTGCCAGAGCCGATGCCGCGGCCAACGCGGATGCGCGACTTGCGCGCGCCCGGATTATCGGAAAGCTCGTTCAGTTTCATGTCGTCTCCTTGGACTTGCGGCGTCGCCTCGGCGCGCCTCGCCCTTTACCAAAATAATCCGGTTATTCCTCGACCACTTCAACCATGTGGGCGACTTTGGCGATCATGCCGCGCACGGAAGGCGTGTCTTCGAGTTCGCGTACGCGGCCGATCTTGTTGAGACCGAGACCGATCAGCGTCGCTTCCTGGTCTTTCGGACGCCGCGCGGGGCTGCGCGTCTGACGGACCTTCAGGGTTTTCTTAGCGGCCATTGCAACCAATCCTCTTCGTCAGCTTAGGCGGCGTCTGCGCCGGTCGCTTCGCCGCCGCCGGTGCGGCGCGCGAGAATGTCGGCGACTTTCTTGCCGCGCTTGTTCGCAATCGAGCGCGGGCTCGACTGGGCCTGCAGCGCGTCGATCGTGGCGCGCACCATGTTGTACGGGTTCGACGAACCCATCGACTTGGCGACGACGTCCTGAACGCCGAGCGTTTCGAAGACGGCGCGCATCGGGCCGCCCGCGATGATGCCGGTGCCCGGAGGCGCCGCGCGGAGAATGACTTTGCCCGCGCCCCAGCGGCCTTGCGCGTCATGGTGCAAGGTGCGGCCTTCGCGCAGCGGCACGCGGACGAGCTGACGCTTGGCTTCCTGAGTCGCCTTGCGGATCGCTTCCGGAACCTCGCGGGCCTTGCCCTTGCCGTAACCGACGCGGCCTTTCTGATCGCCGACGACGACGAGCGCGGCGAAACCGAAGTTCTTGCCGCCCTTCACGACTTTCGCGACGCGGTTGATCGCAACGAGCTTATCGACGAACTCGTCGCGCTCCTCGCGCTCGCGTTCCCGCTCGCGATCACGCTCACGACCGCGACCGCGGCCCCGGCCTTCGCCCCGGCCCTCTCCGCGACCTTCTCCGCGTCCATCTTCGCGCGCCATCAATAATCTCCTTCAGAACCCTAGAAGTTGAGGCCGGCTTCGCGAGCCGCCTCGGCGAGCGCTTTCACGCGCCCATGATAAATGTAGCCGCCGCGATCGAAGACGACCTCGGCGACGCCGGCGCCTTTCGCGCGTTCGGCGAGCGCTTTGCCCACTTGAGCGGCGGCATCCTTGTTCGAGCCTTTGCCGATCGCCTCACGCAGATCCTTGTCGAGCGACGAAGCGGAGACGATCGTCTTGCCGGTTTTGTCGTCGATGATCTGCGCCGCGATGTTCTTGGACGAACGGAACACCGACAGGCGAGGACGCTCGCCGGAGACCTTCGCAAGCTTGGTGCGGGTCCGCTGGGCGCGCTTGATGTACAGTTTTCTTGCGGTGTCAGCCATGGCTGTCGCTTCCCAATCTCATCCGCCCCGATGGACGGCGTTCCGTTACTTCTTCTTGCCTTCCTTGCGGAAGATGTATTCGCCTTCGTACTTCACGCCTTTGCCTTTGTAGGGCTCGGGCGGACGATAGCTGCGGATTTTGGCGGCGGTTTCGCCGACAAGCTGCTTGTCGATGCCGGAGATAATGATCTCGGTCGGCTTCGGCGTTTCGATCTTGATGCCCGCAGGCGTCGGGAAATCGACGTCATGCGAGAAGCCGAGCGCGAGGCTGAGCGAGTTGCCCTTCATCTGCGCACGATAACCGACGCCGACGAGCTCGAGCTTGCGAGAGAATGCATTGCTCACGCCCTGCATCATGTTCGCGATCATCGTGCGGCTCATGCCCCACTGCGAGCGCGCCGCCTTCGACTTGTCGACCGGCGTCACCGAAACCTGGTCGCTCTCAAGCGCGACCGAGCACAAATCGTTGACGACGAATTTGAGTTCGCCTTTCGGGCCTTTGGCCGTAACCGTCTGGCCGTTCACCGAAACGGTGACGCCCTTCGGAACTGCGACCGGTTTCTTGCCGATACGGGACATGGGTCTCGTCTCCTCGCAAACGCCTAGTAGACTTGGCAGAGCACTTCGCCGCCAACATTGGCTGCGCGCGCCGCCGCGTCCGACATCACGCCCTTCGGCGTGGACAGAATAGAAATGCCGAGCCCGTTCCTGACCGAGGTCAGTTCCTTGACCGACGAATAAACGCGCCGGCCCGGCTTCGAAACGCGCTGGATCTTCGAGATCACGGGCGCGCCGTCGAAATATTTCAGCTCGACTTCAAACACCGGTTGCTCGCCGTCTTTTTCGACGCGCGAATAACCGCGGATGTAACCTTCGTCCGCCAGCACGTCGAGCACCCAGCCGCGAAGACGCGAAGCCGGAACCGACGTTACTTGGTGGCTGCGCATCTGAGCATTGCGCAAACGGGTGATCAGATCACCGATGGGGTCGTTGATCGCCATCTTGGGATGCCCCTTACCAGCTCGATTTCACCAAACCCGGGATGAGCCCTTCCGAGCCCAGCTGACGCAGCGCGACGCGCGACATCTTCAGCTTCCGGTAGAACCCGCGCGGACGCCCCGACACCAGGCAGCGGTTGCGAACGCGCGTCTTCGAAGCGTTGCGCGGCACTTCGGCGAGTTTAAGCACCGCGTCGAAGCGCTCTTCAGCCGGCTTCGACTGGTCCTTGATAATCGCCTTGAGTCGCTCGCGCTTGGCGTCGAATTGCTTCGACATCCGTTGACGCTTCTTGTTGCGCTCAAGCATTCCTTTTTTGGCCATTTACTGTCTCCTTAAGCCGGTTTCCGGTTCGTCCGGACCTTGCCTATTTCTTCGCGTCTTTGCGGAACGGGAAGTTGAACTCGTCGAGCAGGGCGCGCGCTTCTGCGTCCGTCCGCGCAGTCGTGCAAACGATGATGTCCATGCCGCGAACCTTGTCGACTTTGTCGTAGTCGATTTCCGGGAACACGATGTGTTCCTTGAGGCCGAGAGCGTAATTGCCCCGGCCGTCAAAGCTCTTGCCCGACAGGCCGCGGAAGTCGCGAACGCGCGGCAGCGCGATCGTGACGAGCCGGTCGAGAAACTCATACATGCGGTCGGAGCGAAGGGTGACCTTGCAGCCGATCGCCATGCCTTCGCGAACCTTGAAGCTCGCGATGGATTTCTTGGCTTTCGTGATGACCGCCTTCTGGCCCGCGATTTTCGCGAGATCGACTGCGGCCGCTTCGACGGCCTTGCGGTCGTTGACGGCGTCGCCGACGCCCATGTTGACGACGATCTTGGTGATCCTCGGCGTCATCATCGGGTTCGCGTAGCTGAACTTCTCGATCAGACGCGAGCGGATCTCGTTCTGATAAAGGGTCTTCAGACGCGGCGTATAGCTCTGAGCCTCAGCCATCGATAACCTCTCCGGACTTCTTGGCGACGCGCACTTTGCGCCCGTCGTCCATGATCTTGAATCCAACGCGCGACGGTTTGCCGTCAGCGCTCAGCGCAACGTTCGAGACGTGGATCGGCGCTTCGCGGGAAATGATCCCGCCTTGCTGAGCCGGCGTCTGGCGCTGGTGCTTCTTGATGACATTGACGCCGCGCACGACGACGCGGTCGTCTTGCGGGAGCACCTGGAGCACCTCGCCTTCGACGCCGCGGTACTTGCCCGCAAGCACGACGACTTTATCGCCCTTTTTGATTTTCGCGGCCATCTCGAAATCCTTTCAGAGCACTTCCGGCGCGAGCGACACGATCTTCATGTGGTTGGCGGCGCGAAGCTCGCGCGTCACCGGGCCAAAGATACGAGTGCCGATCGGCTCTTTATTGTTGTTGATCAGAACGGCGGCGTTGCGGTCGAAGCGGATGACCGAACCGTCGCGGCGTTTGATGTCTTTCGCCGTGCGAACGACGACCGCTTTCATGACCTGGCCTTTTTTGACCCGGCCGCGCGGAATCGCCTCTTTCACCGACACGACGATGATGTCGCCGACGCCTGCGTAACGGCGCCCGGCCCCGCCCAGCACTTTGATGCACTGAACGCGCTTAGCGCCAGAGTTGTCGGCGACGTCCAAATTCGTTTGCATCTGGATCATATCGACCCTCCCCGAGCCCTACGGCCCGGCCTTCCCAATTCGATCTTCAACTAGCCCTTCGAGCCGAGCCCGATGACTTCCCAGCGCTTCAGTTTCGACTTCGGCGCGCATTCCTGGATCTGCACGATATCGCCCACCTTGAACGTGTCGGCGTCATCGTGAGCGTGGTAGCGCTTCGAGCGGCGCACCGTCTTCTGATAGAGCGGGTGCGTGAAAATACGGTCGACGCTGACGACAACCGTCTTCGCGCCTTTGTCGCTGACGACCGTGCCCTGCAGAATTCGTTTCGGCATCTTCTTCGCCTCTTCCTAGTTCGCCGCCGGCGCGGCTTTCTCGCGCAGGATGGTCTTCACGCGCGCGATGTCGCGGCGAACTTCGCCGATCCGCGCCGTGCGCTCCAGCTGGCCCGAGGCCTTCTGGAAGCGGAGGTTGAACTGCTCTTTCTTCAGCTGGAAGAGTTTGTCCTTCAGCTGATCGACAGTCATGCTGCGCACTTCAGACGCTTTCATCTGACTTGCTCCTATTCGCCAATGCGCTTCACGACGCGCGTCTTGATCGGCAGCTTCGCAGCGCCGAGTGCGAGCGCTTCTTGAGCGACTTCTTCTGTGACGCCGTCGATCTCGAAGATGATCCGGCCCGGCTTGATGCGCGCAACCCAGTATTCCGGCGTACCTTTACCGGAACCCATGCGGACTTCGGTCGGCTTCTTCGAAACCGGAACGTCCGGGAACACGCGGATCCAGACGCGGCCGGCGCGCTTCATCGCGCGGGTGATCGCGCGGCGCGAAGCCTCGATCTGACGCGCCGTGATGCGCTCGGGCTCGACCGCTTTCAGGCCATGCGACCCGAAATTGAGGTCCGTGCCGCCTTTAGCGACGCCGTGAATGCGCCCTTTGAACTGTTTGCGGAATTTGGTCCGCTTCGGCTGCAACATCGCCCGTCTCCAATCCCTATCTTACGCGTGCTGTTCGCCGCGCGAGTCTTCACGGCGGGCAACGCCGCCGGTCTGCGCGTCAATCAGACGTTTTTCCTGCGCGAGCGGATCATGTTCCATGATCTCGCCTTTGAAGATCCACACCTTCACGCCGATGGCGCCGTAGGTCGTGCGCGCGGTCGCGACGCCGTAATCGATATCCGCACGCAGCGTGTGCAGCGGAACGCGGCCTTCGCGATACCATTCCGTACGCGCGATCTCCGCGCCGCCAAGGCGGCCGGAAACCGTAACGCGGATGCCGAGAGCGCCCATGCGCTGAGCCGTCTGCATTGCGCGCTTCATAGCGCGGCGGAATGCAACCCGGCGCTCGAGCTGCTGGGCGATGTTCTCGGCGACGAGCGTCGCATCGATCTCCGGCTTGCGGATCTCAACGATGTTGAGAACCGTTTCCGAAGACGACAGCTTCGAAAGCTCAAGACGCAGCTTCTCGATGTCCGCGCCTTTCTTGCCGATCACGACGCCCGGACGGGCCGTATAGATCGTCACGCGGCACTTCTTGTGCGGGCGCTCGATGATGATGCGCGACACGCCGGCCTGCTTCAGGCGCTCCTGAAGATATTTCCGGATCGCCAGGTCTTCGTGAAGAAGATCGGCATAAGGACCTTTGTTCGCGAACCAGCGCGAATCCCAGGTCCGGTTGATCCCGAGACGCAGACCGATGGGGTTGACCTTCTGGCCCATTAAGCGGCCTCCTCAACTTCTTTGACGACGATCGTAATCTCGGCGAACGGCTTCATGATCTTGCCGACGCGGCCGCGGCCACGGGGGCTCCAGCGCTTCATCACCAGGTTCTTGCCGACAAAAGCCTGGCTCACGACGAGCGCGTCAATGTCGAGATCATGGTTGTTCTCGGCGTTGGCGATCGCGCTTTCGAGCACGCTCTTGACCTGCTTGGCGACGCGCTTGCGCGAGAACTGGAGTTCGGCGAGCGCCTTCTCCACTTTCTTGCCGCGGATCGTCTGCGCCACCAGGTTAAGCTTCTGGGGCGAGGTCTTGATCATCTTGCCTTTGGCCATCGCCGCATTCTCGGCGACACGGCGCGCGTTTTTCTTCTGACCCATGGCTTAGCCTCTCTTCGCCTTCTTGTCGGCGCCATGGCCGGTGTAGGTCCGCGTCGGCGCGAACTCGCCGAGCTTGTGACCGACCATGTCCTCGGTGACGTGCACCGGGATGAATTTGTGGCCGTTGTAAACGTTGAACGTGAGGCCCACGAAGTGCGGCAGCACGGTCGAACGACGCGACCAGGTTTTAATGCCGCCCTTATGCGCGCCGCCCTGCGCCTGCTCAGCTTTCGCGAGCAGGTAGCGGTCGATGAAAGGGCCTTTCCAGACGGAACGTGACATGATCTTTCTCCGGCGTCCTAGCTCGACTTCTTGCGTGCGTGACGCGAGCGAATGATGAGCTTGTCAGTGCGCTTGTTCTTACGCGTCTTGCGGCCCTTGGTGGGTTTGCCCCACGGCGTGACCGGGTGACGGCCGCCCGAGGTGCGGCCTTCGCCGCCGCCATGCGGGTGGTCGATCGGGTTCATGGCGACGCCGCGAACAGCCGGGCGGCGACCTTTAAGACGAGCCCGGCCGGCTTTGCCGACGGTCTCGTTGAGGTGGTCAGGGTTCGACACCGCGCCGATCGTGGCGAGGCACTCGCCCGGCACGAGGCGAACTTCACCCGATTGCAGGCGGATCTGCGCCATGCCGCCATCGCGGCCGACGAGCTGGGCGTAGGCGCCGGCCGAACGCGCGAGCTGACCGCC
>ERZ795053.5235-NODE-5235-length-13514-cov-5.098224_pt1 | contig 13514 bp, 11 predicted proteins | sample MGYA00375137_ERZ795053 | MGnify/ENA primary metagenome ERZ795053 (study PRJEB30182, sample SAMN05720284) | activated sludge metagenome | isolation source: Anaerobic digester | place: Hong Kong | collected 2014-12-17 ... | reverse complement strand
GTCCAATCAGGAGAATCTACAATAATAGGACCAACAATCAGGGTAACTGTAAACTAACATTAAATTAGTCTTACTCCTTCATAATCTTTCTCAATCTTTTCACTTATCTTTGAGATTAAAGTTTTTATCTCGGAATCATCAAAAGTCTTATTAAAATCACTTCCCTTTAATCTGTAAGTAATTCTCTTCCTTTCTTTTAACTTCTCATCTGAATATATATCCAAACACTCAACCTTGTACCATAGATTCTCTTTCTCTAATATCTGAACGATCTCATTTTCTAAATCTTTGTATTTCGTCTCTTTTGACATCTCAAAACAGAGATCTTTTGTAAATTCTGGATAAACAGGCCTCTCTTTGTATCTCTTACTAGATGGTTTAATTTTTACAAGGTCTTCTAGATTTATCTCAAAAGCCCCACTATATTCTGGTAGTTTGTGGTTCTCTTTTACAGAGACATTAATCTCCCCTACTATACCAAGCTTTATTCCTTCTATGGATATAATACTGGCTCTGTTGGGTTCAAAGATATTTAATATGTTTTTTATGTATGGAGGGAGATCTAATTCTTTACTCTCTGAAATAAGATCATACTGAATATTTTCAATCCCTAGGTATCTAAATATCTTTTCCAAATATCTCTTCGCTACAAAATAAGGAGATGAAGTAGTATTCACTTTAGTATTAGTCATGATGCAGCTAAGATACCAATTTTCTATTGGTAATTTGCTTTCTGCAATATAGTTATTTAAGTGGGCAATATTTATCTCGTACATTGTGAAAGCTTCTTCTTCCCTTTCTAAATTTTCCCTAGCCTTTAAGAGAAGAGATTGTAATAAAGTTGTCCTCATTAAAGAAAGTTCTGGGGAGAGGGGATTTTGTATTTTGTAAGCAAGGTTGTTATCTAAGCCACACTTTTTAAAAGAGTTTGTTCCTACAAAACTATAATTTACTGATTCATTTGCTCCACTATTTGAAAGAACTTCCCTTATCGATTTTTTAATCTCTACGATAGAATTTTTATGTGGTGGTACAATCTCTTTCTTTGGAAGCTTTATGGGGATATTATTAAAACCAAAAATTCGTCCGATATCTTCGTAGATGTCTTCTGCTATTTCAATATCTCTCCTCCAACTTGGTGGAGTTACTTTTATCCAGGTCTCTTTCTTCTTTTCTCTAACTTCTACAGTATATTCTAGATTCTCAAGGATGGTAGTTATTTCTTTTATTGTGAGTTCTGTGCCTAATATTGTGTTTAATTCCTCTGGGAAAAGGGTGATTGTTAAATCATCTCTTTCCTCGTGACAGATATCTATAATCTCGGAGGCCACTGTGGCCCAGTTTTCATTCTTTATAATTTCTGTAGCTCTTAATAACCCAGGGAGACATTGTTTGGGGTCAAGATTTCTCTTAAATCTAGTTGCTGCTTCGGTGAAGATACCCAATCGCATAGTTGTCTTTCTAATACTTGTTTTATTAAAGTTCGCAGATTCTAACACCACTCTCTTTGTTTTCTCATCTACCTCTGTCTCTTTTCCTCCAATAACTCCTGCAATTGCGATAGGATGTGTGCTATCTGCAATTACCATTGTTTCTTCATCCAGAGTATAAAGCTTATTATCTAGACCTAGTATTGTTTCTTCTGGTTGCGCCATTCTGACAATTATGTTTGCAGTGTCTTTGGTATTTGGGTCGTTGCTTATTACTTTGTCGTAATCAAGTGCATGTAGAGGTTGTCCTATTAAGACAGATATGTAGTTGGTGATATCAACAATATTGTTGACAGGTTTAATCCCACATTTAATTAGAGTAGATTTAAGCCAAACTGGAGATTCTTCTACTCTAACGTTATCTAGAGCCAAAGCTGTATATCTAGGACAGATGGCTTCGGCATCGTTTATAACTTTAACATTTAGGCAGGTTTCCTCTGGTTTAAGTTTTTTGTCATAGGTTAAATACCAATCAGGACTTACAAATTTCTGTCCAAGAATTGCTGATAATTCTCTTGATATTCCCAGAATCCCAAAAAGATCTCCCCTATTTGTTAATGCTTTGTTCTCAATTTCGATAATTGTGTCATTAAGATCATAGTATTCAGCAAAGGGCTTTCCCACAGGAGCATCTTCAGGTAATATCATTACCCTTGTATGATCATTTCCTAAGTTTAACTCTCTTGCAGAACCCATCATCCCATTGGAGGATACTCCTCTGAGATTGATTTTCTTGATTACAAACGGTTCCTCCTCTGTTAGTATGCTGTAAGGGACAACAGCACCTATTTTAAAGTATGCTACTTTATCTCCAACTTCTAGATTCTTGTCTCCAGCAACAATCTGTATAGGATCTCCTTCTCCATATTCGATCTTGTAGACGGCTAATTTGTCTGCATCTGGATGATCTTTCTTCTCTACAATTTCTGCAATGACTATATCTCTGTAAGCATCTCGCAAATTGTGACTGTAATCCACTTCCCCAATATGCTCTTGTATTAATTCAACAATTTTTTTGTCTTCTATATTAATATCTACGAATTTTTTAAGAAGGTTTGTACTTAATCTCATTTTAAAACTGTCTTAAGAAGTTAAGATTACTTTCTCGAAGGTGTCTAATATCATCTATGTTTAGCTTTATCATGGCAAGCCTGTCTACTCCAAAGCCCCAAGCAAAACCGGAGTATACCTCTGGATCAATATTTGCCTCCTTGAGGACATTAGGGTGTATCATCCCACAACCCATTATCTCTATCCACCCAGAGTGTCCACATGTAGAGCATCCAGTCATATTACAGAATGGACAACCTATTACAAATTCACAATCTGGTTCTGTAAATGGAAAGTAAGCGGGTTGAATCTTTACTTTGAGGTCTGTTTCTAAGTATCTTTCTAGGGATGCTTTTATTGTAGCTATCATGTTAGACAAAGAGACATTTTTATCAACATAAACACCTTCTATTTGGTGAAAAGTATGCTCGTGTCCAGCATCTGTTGCTTCGTTCCTGAAACATCTCCCAGGGAGGACTACTGCTATTGGCGGAGGGCCAAATTTTTTGAGTGCTCTATTTTGCATTGTGGATGTATGCGCTGGTAAGACTAGGCCATCCTCTGTTCTAAATGTGTCATACATATCCCTAGCTGGGTGGCCTTTGGGAAAGTTTAAGGACTGGAACATGTTGTAGTCATCATCTATTTGTCTGCTCTCTAAGATATCAAAACCCATACTACTGAATATGCCTAATAGTTTCTCTACTTCCTTAGTAAGTGGGTGTTTACTCCCCTTGAGGGCAAGCATTTCATTATATATTTGGGAATCTTCGTTAATATCAGAAGGTGCAGTGGGATCAATCTTTGGTTTAGAAGTATATTCACGGTTTTGTTGAATCTTTTCTGAGAGATTCTCTTTTACCAAGGTTTTTAGAGTATTTACTTCTTTACCGTATATAGGTTTCTGTTCGTGGGGGATGTTTGCGATCTCTCTTAGTGCTTCTGTGACGAAACCTTTTTTGCCTAAGTATTTCTCTCTGAGTTCTGCATAAGTTAAATTTTCTAGATCCTTATTGAAAGAAGTTTCAATCTTGCTGAGATTCTTATGTGTATATTCCATAATTAAAAGTATACTATATCGTTATAAAATATTAAACAAAAAGACCCTTTGCAGGGTCTTTAATATTTCTTAAGAGCAAACCCTACAGAGATTTAACTATAAAGGAAAATACTTCAGGGCTATTAACGGCTAAGTCTGCTAAGACCTTTCTGTTTAATTCTATTTTGTTATCTTTAAGTTTTTTGATTAGGTCTTTGTATTGTATTTCGTTTTGTTTACAAGCGGCATTAATCTTGGTTATCCAGATCCTTTTCATCTGAGCTCCCCTTTTCTGTCTATCATTGTAGGCATACTGCCCTGCATGTAGGTATGCTTCGTGGGAGACTCTGTATAACTTACCTTTTGTTAATCTATACCCCTTTGTCTCGTTTAAGACTTTTTTATGCCTTCTTTTTCTTGTTGTTCCACCTTTTACTCTCATCTTTATTAATTCTAGATATTAACTATCTTTCTAATTAAACTCTTTCTTATTGAACTATCAACCTGAGCATTATCTTCCTGTCTCCTCTTTTCTCTTGCAGACTTCTTAGTCCTTAAGTGTCCTTGGTGACTCTGTTTGTATATCAATTTAGGAGCCGCATTTCCTCTAGGCTTTGATAAATTGATTCTTTTCTTCGCTGTTTTATTTGTCTTTTGTCTAGCCATTCGCTTTGAGTGTTATTGAAATTCTATTGCCTTCCCGTTTAGGCTCGGCTTCGATACTACTATAATCGCTAAAATTAGTCAATATTTCGGCGAAAACTTCCTTTGCCAAGTCCATTGGTTGTCTCCCTTTCTTTTGCATTACTAATTTTACAGGGTGACCTTTATCTAGGTATTCTTTAGCTCTCCTTACTCGATGTTCAATATCTCCCTTATCTATGACAGGAGAAAACCGGAACTCTTTTTGTTCTTTAGTTTTATTTTTGCCCTTTCTGCTTTTCTTTTTCTGCTCGTATAGATATTTTGAGAAGTCCATTATCTTACAGACGGGGGGGGTTGCTGTTGCTCCTACTTCAACTAGATCAAGTTGGTTATCTTTTGCGAGTTTAATAGCCTCATCTGTTTTAACTACGCCCCGGTTTTCCCCTTTATGGTCTATTAATTGTATTTCTGATTCTCTTATTTCCTGATTTACTCTAGGACCTCTTGATTTTTTTAATATCATTTATTAATTAATTTTATTAAATTATTTGTTTTATTTCTTACCATTTTGGTTAGAAAAAGACTCTTTGTTTCGAATCTCCTCTTTTAGGTTGTCTATGAACTCCTGAATTTTCATTAATCCTTCTTCTCTGTTATTTCTAGCTCTTATGGAGATCGTCTCTGTTTCGATTTCTTTGTCTCCTACTACTACAATGTAAGGGATTTTCATTTTCTCTGCATCTCTAATTCTAGATTGCATACTCTTACTTCTATTATCCAGCTTGACCCTTATCTTTGCTTCCTTTAGTTGTTCGAAGACATCGTTCGCATAGTCCGTGTGTTTTTCTGATATTGGGATTATGTAGACCTGTTCAGGTGTTAGCCATAATGGAAAGTCTCCTCCATGATGCTCTATTAAGAAGGCGAAGAATCTTTCAAAAGAACCAATGAGTGCTCTGTGAATTATAAATGGTTGTTTTTCCTCTCCGTCTGAGTCAATATATGTAATTTTAAATCTCTCTGGGAGGTTAAAATCTAATTGTATGGTAGATACAGAATCCTCTTTCCCGAAAACATTTACTGCCTGTACATCAATCTTTGGCCCGTAAAAGGCTGCATCCCCAGGAACTTCTTCAAAAACGGCTTTTCTGTCAATTAGAACTTTTCTTAAGGTATCTTCTGCTAATTTCCATTTTTCTGGATCTCCAGCATATTTGTCAGGATTTTTCTCTTTGTCGGAGAGTGATAGTCTAAACTTGTAATTGTCAAAGCCAACATCTTTATAAAAGATTTCAAGGAGGTCAAAGGTTTCGTTTATTACCTTCTCTAGTTGTTCAGGAGTGCAGAATAGATGTGCATCATTTTGGGTAAATCCCCTAACTCTTTGGAATCCATGTAGCTCCCCAGATTTCTCGTATCTGTATACGGTTCCGAACTCTCCAAGTTTGTATGGTAACTCTCTATAACTTTTAGGAGTTAGTTTGTAGACCATCATTGCTGCAGGACAGTTCATAGGTTTAAGGTAGTAAGTCTCATCTTCTATTTCAATAGGTGCATACATAGATTCCTTGTAGAAATTGAGGTGCCCAGAGGTTTCAAACAACTCTTTTTTGTTTATATGTGGAGTTAAGATATGTTCATATCCTGCTTCTCTTTCGAGTTCTAGCATATAGTCTTCTAAAATAGTTCTTATTATATAGCCTCTTGGAAGCCATACAGGCAATCCTTGGCCTATTTCATTGATAATGGCAAATAATTGTAACTGTTTCCCTAATTTTCTATGGTTTCTCTTCTCTAGCTCTTCTTGGTCATTGAGGTATTTCATTAGTTCTTCTTTAGTTTCAAAGGCAGTTCCATATATTCTTGTTAACATCTTATTCTTCTCATCTCCTCTCCAGTAGGCTCCTGCAGTCTTGATAAGTTTTATTGCACCAATCTCTTTAGTAGAACCAACATGTGGGCCCCTACAAAGGTCTGCAAAGTCATTGTCCCCAGTTATATAGAAGCTGAATTTGTCACCTTCCAACTCTTCGAGAAGTTCCAGTTTATATATTTGGTCTGTCTTTTTCAGATATTCTTCTGCTTCTTTTTTACTCATCATAATCTGTTTGAATGGGAGGTTTTGTTTTATTATCTTCTTCATCTCTTTCTCTATTTTCTTAAGATCTTCTTCCTCTATTGGTTCTGTAAATTCAAAATCATAGTAGAAGCCATTCTCAATAGCAGGTCCTATGCCTAACTTGGTGTCAGGATATAGTTTTAGTACTGCTTGAGCAAGTACATGTGAACCAGAATGTCTCATTTTTTCTAATTTTAATTTTTGTTCAGAATCCATAATAAAAATATTCACTTAACTTAATGTTGGGAAAAACGATAGCATTAGAAAAGAGATGTTGAAAAAACAATTTTACACAGTTTCTCTTTTGTTTTACCGAATTGTTTATACATTGTTCCTATTTTATATTTTTAATACCCATTTTGCAATTATTTTACTATGTAGAAGGATATGGTATTTAGGCCGAAGTTGTAAGATTCTAAAAGCTTTATATTGTCTAGGGATAGCTTCTCAAGCGGGTATTTCTTAGGGTGTTTAAGTATTAAGGCTCCTTTAAATTTCTCTCTGCTGCCTTGTACTCCTGGGAGAAGATTAGATGCCATATTGATGATTTCTTCCATTTTGTAAGTTTTCTTTGTATTGTATAGCTTGTATGGTGGATCTAGGAATATAATGTCGAAGGTTTCCATAGATTCTTCGTTGTTTTTTTTGTAAAGATATTCCGCTACTTTGGATTTGATGACTTCGGAATCAAGTAAGAATCCTGTACTAGAGATGTTTTTCTGTAATATATAGATGGCGTTTTTAGAGGCTTCGACAAAGGTGGCATGATCTGCACCTCTTGAAAGTGCCTCTAAACCAAAGGAACCACTGCCCGCATATAGATCTAAGACCTTTCTTTTGTATATGTCTTTCTGGAGAATGTCGAAGATTTGAACCTTCATTCTGTCTGTTAGTGGTCTTGTTGTTTTTGGTATTTCCAGTTTAAAGTTTTTTGCTTTTCCTGCGGTAATTCTAACAAAAGTTTTAATGGTGGGTTCTTTGTGTAGTATTTTTTCTCTGAGGAAGACCTTTTCTCTTTCGTCAAACTCCTCTGGAGTTTTTACTTTCCATTTATTTCTCTCTTTTCTCAATTTTTTTGCTGAGTCGTATTTTAAGCTCATGAGGACATTATACCCTATTTATAGGGTTTTTTTAACTTAAGGGTTTTTGAAACTAGGGCATATCAAGGATAATTCCGCCTAATTGTATATTTTGGAAAGTTGCATATGATCCTGCGGTTGTAAAGGTTCCGGTAGCCCATGGGCTTACAGCATTTGCTGAGTCCCAAAATCTTATTCTCCAGTAGTATGTTACTCCCTCAAGATTTAGAGTAGAACCATTGTAGGTTATATTGGGACTTCTAGCCCCCTGGGTTGTTGTTGACATGAATTGTTGACCAGAATCCCACATAACTGTCCCAGTAAATGTTTCGTTTGTGTTAACCTCAATCTCATAATAGTTGGAGAAGTCATATTGATTTGGGTCGTTGTATATTGCTGAGAATTTGGGATTAGTATCATTAACTCTTGGATTGTTTGTAATGCCATTTACTAATAGTCCAGTTGGCGCTGTTGGTGTTTGGTTTGTTTCCATTGTAAAGCTTGAGGTTGTTGACCATGGGCTTACTGAGTTTACACTGTCCCAGAATCTGATTCTCCAATAATATGTTGCTCCATTTAGTGATAGTGCTGTCCCGTCATATGTGATCTCTGGTGATCTGGAGCCTTTATTTGTTTTTGCCATTGAGGTCTGTCCAGTATCCCACATGACACTTCCGGTAAAGCCAGAAGCTGTATTAACCTCTATTTCGAAATTTTCTGAATATTCTATTGTGGAGCAGGTGTCTGGGTCGTTAAATATTGCACTAAATGTAGGGTCTAGTATCCCAATATCTATTGGATTAACGAGGCTTTCTGTTAATGGTTGTGTGGGTGTTGTTGGAGGGATATTCATTCTAAAGTTCGCAGTGGCAGACCAAGGGCTTACTGTTCCATATGCGTCTGCAAATCTAATTCTCCAGTAGTATGTTGTGCCGTTAAAAGTTAGGGTTGTCCCAGCGTAGGATATGGGATCTGTTCTAGTTGCATTAGCAGTATTTATACCCCCAGTAAGCCCGCTGTCCCACATTGTGGTTCCAGTGAAGGAGGAATTAGTATTTACTTGAATCTGGTATTGAGAGGCAGAGTGTCCGTCAGGATCATTAAATATTGCAGTAAACTCTGGAGTAGCATCTGATACACATGTAGGGTCTGTTGCTCCTTCTGTCTCAAGATAGGTAGGGGTTGAAGGAGCTTGGTTCATGGTGAATTGAGCAACAGCAGAGTAAGGACTAGTTAACAAGTACCTGTCGGACATTCTAATTTTCCAGTAGTAAGTAGAACCATCAAGGCTTAATGCCGATCCTCCATAGTTTATATTAGGACTTCTCTGTCCTTGCTCTGTTTGTGTCATGGATGTTAATCCACTGTCCCACATAGTTGTCCCAGTGAATGTGTCATTTGTGTTGATTTGGATTTGGTATTGTTCTGAGTAATCACTACTATCTGGATCGTTGAATATTGCAGAAAAGTAGGGAGTTGTATCAGCGATAACTGCTGGACTAGGAGTGTCTTCTATAAGGAGGTTAGTAGGTGCTGTTGGGGCAGAGTTTGCTACTTCCCAGTCTGCTTGGATGGTCATTGCCTCAGTCACACTGCTACATGCTCCTGTTAAGGGAGTAAAGGTTCCAGCACAGGCACCACTAGTTATTGTGAATCCGGTAAGGTTGTAATCCAGACGACTACAAGATGGGCCTGCGGCAGAGCTTCCATGGTCTACGGTTCTACTTGTGGGGGTGCATGTTCCTCCATTGGCATTATATGAGACAAGATATGTCTTTATAGCCCAGTTTGCTTGGATAGTCATTGCCTGTGTCACACCACTACATGCTCCTGTTGATGAGGTGAAAGTCCCACCACAGGCACCACTAGTTATTGTGAATCCAGTAAGGTTGTAACCCTCACGACTACAAGACGGGCCTGCGGCGGAACTTCCATGGTCTACGGTTCTACTTGTGGGGGTACATGTCCCGCCATTTGCATCATATGAGACAAGATAGGTCTTTATAGCCCAGTTTGCTTGGATAGTCATTGCCTGAGTCACACTGCTACATGCTCCAGTTGAGGGGGTAAAAGTTCCAGCACAGCCTCCACTCGTTATTGTGAATCCGGTAAGGTTGTAACCCTCACGACTACAAGACGGGCCTGCGGCAGAGCTTCCATGGTCTACGGTTCTACTTGTGGGGGTACATGTTCCTCCATTGGCATTATATGAGACGACATATGTTTTTATAGCCCAGTTTGCTTGGATAGTCACATCGGAAGTCACATTACTACAATATCCTGTTGAAGGGGTTAGTGTGCAGGTTCCGGCTGTTTTAGTAAATCCTGTAAGATTGTAGTTTGTCCTAGAACAGGAAGGAGCATCAGCTGCACTTCCTCTACATAATACCCTGCTAGATGGGGTACATGTCCCACCATTTGCATCATAAGAGACAGTATGTTTTACAAGCCAACAGGTTCTTGAGGAACTTCCGCAGGAACTTCCATTACAATATGTCTTTGTACAAGAGGTGCTTGTGGTAGAGCATCCCGTGTTTGTTGTAGAATATCCAGTCGGACATTCTGGAGGAGTACAATCCCGACAGAGTCCAAGGCAACAATACATGGTTGTTGCCCCACCATCGCAGTTTGTACAAATGACCCCCCCCGAAAAGGGCTGATACACACAGCCACAGCAAACATCACATCCTACAGTTCCACAGCACCAATGGTTAGTACAGGTAACAGCATAGGCTGGTTCTGGTTCATACAAATTTGTAAGCGTGAAGACAAGAGAATAAATGAGGAGAATTCCCATAAAAATCTTCACAAAGGTTCTTTTTTCTAATGGAACTAATAACCTCATATTCTTTTATATCTGTTTAGATTTCTTACCCTTTTTCTGCCTCTTCATAACCTTCCCTAATATCCATCCCAGAATGAAAGCCACGGGGACTAGGATAATAGTAACAATATATGAAGTCTTCGTTTCTGTAACAATCTTTATTATATTATTCTCCTCTTCCAATGGGTCCATCAAGGAATCACTGTTTCCTAGAACTAGAGTTAGAACCTCCTCTGCCTCTTCTAGCTCTCCTTCTCCTGCCCTTACAACATATTGTCCTTCCTCCATATCTGTTATGCTAAATAGTATGAACCAGTACCCATCCTCTCTTGCGGTAGTTGTTAATTCTTTCTCCGCAAAATATACATAAACTTCACTATTAGGTTTTGCTGAACCTGCTAGTCTAACCGCATCATCTGCTTTAACTGTGACTTTATCTCCATCGGTGATCTCTACAGATTCATTATTAATCATTACACTAAGTAAAGTAACCGAAGGGGTTGTTTCCTCTTCTGCTTCTGTTGTAGTGACTTCTTCCTCTTGTGCATAAACAATCCCATCTTTAGGAAGATCCCTCAGGGTTAATAAACTTGTAGAGGAGATAGAAAAAGATAGAATGAAAATAGATAAGATTCTAAGAAGCATACTTAGGAATGGTCAGTTTAAATATATAACTAATTCATTTTGTAATAATCTCACCAAGTTGTCAACAGCTTTTAGTTCTGGAAAAGATATTTGTAGAAAAGAATTTTACAACTTTGGGGCAGTGCTATTTCCATAAAGAAAATATATTGTTTTTCCTTCTGCAGGGATAGAGGTTATTTTGATTGAAACCTTAGTATTCTCGCTGTTACAACCGTCTTTTGTGTTATTTCCTCCCAGTATCTCAAAGTCCAAGGGGGTCTCATTGTCATCATCTAGAAATCTCATGTCATTACAAGTTGGTTGTAATTTGCCAAGTTCAATAAGTTCTCTAGTATTGATTATTATCTCTACATCTTGTGTAAAAGTTAAACGGTTTTTTTCATTCTCTATCTTTATTCCCTTTCTATAAAGCCAGGTACTACTTTCTCCTGCAATCTCTGGTTGATCTATGATGCTACTATTTTTTTGATCTTGAATCATTTTGACACTAATGCCAATAGTGATAAGCAAGATTAAAATGGTAATTTTCTTTCCTATATCCATAACGATATATTGTAGCAAAAAGAGAGGAAAAGTTTTCTAGTTGAAAGTTTTATCTGTTTCTCCTTGTTATTTCGTAAAGCACTGTGGTGGCACAATTTGCTACATTTAGGGATTCTTTCATCCCTCTCATGGGAACCATTATTTTCTCTGTAGAGAATTCATCAAGGATTTTTTCATCCACACCTTTTTTCTCATGGCCAAATACTAGGGCCACTTCATTGGGGTAATCTATTTCTTGAAAGTTCTTAGCATCCTCTGTTAATTCAACTGAGTATATTGGGATATTCATCTCCTTAATCTCTTCAAGTGCATCTTCCGTAGTATCATAGTGTTCAGAAGGAACCATATCTGTCGCTCCTAGAGCAGTTTTTTCGAGTTTGGGATTTCCTATGTCTGTGGTTATTCCACATAGATAAATTTTCTCTACAGAACCTGCTCCATCTGCCGACCTAAAGATACTTCCTACATTAAAAACAGATCTTATATTGTCTAGAACTATGTGTATTTTCATCTAAATATATCTCTTAAGATTTTTTCTGGATTATTATCTTCTTTTAGATACTCCTTTGCAAGTCTTCTAGCCTTATTAAATAGTTTAATGTCATGTACAGAGGCCACCTTGAAGTTGGGGATACCAGATTGTCTTAGTCCATAAACCTCACCAGGTCCCCTACTCTCTAAGTCGTACTCTGCTACCTCGAAGCCACTGCTATGATTTGCGAAATAGATTAATCTCTTTTGTGAAGGGGAATCTTTTTCTACACTAGAACTGGGTATAACAAAACAGTAAGATTCTTTCTCACCTCTCCCAACTCTTCCTCTTAACTGGTGGAGTTGTGCAAGTCCAAACCTCTCAGCGTCTTCTATCACCATTATTGTTGCATCTGGGATATCTATTCCAACCTCTATGACTGTGGTGGATACTAAGATCTGTATCTTTTTATTCTTAAAATCTTTTAATAGCTTATCTTTCTCTTTTTCTTTTAACCTTCCGTGGAGAAAATCTACAGTTAAGCCCTTAAACAGCTTCTTTAGGTATTCTACTTCTACTAAAACTGCTTTCGCATTAAGTTTCTCAGATTCTTCTATTAATGGATATATTACAAAGGCTTGGTTTTCATAATTGTCGTCTTTTTTACTTTTTTGGATTTTATCTTTTATCCAGTTAAAACAATCTTCCCGTTTTCTATATGGGGTAAAGTATGTTTTTATTTCTTTTTGGTATTTTGGCTTCTGTCTTATTTCGGAGACATCTAGCCCTCCAAAGAATATCTCAGTAAGACTTCTTGGTATCGGGGTTGCTGTCATTGTTAGGTAGTGTGGAGTACTTTTAGTCTTTTCCTTGAAATAATCTCTTTGTTCTACACCGAACCTGTGCTGTTCATCAATTATTACTAGATTCAGATCTTTTGGAAGTTCTTTCTCATATAGTATCGCATGTGTCCCTATTATGAGTTTGTTGTCTGCCTTTTTAATTGTCTTTTTGGTGGATATACAGAGTTCAACCTCTATCCCGAAATCGCTAAATATCTTGTTAAAAGTTTCGTAGTGTTGTTTGGCAAGGACTGTTGTTGGTGCAACAAGTATACTGGAGTGGCCATTTTTGATTGTGTTTACTATTGCTACTGCTGCAACTATCGTTTTTCCACTTCCTACATCTCCATTTAGTAAGCGGTTCATAGGTTTCTTTTCGCTTGTATCTTGGAGGATTTCCTCAATGGCTCTGTTTTGATCTTCAGTTAATTCGAATGGAAGAGATTTTATGAAATCGTTTAATATAGAAGATTTTATTTCCATCGGTTGGCTTATCTCCTTTTCCTGTTTAAGTTTCTGTGTTTCTATCTTAAATGCAATTCTAAGCATCTCGTCAAAAGCGAGTCTTCTTCTAGCGATATTGACATCATCCTTTTCTTTCGGAAAGTGAATCTTCTCAAGTGCTTCATCGAGGGCTATTAGTTCCAATTTCTTCAAAGATTTTTTGGGCAGAGGATCGGTTAGTAATTTACTAAAACCACTAGCTTCTTCTTTTAGTGTTTTTATTTTGGATCTAATAACTCTGGAGCTTAATCCTTTTGTCTCT
>ERZ795053.5234-NODE-5234-length-13515-cov-6.021991_pt1 | contig 13515 bp, 7 predicted proteins | sample MGYA00375137_ERZ795053 | MGnify/ENA primary metagenome ERZ795053 (study PRJEB30182, sample SAMN05720284) | activated sludge metagenome | isolation source: Anaerobic digester | place: Hong Kong | collected 2014-12-17 ... | reverse complement strand
AGCGCCACTGGGTGCCGGTGGCCCCGTGGAACGACCCGACCTCGCCCGACGACGCGCTCTGGGGAGCCCGCACCGCGCTCGACGCCGCCATCGCCGCCCAGCAGTCCATCCGGATCAGCCGGGCGCCGAGCGCTCCCGTCCGTCAAGCAGGAGCAGCGGACGGCAGGTGACCATCCGCAGGAAGGAGCACCCATGGCCTACAACCCGGAGAAGGCCCCCAACCGCGAGGTCAAGCCCAAGGAGCGTCGTCCGGCCAGCCCGGCCACGATCCGCAAGCTCGGCCAGACCGCGGTGAAGGGCGCCAAGTAGCCGTCGGCACCCCGCCTGGCCGGTCCCCCCTTCACCGGCCGGGCGGGGTGTCCCTCGTCGCCGGCGGCTTCGGGCGCAGGGAGGGGATGATCGCGCCGAGCAGGCCGCGCACGTTCGCTCGCAGCAGGTCCCAGAAGTCGAACGAGTCGCGCCAGAGGGTGATCTTGCCGTCGACCACCTCGAAGCGACCCCACACCCAGAACTGGGCGCGGACCGGGCCGAGGAGGAGCACGTCGGTCCGCTCGGTGAGCACCACGTTCCCCTCGGCGGAGATGGCGTGCAGGTACACCTCGAAGCCGAGGCTCGGCCGGTCGAGCCCCCGCAGGACCTTCTCCACATCGCGCCGACCCCGGATCTTGGGGAGCCCGACGTTCACGTAGAGGATGTCGTCGTCGATCAGCTGGGCGGCGCCGTCGGGGTCGCCGGCGGCCATGGCGGCGAGGAACCCCTCGACCACGGCGGTGGGGTCCTCGACCACCACCCCACCGGTAGCGGCGTCGAGCGGACGGGGCAGGAGCGTTCCGGACATGCGTGAAGTCTAGCTCCACCTCAATTCAGGTCAATTCCGGACATCTCAAATTTTCTCGTAATCCTCCGTGCATTCGAACGGGTGTTCGGCTAACGTGCGTGCCGTGACCCCGCCCTTGGCTCCCGAGCCCGAACCGGTGCCGCTGCCCGAGCTGCTCGCCGACGCGGCGTCGTGGATCGGCCGCCCGGCCACCGAGGTGTCGGGCGGGGCCAAGGCCGAGCGCGTGCTGGCGCTCGACGCACTGATCGACCGGCTCCGCCTCGAACAGGTCCGCACCCTGGGCGCCTTCGACGCCGACGGCACGTGGGCGTCCGACGGCGCCCGCACCGCCGCCAGCTGGCTCGGGGCACGGGCCGCGATGTCGCGCGGTCGGGCCGGCCACCTGGTCGCCCGGGGTCGCGAGCTGCGCTCGGCGTCGGCGGTAAAGGCGGCGTGGGAGGCCGGCCGGATCGGCGAGGAGGTGGCGTTCGCCCTCCTGCGCGCTCGTCGGGTGCACGAGCGGCTGTTCGACGAGCAGGTCGGCGACCTCCTGGGCTGGCTCGACGGACTGCGGGTCGACCACGCGCTCACCGCCATCCGCCACTGGACGCACCTCGCCGCCAACACCGCGGAGGCCGAGCGGGCCGAGGGCGCCGACGGCAGCGGCGACCCCGACGATGCTGAGCCGGTCGATCCGGCAGCCGAGAACCGCGCCGGGCTCCACCAATCGTTCCAGGGGCGCTGGAACCTCGAGGGCGACTTCGATGCCATCACCGGCGCCGAGATCGACGAGCGGATCAAGGCCTGGATCGATCGCCAGTTCCAGCAGGGCACCTACCGGGCCGACGACGCCCTGACCTACGCGCAACGGGTCGCCGCCGCCATCGCCGCCCTCACCGAGCGCGGCGCGATCGAAGGCCAGACCCGCCACCAGGGGCCGCGGCCGTCGGTCTCGCTCCACCTCGACCTGCGGACGATGGCGGGCGAGCCGTGCGACGATGTCGCCGACGCCATGACCCGCCGCAGCAACCTGGTCGACGGCGCCCCCATCTCGCGGGCGACGGCCGAGCGGCTGCTGTGCAACGCCCGCCTCACCGCCCTCGCCGAGCGGCTCGGCCCTCTCGGGCAGGTGGAGGTCGCCGGCATCACCGAGCTCCAGCGCGACGCCACCGCCCACCAGCGCAAGGCCCTCGTCGTGCGCGACGGCGGCTGCGCGTTCCCCGGCTGCGAGGCCCCGGCCGACTGGTGCGACGCCCACCACCTGCTTCCGTGGGACGACGGCGGCGTGACGACCCTCGACAACTTGGTGCTCCTGTGCAAGCACCACCACCACCTCGTCCACGAGGGCGGGTGGACGCTCTGGCGGGCCACCGATGGCCGCCTCTACCTCACCGATCCATCGGGCCACCTGGTCGCCGTCACCCCGCACGGCCGGGCGATCGACCTCGACGACCCACCGCCGGCGCCGCCCAGCCCGCCGCCCCGACGACCCGGCGAGCTCCGGTTCCTCACCCCACGGGAGCGGGCGGCGAGGGTGGCCGAGCGCGAGCGGCGCCGCCAGGAGGCCGACCGCCGCGCCGCCGAAGCCGCCGCCGATGCCGAGCCGCTCCCGACGAGGGGGCGAGCCGTCTTCGGGCCCCACGCCCACCCGCACCCCCACCCGGCGCACGGGCACCCGCCCCGCCACGGGCCGCCCGCGGCATGAGCGTCGAGGTACCGACGATCCCGGGGCCGGGAAGCGAACCGATGGCCCCGGGATCGTCAGATCCGCGCGCCCGTCGCCGGGCGCCGGTCGTCACCGGCTCAGGGGAAGCGGGCGTCGTAGGCGGCCGACGCCAGCAGCTGGCGACCGATCCAGCCTGCCTGCTTCTCGCCGGCGTCGACCGCCGGGTAGAGCAGGTTCCAGGTGGCGGCGTCGGGCACCTTGCGCAGCATGGCCAGCGTCATCAGCGTGATGGTCGTCGGCCCGGCCAGGCGGCGCTTGCCCTCGCTCGACTCCGAGAACTGCACGATCACCGCGCCCCGGGAGATCTCCTTCCGATCGAGCTTGCCCGTCCAGTAGGCCAGGCCCCCGGCGTCGGGCTGGCGCTCAAACACGTTCTGGTACACCAGCTTCACGTAGGCGTTGTTGCTCACGTTGCCGTACCGGTTCTTGAACTCGCTGGAGGAGGCGAAGCTCTGGGCGATCTTCGTCAGCGACTGGCCGGCCTGGTAGCGGCCCAACCAGTAGGTGAGCCCGGAGGGATCGGGCCGGCGCAGGAAGAACGCCCAGTAGAGGCGGATCAGCGGCGCCCGGGAAGCCGTGTAGGCCGGGTCGGCGGCGAGCTGGGCGGCGAGCGTCGCCGTGTCGGCCGCGCCCGTGGTCACCTTCGTGCTCCACGCCGCCTTCTCGGCCGACGTGGCGCTGCGGCCGAGGAAGTCGACGTAGAGCTGGTCGGTCTGCTGGTCGAGCGAGGGGAAGACCCCCGTCGTCACGCCACCCACCACGTAGGCCTGGTCGAACGCCGCGTCCGATGTCATCTTCGGCGTGATGCGGAAGGCGACGCTGCTGCCCGTGTCGTCGATCGCCGCGAAGAACGTGTTCGCTGCCGGGTCGGGGACGAGCGAGCTCGTCGTGATGCGCGAGGTGCGGCCGCTCGATCGGACCCGCAGGAAGATGTCGGGATCGTTGCCGGCGTCGGCCCCCGCCGTGGCCTTGCCGATCGTCTGGAACAGGATGTGCGAGGCGTCGTCGTCGACCCCGAGGCGCACCGACGCGCCGCCGGCCTCCATCTCGCCGGGCCCGTCCGGCAGGCTGACCCGCTCGGTGGTGCCGGCCACGAGGTCCCGCAGGAAGGCGTCGACGCTCGGGTTGGTGTCGCCCGGCACCAGGTTCGTCGCCGAGCTGGTGAACACCACGTAGCGGCCGTTGCCCGAGATCGTCGGCGACGCGGCGCCGGCGTCGGGCAGCGTCTCGTCGGACGTCACGTTGACGAGCGTCGTCGTGCCGGCGGTGCGGTCGCGGACGTAGACGTTGTAGGTACCGATCACGCCACCGGCGAGCAGCGAGTTGTGGTCGAAGGCCACGTACCGGCCGTCGTCGGAGATCGTGGGGTTCGAGGTCAGGCCGCTCGCCTGCCCGTCGACGGCCGTCAGGCTCACCCGCTCGGTCGTGTTCGCCTGCAGGTCGCGGACGAAGGCGTCGGGATTGCCGTTGGTGTCGTTGGCCACGGCGTTGCTGGCCGACGTCTGGAAGACGACGTAGCGCCCGCCGCCGGCCACCTGGGCGAGGACGACGCCGGCGTTCAGGAGGGCCCCGCCGGTGCCGGGGGCGGCTCGCAGCGTGGTGCCGGCGTAGCGATCCCGCACGAACGCGTCGACGTGGCCGAGGTCGTCGCCGGCGATGGCGTTGGACGCGTCGGTGAGGAACGAGACGTAGCGCCCGTCGTCCGAGAGGGTGGGCGCCACCGAGTCGGCGTTCAGCGGCTGCTCGGCATCGGTCATCGAGACCAGCTCGGTGACGGCCGCCCAGCGGTCGCGGACGTACACGTCCCGCTTCCCGTTCGTGTCCTCGGGCACCAGGGCGGCCTTGGTCACGAAGGCCAGGAACCGGCCGTTGCCGCTGAGCGCCACCTCGTCGACGTACCCCGGGACGGCGGCGCCGGCGTTGGTGCGGCTGGCCAGGCGCGGGACGAACGACAGGTAGAACTCGGCGGCGCCCGCCGGCGACGAGGGTGCCGAGAGCACCAGCGCCGAGCTGGCGGCGGTGGCCAGCGCCAGGGCACCGGCGACGAGGCGAGGAGGACGCCGACGAGCGGGGCCCCGTCGGCGGCTCGGTCGGCCGGGCGACGTCGGGGTGGTGGGGTGGTTCGCTTCCATGCTCGCCATCCAACGACGATCCACCGCCGGGCACCTGAGCAATCGCTACTCATTCGCGGTGGGCCGATCGGGCGAAGCCCCAGCTCAGACCCCTGAGCAATGGGCCGAGCGCACCTCGGACGGGCGATGGTCGGAGCGACCCGCCGCAGGGACCACACTGTCGAGCGGATGGACCGATGAGCGGACGGCGACGGTGAGCAGGCCCGGCGACCAGCGGGCGGGGTGGACCAGCGCCATCTTGCGCGTGCTGTCCGACCTCGCCCCCGAGCACCAGCGCTCCCGCTACGACGTCAGCGGATCCGGCGCCACCGAGATGGCCTGGCTCGGGCTCACCGGATCGCCGCGCCGGGCGATGGTCACCGGCGGGCCGGACGGCCTCGGCCCCCCCATCGTCTTCTTCCCCACCTACCAGGCCAAGGACCACCCGATGGCTGCCGAGGTGCCCCCGGGCCTCGGCCTCGATCGCCTGGCCCGGTACGACGCCATGACGCCAGCGGTGTCGAGCATCTCGCTCGGCTGGATGTGGGCGAGCGGGACCATCGAGGTCGGCGGCGAGCCCCGGACGATCGTCCGCCCGCTCATCTCCACCACCGCGGCGCTCCAGCCGAGCCCGAGCGCCGACCGGGTGCTCCACGGCGACGAGTGGAGCCTGTGGCCCCTCATCGAGGACCACGCCCGCGCCGTCGCGCTCGAGCACGCGCCCCGGACCTTCGGGCCCGACCTGGGCGCGGCGCCGACCCCGGCCTGGATCCGACGCTTCCCGACCCTCCTGCGCTGGGCGAACGACGTGCTGCAGGCCTCGGGCTTGCCCCCGGTCCGCACGATCGAGCCACCGAGAGATCCTCGCCACGCGCCGACGGACCGCCTCGAGGTGGTGCTCGGCTGGGGCTGCTTCACCCAGGGGAGCTCCGACCTCCTGCGACCGCGCGAGACCTTGGCGGCCTGGTCGGCCGACCCGCAGGCGGCGCACACCGCCTTCGCCTCGCTGTACCTCGGTCCGGCGCCCGCCGCCGGCCGAGCGCCTGCGGGCCCGCCGCCCCCGCCCGAACCGCTCCGGTGCGCCCTGCCGCTCACCGCCGCCCAGGAGAAGGCGGCGCGCCGGGCCCAGCGCGAACCGATCGTGGTGGTCTCGGGACCGCCCGGCACCGGCAAGAGCTAGACCGCGGTCGCCATCGCGTCCGACGCGGTGGCGCACGGCGCCTCGGTGCTCGTCGCCACCCAGTCGGCCATGGCGGCCGACGTCCTCGCCGAGCTGCTCGACCGCGTGCCGGGGCCGACGCCCGTCCTCTTCGGCGGCGGGGAGCGGGCGACCGAGCTCGCCACCAAGCTGGCCGACGGGCTGGGCCAGCCCCACGACGAGCAGGCCCTCGCCCGCTGGGAGCAGCGCCGGCGCGAGCTCGACGATCTCGCCGCCGCGGTCGCGACGGACCTCGCCGACGTGGCCGCTCGTCAGCGGTGGTCGAGCGTCCGCCTGACCGCCGAGCTGCACCGGGCCCGGGCGCCGCACCTGTTCGATGCCGATCCCGCCACCGCGCTCCGCCTGGTCGCCGAGGCGCACCAGCTCGTGGCCGAGAGCCACGATCCCGACGACGGCTGGTGGGCGGGACGTCGCCGTCGCAACGCCCTCGACGACCTGCGACGCCTGGTGGGCGCCCCCGACGACGTCGCCCCGGCCGATCTCGAAGCCGCCGTCGCCGCCGCCGACGTGCGGCTGCGCGCCGGGCGCGCCGACGATCGCGAGCTCCACGTGGCCGACGCCCGGTGGGTCGCCCTGGTCGAGGCCGAGGAGGCGATGCGGCGCGCCCGCGGCCAGCAGACGGCCGACGAGGTGCGTCAGCGCGTGGACCGCGACGCGCTGCGCGGCGTCGGTGCCCTCGCCGCCGCGCTGCGGGCCGGGCGCTCTCGGCGCAAGGCTCACCTGGAGCGGGTCGACCTGCGGGCCACGATCCGGGCCCTGCCCCTGTGGATCGGGACGCTCGGCGAGATCGAGGCGCTGCTCCCGGCCACGGCCGGCGCCTTCGACCTCGTGATCCTCGACGAGGCGTCCATGATCGACCAGCCGTCGGCGAGCGCCGCCCTCCTGCGGGCGAAGCGGGCGGTGATCATCGGCGACCCCCGGCAGCTGCGCTTCGTGTCGTTCCTCGCCGATGCCGCCGTCGAGCGGGCCATCCACGCCAACGACGCCGAGCCGATCGCCGACCGCCTCGACGTGCGCCGGGCCTCCGCCTTCGACCTGGCGGCAGGGGTCAGCCCCGTCACCTTCCTCGACGAGCACTTCCGCTCGGTGCCCCACCTGATCGGGTTCTCGGCCGAGCGCTTCTACGAGGGCCGCCTGCAGGTCGCCACCCGGCACCCCGCCAACGACGACGCCATCGCCATCGAGGTCGTCCGCCTCGGAGGCGAGCGCCAGGGTGGCGTCAACCGGGTCGAGGTCGACGAGGCGGTCGCCCAGGTGCAGCGCCTGCTCGAGGAGACGAGCGGTTCGATCGGCGTGATCAGCCCGCACCGCCCGCAGGTCGACGCTCTGCGCGACGCCATCGCCGATGCCGTCGGCCGCGACGTGTGGTCCACCGGTCGGCTCCGCGTCGCCACCGTGCACGGGTTCCAGGGCTCGGAGTGCGACGCGATGGTCGCGTCGTTCGGCATCAGCGGCGACGGCGGGCGCAGCCGGCGGTTCCTCGAGGACCCGAACCTGTTCAACGTCCTCATCACCCGGGCCCGCAAGCGGATGGTCGTGCTCGCCTCGGTGGAGGACGTGCCGCTCGGGCCGCTCGCCGACTACCTGCGGTGGGCCGAGCGCCCGCCGCACCCGCTCCCCGACCTCGGCCCCGCCGACGCCTGGACCGCCCAGCTCGGCTCGCTCGTGGCCGACCAGGGCCTCGAGGTGCAGCTCGGGTACCGGGTCGGGACGTGGGTGGTCGACCTCGTGGTGGGCGACGGGCCCGCCGCGCTCGCGGTCGCCACCCGCGTGCACCCCGACGGTCCCCACCGGCACGTCCAGCGCCACCTCGCCCTGCACCGCGGCGGGTGGCACCAAGCCGAGGGGTTCCCGTCGAGCGAGCCGGGCGCGGCCGCCCGCCTCGCCCTCGAGCTCGCCGCCGAGCACCGGGAGCTCGCTGTCAGACCCCCTCGCTAGGGTCCCGACCATGGCCACGGCGAGCGGACGATGGGTGCGGTACGGCACCGATGCGGCCGACGCGCTGCGCGCCGAGATCGCCCGCCTGAAGGCCGGTGAGCCGCTCGCGCCCGTCACCGTGGTGGTCGACTCGAACCAGGTGGGCGTGTCCACGCGGCGGCTGCTGGCGTCGGGCGCGGTGGGGTCGGTGTGCGGCGCCGGGCCCGGGCTGATCGGCGTCACCTTCGTCACGCCCTACCGGTTGGCCGAACTGCTGGGCGCCGCCACGCTGGCGGCCGAGGGGCGCCGGCCCGTGTCGGTGCCGGTGCTGGGCGCCGCCGTCCGCGGCGCGCTCGCCGCCGAGCCCGGGGCGTTCGCCCCGGTCGCTCACCACGCGGCCACCGAGGCCGCGCTCGTGGCCGCCTACCGGGAGCTGCGCGACATCGAGGACCCGGCGCTGCGGGTCCTGGCGGGCACGGGTGTGCGAGCGGCCGAGGTCGTGCGGGTGCACCGTGCCGCTCGCGATCGGCTGGCCGACGGCTGGTACGACGAGGAAGACCTCATGGCTGCGGCGACCGCGGCGGTCGAGGCCGGGCGGATGCCCGCGGAGGTCGGGGCGGTGGTCGTCCACCTCCCCCAACGCCTCTCGCGCCACGCCGCCGCACTGCTGCGGGCCGTGGGCACGGCCACCGAGCTGCGCGTGCTCGCCGGCACCACCGGCGTGGCCCGCGCCGACGCCGAGGTCGGCCGCGCCGTCGCCCTCCTCGGGCTCGACCTGGGCCTCGCGCCGACGGGCGAACCGCTGGCCGACGTGGTCGCGCCCGACCGCACCCGCATCCTCACCGCGTCCGATGCCGACGACGAGGTGCGCGCCGCCGTGCGCGTCGTGGTCGACGCCGTGCGGGCCGGCACGTCCCTCGATCGCGTCGCGGTGCTCCACGCCGCCGTCGAGCCCTACGGCCGGCTCCTCCAGCACCACCTCGACGCCGCCGGCGTGCGCACCAACGGCACCGCCACGCTCCCGCTCGCCGGGCGCCTCGCCGGGCGCACCCTCCTCGGGCTGCTGGCCCTGCCGCAGGGCGGGTTCCGCCGCCAGGACGTCTTCGCCTGGCTGGCCGGCGCGCCGATCCGCCACGAGGGGCGGCCGGCGCCGGTGGCAGCGTGGGAGCGGGCGTCTCGAGAGGCCGGTGTCGTGGCGGGGCTCGACGACTGGCGCGACCTGCTCACCCACCACGCCGAGGCGGCTCACCGGCGCGCCGACCGGCTGGAGCGTGCGGCCGTCGAGGGCGCCGAGGATCGGGGCGCCGAGGACGACGACGGCACCTCCTGGCGAGCCGAGCGGGCCCGCGTCGAGGCGGCCCGAGCCACCGAGCTGCGCGACGTGGTGCTCGGCCTGGCCGGCCGCCTGGCGGAGGCGACGGCGCCGGCCCCCTGGAGCACCCGGGCTCGCTGGGCGAAGCGCCTCCTGGCCGACGTCCTCGGCGGGGCCTCGGCCCGTCGCCGCTGGCCCGAGGCCGAGCGGCGAGCCGCCGAGCGCCTCGAGCTCGCCCTCGACCGCCTGGCCGTGCTCGACGACCTCGAGGGCCCGGTGGCGCTCGACGTCTTCATCCGCGCCCTCACCGTGGAACTCGAGGGCGACCTCGGCCGCGACGGGCGCTTCGGCGAGGGCGTGCTGGTCGGGCCGGTGTCGATGGGGGTGGGGGTCGACCTCGACCTCGTGGTCGTGGTCGGACTGGCCGAAGGCACCTTCCCGGCCACCCCGGCGGACGACTCGCTGCTCCCCGACGAGGACCGCGAGGCGCTGGGCGGGGCGCTCGCCCTGCGATCGGGCCACACCGACCGGCTGCACCACCAGCTCCTGGCCGTGCTGAGCGGGGCCACCGCCCAGGTCCTCTGCGTGCCGAAGGGCGACCTGCGCCGCAGCCGGGAGCGGGTGCCGTCGCGGTGGGCGCTCGACGTCGCCTCCCACCTGGCCGGCGAGACCTGGTGGAGCCCCGAGCTCCTCGGCGGCCAAGCGCCGTGGCTCACCCACCTCGCCTCGTTCGACGATGCGATCCGCCGCGCCGAGGTCCCCGCCACCGACCAGGAGCACCGCCTGCGCTCGCTGCTCGCCCGCGACCCGCAGCGCCGCGACCTGCGGCGCGCCGCCGAGGAGGTCGACGACGTGCTGGCCGCCGGGGTCGAGGTCGTCGACGCCCGCAGCTCGGACCGCCTCACCCGCTTCGACGGGAACCTCACCGGCCTGCCCGTGCCGTCCCCGGTGGATGCCGGCACGTCGGCGTCGCGGCTCGAGGCGTGGGCGGCCTGCCCGCACGCGTACTTCCTGCGGCACCTGCTGCGCATCGAGCCCGTCGAGCAGCCCGAGGACGCCCTCCAGATCACCGCCCTCGACCGTGGCAACCTCGTCCACCTCGCCCTCGAGACCTTCCTCCAGGCGGCGATCGACGAGGACCGCGTCCCGGCGGTGGGCGACGCGTGGAGCGACGACGATCGGCGGGCGCTGCTCGCCATCGGCGTCGACCTCTGCGAGCGCGCCCACGCCCAGGGCCTCACCGGCCGGGCCCTCTTCTGGCCGCGCGACCGGGCCAAGATCCTCGCCGACCTCGACCGCTTCCTCACCGAGGACGACCGCTGGCGGTCCGTCACCGGCGCTCGGCCCATCGCCACCGAGCTGCCCTTCGGGCTCGACGGCCGCGAGCCGCTCGCGTTCCCGCTGACCGACGGGCGCCACGTGCCGCTGCGCGGGAAGGCCGATCGCGTCGACGCGCACCCCGACGGCTCCCTCCACGTCCTCGACTACAAGACGGGGAGGTCCGATCGCTACCGCGGCCTCGACGCCACCGACCCGCACCAGGGCGGCCAGCACCTCCAGCTCGCGGTGTACGGCCAGGCGGCACGCCAGCACGTCGGGCGGCCCGACGCCCCGGTGCGAGCCGAGTACTGGTTCACCTCGGCGAGGGGACGCTTCGAGCGCCTCGGCTACGAGATCACCGACGAGGTGCTGCACCTCGTGTCGGAGGCGGCCACCACCATCGTCGAGGGCATCGAGCAGGGCCTCTTCGCCCCGCACCCCGGGCCCCCGTCGACCTCGCCGTTCCCCGACTGCCCGGCCTGCGACCCCGACAACCTCGGCACCACCGAGGTCCGACGGCACTTCTTGCGCAAGCTCGACGACCCGGTGCTCGCCCGCTACGTCCAGCTCGTCGGCGTCGCCCCCACCGAGGACGACGACGGATGACCCTCTTCGACTTCCTCCCCGACGAGGCCGCGGACGCCGAGCCGCCCGACCGACCCCCACCCCCCGACCAGGACCAGCGCGACATCGTCGCCCACGCGCTCGACACCACCCTGTTCGTCGAGGCGGGCGCGGGATCGGGCAAGTCCACCGCGCTCGTGGGCCGGGTCCTCGAGCTCGTCACCAGCGGTGCCGCCGAGCTCCGGTCGATCGCCGCCATCACCTTCACCGAGAAGGCCGCCGCCGAGCTGCGCGACCGCATCCGCCAGCAGCTCGAGCAGACGGCCGAGGCGGCGAGGGCGGCGGGCGACGGCGCACGGGCCACCCGGTGCGACGCCGCCATCGACCAGCTCGACGGGGCCGCCATCGGCACCCTCCACAGCTTCGCCCAGCGCATCCTCGCCGAGAACCCCATCGAGGTCGAGCTCCCCCCACGCCTCGAGATCGTCGACGAGGTCAGCTCGGACGTCCAGTTCGACCAGCGGTGGCGCACCTTCCAGGACCGCCTCCTCGAGGACCCGGCGATGGAGCGCACCCTGCTCCTGCTCTTCGCCACCGGGGTTCGACCGGCGGCGCTGCGCGCCCTCGCCGTCGAGTTCGACCGCAACTGGGACCTCGTCGAGGAGCGGGTCGACGCCGCCGCCCCGGAGCCACCGCAGCTCGCGGCGCGGCTCGAGGGGGCGCTCGCCGCGGTCGACGCCGTGTGCGAGCGCGTCGCGCACTGCACGAGCCCCGACGACAAGCTGGCCGCCCGCCTGCACGACGTCGCTCGCCATGCCGATGCCCTCCGCCACCTCACCGACGAGCTCGACCTGCTCGACGAGCTCAGCGGCACCGGCGCCCTCAAGGCCCCCAGCTTCAAGGCGGGCAACATCGGCGCCGCCAAGAACTGGGGCTGCGACCACCGCGAGATCCAGGCCGACCTGCGCGCCGCGGGCGAGCAGCTCGACGCCGTGCGGGGCGAGGTGGCCCAGGCGTGCGCCCGCCGCCTCGCCGCCGAGCTGCGGGCCTTCACGCTCGACGCGGCCGCCGAGCGACGAGCATCGGGTCAGCTCGCCTTCCACGACCTGCTCGTGCTCGCCCGCCAGCTCGTGCGCCACCACCCATCGGTGCGCGGCCGGCTCCACCGCCGCTACCAGCGCCTGCTGCTCGACGAGTTCCAGGACACCGACCCGATCCAGATCGAGATCGCGGTGCGGATCGCCGCCGCCGAGCCGGAGTCGGCGAGCGCCGGGGAGCTCCCGTGGCACGAGGTGGCGGTGCGACCGGGCCACCTCTTCGTCGTGGGCGACCCGAAGCAGTCGATCTACCGCTTCCGCCGCGCCGACATCTCCCTGTTCCTCGCGGCCAAGGCGCGCTACGGCACGGCCGGCGGGCTGGTCACCCTGTCCACCAACTTCCGCACCGGCGAGCCCATCATCGCCTGGGTCAACCACGCCTTCGGGCGCCTCCTCGCCGAGGGGGCGGCCGTCGACACGCCGGTCCCGTCGCAGCCCGACTACGTCGCGCTGCAGGCGGTGCGCCCCGCGCCCGAGGTGGGCCCGGCCGTCTCGATCCTCGGGCGCGACGCCCTCACCGCGGGTCGGGCGGCCGAGCTGCGCAGCGCCGAGGCCCGGCAGGTCGCCGCCACCATCGCCCGCATCCGCGGCGAGGGCTGGACGGTGGGCGACGACCACCGTCCCGCCCGGCTGGGCGACATCACCGTGCTCGTCCCCGCCCGCACGTCGCTCCCGTTCCTCGAAGACGAGCTCGATGCGGCGGCCATCCCCTACCGCGCCGAGTCGAGCAGCCTCGTCTACGTCTCCCGAGCGGTGCGCGACCTGCTGATGTGCGCTCGCGCCGTCGACGACCCCGCCGACCCGCTCGCCGTCGTGTCGGCGCTGCGCTCGCCGCTGTTCGCCTGCGGCGACGACGACCTGTTCCGACACAAGGTGCTCCAGGGCGGGACCTTCCACCACCTGGCCACCCAGCCCGGCACGGTCGAAGACGGCCCCGTGGCACAGGGCCTCGCCTACCTCGCCGAGCTCCACCGCCTCCGCCACTGGACCTCGCCGGCCGAGCTGCTCGAGCGCATCGCCCGCGACCGCCGCCTCTTCGAGCTGGGCTTCGCCGAAGGTCGCACCCGCGACGTGTGGCGCCGGCTCCGGTTCGTCATCGACCAGGCGCGGGAGTGGGGCGAGGCCACCGACGGCAACCTCCGCGAGTACCTGCTGTGGGTGGCGCGCCAGAGCAGCGAGGGCAGCCGGGTGGCCGAGGCGGTGCTGCCCGAGTCCGACGACGATGCCGTGCGGATCATGACCATCCACGCCGCGAAGGGCCTCGAGTTCCCCATCACCATCGTGAGCGGCATGTCGACCGCACCCCAGGCCCGGCCCTCGGCGGCCCAGGTGGTGTTCCCGTCGGGCGGCGGGGTCGGCTACCGCTTCGGCAAGGCGGTCACCACCGACGAGTTCGAGGACTGGAAGCCCATCGACGAGCAGATGGCCTTCG
>ERZ795053.5233-NODE-5233-length-13515-cov-6.982169_pt1 | contig 13515 bp, 12 predicted proteins | sample MGYA00375137_ERZ795053 | MGnify/ENA primary metagenome ERZ795053 (study PRJEB30182, sample SAMN05720284) | activated sludge metagenome | isolation source: Anaerobic digester | place: Hong Kong | collected 2014-12-17 ... | reverse complement strand
CTCGAGCTGGGCGTCGTACTGCTTGTGGTACGTGGCGTGGTCGCCGACGATGTTCACCACCGCGGTGTGGCCCTTGCGGGCGTTGTGCAGGTTGGCGAGGCCGTTGCCGAGCCCGGGCCCGAGGTGCAGCAGCACGGCGGCCGGCTTGTCGGCCATGCGGGCGTAGCCGTCGGCGGCGCCGGTGGCGACGCCCTCGAACAGGGCGAGCACGCCGCGCATCTCGCGCACGTCGTCGAGGGCGGCCACGAAGTGCATCTCCGAGGTGCCGGGGTTCATGAAGCAGACGTCGACGCCGGCGTCGACGAGGGTGCGGATCAGGGCGTTGGCGCCGTTCACGGTGGGGCTCCTGGAGGTCGGCGGGTCGGGCTCGGGCGATGCGTCAGGCTCGCTCGTCGAAGATCACGCCGGGGTTGAGGATCCCGGCGGGGTCGAACGAGGCCTTGATGCGGCGCATGAGGTCGAGCTTGGCGGGGTCCTCGATCTCGGCGAGGTAGCGCTTCTTCTCGGTGCCGATGCCGTGCTCGCCGCTCACCGCCCCGCCCAGGGCGGCGCCGGCGCGCAAGATGTCGCCGACCACCGCCTTGCGCTTGGCGACGTCGGGCTGGAACACCGACAGGTGCACGTTGCCGTCGCCCGCGTGGCCGCAGCCCACCACCAGCGAGCCGGTGGGCTGGGCCACCTCCTGCACCTTGGTCAGGTAGGCGGAGATCTCGGAGCGGGGGACCACCATGTCGATGATGTCGTCGGCGTTCATCGCCTTCGCCGTCCAGAACGCCTTCTCGCGGGCGTCGATGAGCGCGGCGCCCGAGTGGGCGGGCAGCACGTAGAGGTCGAGCGCACCCAGCCCGGTGGCCAGCTCGGCCAGCTCCTGCACGTCCTCCTCCACCCGGCCGTCGGTGCGGTTCTCGAGCACGACGACGAGGTACGCCATCGCCGCGTCCTTGATCTCCTGGGGCACGCCCAGCTCGAGGTTCTGGGCGGCGGTGATGGCGCCCATGGTGATGAAGTCGATGTACTCGAGGATCGTGGGCATCAGGCCCGAGCCGACGATGCGGGGCACGGCGGCGGCCACCTCGTCGAGCGTGGAGAACGGGATCAGCACCGTGGAGCCCGCGGTGAGGCGCGGGTGCAGGCGCAGGATCGCCTCGGTGGCCACGGCCAGGGTGCCCTCCGAGCCGATGATCAGCTGGGTGAGGTCGTAGCCCGAGCTGCCCTTCACGAACTTGCCGCCGGTGCGGATCACCTCGCCGGTGCCCAGCACGGCCGTCAGCCCGATCACCTGGTGGCGGGTGACGCCGTAGCGCACGGCGCGCATGCCGCCGGCGTTGGTGGCGACGTTGCCGCCGAGGCTCGCCGAGTTCTCGCCGGGGAACACGGGGTAGACCAGCCCGACCGCCTTGGTGGCCTCGTCGAGCTGGGCGAGGGTGACGCCGGGTTGGACCACGGCGACGTGGTTCTCCTCGTCGATCTCGAGGATCTCGGCCATCCGCTCGAAGCTGACGAGGATGCCGTCGGGCTGCGGGATGCACGCGCCCGACATCCCGGTGCCCGATCCCCGCGCCGTGACGGGCACGCCCCGGTCGCGGGCGAGCGCGACGATCGCCGCAACCTCCTCGGTGGAGGCCGGGGACGCGGCCGCAGCCGGCGCCACCCACTCCGCCGTGAGCGCCTCGTCGTGGGTGAGGTCCTCGTTGATGGCGTCGCCGACCGCCACGTGCTCGGGCCCGACGATCTCGCCGAGCGCTGCCGCCAGATCAGCCATGTCCCCTTGCCTTCCGTCGCCCTCGTGCGAGGCGCCAGCATGCCACGCCCTCGCTCGCCGCTACCCTGACGCCCCGTCAGATCTGCTCGGCCGCCAGGGGGGCCCGTGATCCTCGACCGCTTCCGCATCGACGACCAGGTCGCCATCGTCACCGGTGCCGGCCGGGGCATCGGCGCCGCGTCGGCCCTCGCCCTCGCCGAGGCCGGCGCCGACGTCGTGATCTCGGCCCGCTCGGAGGACCAGCTGGACGGGGTGGCCGCCCAGATCGAGGCGGCCGGCCGCCGGGCCCACATCGTGGCCGCCGACCTGAGCGACCTCGACGCCGTCGCCGGCCTGGCCCAGGCGGCCAAGGACGCGTTCGGGCGCCTCGACATCGTGGTCGACAACCTCGGCGGCACCATGCCCCGGCCCTTCGAGCACACGTCGCCCCGGTTCCTCACCGAGGCGTTCCAGTTCAACGTGGCCACCGCCCACGCCCTCAACCGGGCCGCGGTGCCGGTGATGCTCGAGACCGGAGGCGGCGCCATCGTCGGGATCTCGTCGATCATGGGTCGGGTGCCCGGGCGCGGCTACCTGGCCTACGGCACCGCCAAGGCCGGCCTCGCCCACTACACGAAGCTCGCGGCGCGCGACCTCGCTCCGAAGATCCGGGTGAACGCCATCGCGGTCGGCTCGATCGCCACCAGCGCGCTCGACATCGTCATGCAAGACGACGCCATGCGCACCGAGATGGAGTCGGTCACGCCGCTGCGGTCCATCGGGGAGCCCGAGCACATCTCGGCGACCGTGCTCTTCCTCGCCTCGCCGGCCGCCGGCTACGTGACCGGCAAGGTGGTCGAGGTCGACGGCGGGCTCGAGCAGCCGAACCTGGACCTCGGCTTCCCCGACCTCTAGGCCGTCCGGCCCCACGCGCTCAGGTCGGGTCCCCGAGGCGCCGAAGCCTCGGGCATGCGAACCGACGAGCTCGATCTCGTGGAGGGCGCGCTGCCGTGGTGGCGGCGCGACCTCCCCTTCCCCCGGTTCTGGCCCAACCTGCCGCTGCTGTACGTCGGCGCGGTGGGCGCCACGCTGCTGTGCTCGGTGCTGTGGTCGCCGCTCGGCGCGGTGGCGTACTGCTTCGGCTGGCTCGGAGGCCTCATGCTGCTGTGGGGCCCGCGCGGCCTTGCCCGACCTACGGCCGACCCCCGCCTCGCCTGGCGGCGGGCCGCCGCGGTCGGGGCCGCGGCGATGGCGCCGTTCCTGGTCTACTGGGCGCTGACCTGACGCGAGGCCCCCGAGCGCGAGCGCGAGGTGGCCACGTCGATCGGTAGCTTCGCCTCGTGGCGATGCTCGAGGACGCCCCGTTCGACCTGCTGATCCCCGGGCGCCGGCCCTCGGGGCTCGCTCCGGTGCACCTGCCCTTCCGCGGCGACGAACCGGACTGGGACGGGTTCGCCCACCTCCTCGGCCGGACGGTCGACGCCGGGCTCACCCCGTTCGTGAACGCCGGCCCCGGCGCTGGCGACCTGGCGTCGGCGAGCCTGCGAGCCGAGGTGGTGGCCACGGTGGGCGCGGCGATGGGCGGCCGTGCCTTCGTGGCCGGGGTGCGGGCCGAGGACGGCGACGACGGCGGCTTCGACCCCGCTCGCCTGGCGGGCGCCGTCGCCTCCGTCGCTCGCCACGGCGGGCTCCCCGCCCTGCTCCCCTCGCCCACGCTCGCCGGCCTCGGGCTCGACGAGGCGCTCGGGCTGGTGGCGTGGATGGGGGAGTGGTGCGACCGGCTGATCGCGGTCGACCTCCCGGAGGGCCGCTGGCCCGGCGGCCGCAGCTGGGGCCTCGACGCCTTCACCGCCCTGCTCGAGGTGGCCCCGTGCATCGGCGTGGTCGACGGGTCGTGGAGCCGCCCGGCCGAGTGGGACCGCATCCGTCGGCGCGACGAGGTCCGTCCCGACTTCCGCGTGTTCTCGGCCAACGTCCTCGCGGTCGACCAGATCCGCTTCGGTGCCGACCACGCGCTCGACCTCGCCGCCGCGGTCCCCGACGCCCTCGCCGATCGCGACGACGCGTGGGAGCGCGAGGACCCCGAGGCGCTCGAGCGCGACGACGCGCTCCAGGCCCTCGCCACCCTCGTGTTCCGGGCGCCCTACGCCGCCCACCGTCACTCGCTCGCGCTGGTGCTGCTGCTGCGCGGCTGGCTCGACCACGACGGCATCGCCCCCGGGCTGGCGCGCCGCCCCGACGGGGAGATCGAGCTGCTCCTCCCGGCGCTCGACCGCCTGGGCGTCCTCGGCTGACGGCAGCGGGCCGGGGCCTCGCCGGTCAGGCCGGGCCCGGCACGGCCAGGCGGGTCGGGCGGGTGCGCCCCCGGAGCTCCTCGGCGCCCACCTCGATCCAGGCGGACGCCTCCTGGGGTCCCGCCGCCTCCACCGCATCGCACGAGGCCAGGACCTTGGGGTCGCGCCGCTTGGCCAGCTCGGTCAGCCGGGCCGCCTCGTTGACCGGGTCGCCGATCACGGTGAACTCGAAGCGGCGCTCGTCGCCGATGTTGCCCGCCACGGCCTGGCCGTAGGCGACGCCGATGCCGGCCTCGACCTCGGCCACCTCGAGGGGGAGCCGGTGGGCCAGCGAGCGGGCGGTGGCGAGCGCACGGTCGGCGGCGTGGTCGAGCTCGTCGGGGGCGCCGAACACCGCGAGGGTCGCATCGCCTTGGAACTTGTTGACCCACCCGCCGTGCTCGTGCACCTCGTCGATCACCACGGTGAAGAAGCGGTTGAGGACGTCGACCACCTCCTCGGGCGGCCGATCCACCGCGAGGCGCGTCGAGCCCACGACGTCGACGAACAGCACGGCCACGTCTCGGCACGCGCCACCCAGCTCGGCGCCCCGGGCGAGGGCGTCGCCGCCGATCTCGAGCCCCACCTGCCGCTGGTACAGGTCGCGCAGCCGCTCGCGCTCCTCGATCCCCGCGGCCATGTCGTTGAAGCCCGCCTGCAGCAGCCCGAGCACGCTTCCGTCGGAGACCTCGACCCGCGCTGAGAGGTCGCCCTCGCCGAGGTCGCGGATGGCGCGGCGCAGCGAGACGATCGGCTCGGCCACGGCGCGGGCGCCCAGCACGGCCACCCAAGCGCCGGCCACGAGCGCCATCGAGCCCAGCACGATCACGCTCACGGCGAGCTTGGTGCGCGTGGCCCCGTTCGGATCGGCGAGGGCGAAGATCGCCGTGATGATCAGCCCGACGAGGGGCACGCCGGTGCCCAGCGCCCACCCGATCATCGTGCGGGTGGTGACGCCCGGGAGCCGGGGCCGCTGCACGGTGTGCACCGCCAGCGCCGCCTTGGCGAGCGGACGGGTGATGCGCTCGGCGATGAGGTAGGTGAACGCCGAGGTGGTGAGCCCGCCGAGCGCGACGGTGAAGGCCACGCGGGCGAGCAGCTCGATCTCGAGGATGCCGTTCAGGATGGAGAAGAGCAGGGCGGCGGCGAACCAGAGCGTGGCGTGCACGATGAACAGGCGCATCGGGGCGCGCAGCACCGCGGTCACCTCGGCATCGGTGGGCTCGCGCCCCTCCTGGAGCCAGCGCCGTCCGGAGCGCAGCCACCCCTCGCCCCAGATGACGCCCACCGGCACGACGAGCACCAGGTAGATCCCGCCCAAGATGGCGTTGACCACCACGACGGTGCGCCAGTCGCGGATCTCGTCGCCCGGCAGCACCCAGGCGATGCAGCTCACCACGATGGCCACGCCGGTGAGGTTGGCCAGGACCATGGCCAGGAACAGCTGGCGCCGAGCCCGGCGCACCAGGCGCGTCCCCGCCACCGGGTCGAAGGGGACGCGCGCCGCGTCCGTGGGTGCGCTCGCCTCGGCCTCGATGCCGCGACGCTACCGGAGCCGGTCCCGGCGCCTCCGGCCGATCGCGCCGATAGGGTCGGCCGCGCCGATCCCCCCACCGCCTCGGAGGCTCCCGCCATGGCCGACATGCCCCTCAACCGCCTCGGTCGCTCCGGCCTGAAGGTCAGCGCCCTCTCGTTCGGCTCGTGGGTCACCTTCGGCGGCCAGGTCGACACCGGTCTCGCCAAGGAGCAGCTGGCGGTGGCGCGCGAGGGCGGCGTGAACTTCTTCGACAACGCCGAGGCCTACGCCGGCGGCAAGAGCGAGGAGATCATGGGCAAGGCCATCGCCGAGCTCGGCTGGGCCCGCCACACCTACGTCATCAGCACGAAGATCTTCTGGGGCATCCACGAGGGCGTGCCCAACATGAAGAACACGCTGAACCGCAAGTACCTCCTGCAGGCCATCGACGGCTCGCTCGACCGCCTCGGGCTCGACTTCGTCGACCTGCTCTTCTGCCACCGTCCCGACCCCGAGACGCCCATCGAGGAGACGGTCTGGGCGATGTCCGACATCGTCTCGTCGGGCAAGGCCCTCTACTGGGGCACCTCGGAGTGGTCGGCCGACGAGATCCGCGCCGCGTGGGACATCGCCGATCGGCGCAACCTGCACAAGCCGGTGATGGAGCAGCCGCAGTACAACCTGTTCGAGACCCGGCGGGTCGAGAAGGAGTACGCCCGGCTCTACGAGGACATCGGCCTCGGCCTCACCACCTGGAGCCCGCTGGCCAGCGGCCTGCTCACCGGCAAGTACGTCGACGGCATCCCCGAGGGGAGCCGAGCCAGCCTCCCCGGCTACGAGTGGCTGAAGGGCCTGCTCACCGACGAGGAGAAGAACGCCCAGGTCCGCGAGCTGGGCGCGCTGGCCGAGCGCCTCGACGTCACCACCTCGCAGCTCGCCATCGCCTGGGTGGCCAAGAACCCCCACGTGTCGACGGTGATCCTGGGCGCCAGCAACGTCGAGCAGGTGCACGAGAACCTCGGGGCCCTCGAGGCCCTCGAGCGCCTCGACGACGACGTGATGGCCGAGATCGTCGGCATCATCCACCCCTGGACCCGGGGGTAGCGCGCTCGCGCCCCCGGCTCAGCGGAAGAGGGCGACGATGTCCTCGGCGAGCAGCACGAACAGCAGCGTGATGATGCTGAGCGCGATCGCCGAGAACCACCACCGGTACTTGTGGTCGGCGGCGAAGAAGCGGCGGATGGTGAACACGTCGCTCACGATCGCCACGCTGCCGATGGCCACGCCGAGCGGCGCCTCGACCCCCTTCAGGATCCCGAGGAGCGGGATCACGATGGGGAAGATCACGTAGGTGAGCGTGCAGCGCGTCGCGGAGATGAGCATCGACTTCTGGAACGCCTTGTTGGCCGACGCCTCGCTCACGCCCTCGGGACGCTCGCGCACCCGCAGCAGGCGGCGCACGAACAGGTCGGCCGTCGAACGCTCGATCTTGCGGGTCGGACGGGACGCGCCCACGCCGGGCACCGGGCAGGCCTCGGCGGCGGCACCGTGGGGGAACGGGCAGCGCGCCGCGTCGGGCACCGCGTCCGCCGGTGCGGCGCCAGCCTGGGGATCCTCGACGGTGCTCACGGCGTCCCAGGCTAGGGACGCCGCGGCGCCTCGGGCCAGCGCGCTACCCCCACCCCCACCCCCACCCATTCGACCTTCTGGAGCGGACGGGCCCGGAGCGGGCGCATCGGCGCCAGAAGTTCGAGGGGGTGGGGTGGTTGGCCGGGCCCGGGCCCGGCCCTGCACGCTCGGCTCGGTCGGGGTGAGCCGGGGACCGCCCTGCGCTCTACGCTGCCGCCGTGCTCCCCCGTCCCGTCGCCCGTCGCGTCCACCGGGCGGTGAACGCGGCGCTGCAGGCCGGGTGGGCTCGCCTCCGCGTCGCCGGGGCCATCGCGCCGGGCACGGCGGCGGCCGAACGCTTCGGCGCGTTCGGCGAGGGCTCGATCATGGGCTTCCCGACGGCCGTCCTCTACGGCGAGCGCCACATCCGCGTCGGCCGGGGCACCACCATCAACACGTGGGTCACCCTGGCCGCCGGCTACCACCCCACCCAGCCCGGCCTGCCCGAGACGGTGATCTCGATCGGCGACCGGAGCCTGATCGGGATGCGCTGCGGGATCGTGGCCCACGAGTCGGTCACGATCGGCGACGACGTGTGGTTCGGCCAGGAGGTGTACGTCACCGACGGCAACCACGGCTACACCGATCCGGCCACGCCACCCGGCAACCAGCTCGGCGCCCACCGGCCGGTGGTGATCGGCGACGGCTGCTGGCTCGGCCACGGCACCGTGGTGCTCGCCGGCACCCACCTCGGCCGCCACGTGGTGGTCGCCGCCGGCTCGGTGGTCACCGGCACCTTCCCGGACCACGCCGTGATCGGCGGGGTCCCGGCGCGGATCATCCGCCGCCACGAGCCCGGGGTCGGCTGGGTCCGTCCCGACGGCACGGGCGAGGTGATCCCCGAGACGGCCACCGTCGACCCGGCCCGCCTCGCTGCCGACCTGGCCACGCTCGAGTCGATGTCGGACGACGAGGTGTCGGCGATGCTCAGCGACGGCGCCAGACGAGATCGGTGATGGCGCGTCCCGCGGCCATCCCGCGCGCTTCGTAGGCGGTCACCGGACGGTCGATGCGCCGCTCGGGCCGCTCGGGCGCGAGACGGGGCTCGGCGGCGACCATCGTGCGGGCGTGCTCGGCGTAGTCGTCCCAGTCGGTGGCGAGGTGCAGCTCGCCACCCGGCGCGAGGGCCGAGGCGGCGGCGGCGGCGAACGACCGGTCGACCATCCGTCGGGCGACGTGGCGCCGCTTGGGCCACGGGTCGGGGAAGAGCAGCCGGATGGCGGCGACGGTGGCGGGTTCGCAGCGGGCGAGCAGCTCGACCGCGTCGGCCTCGACGACCCGCACGTTCCCGAGCGCCTCCTCGTCGAGCGCGACGAGGAGCTTGGCCAGCCCCGGTCGATGGAGCTCGACCGCGACCACCAGCAGCTCGGGTCGTGCTCGCGCCCAGGCTCGGGTGGCCGCTCCGTCGCCGACGCCCACGTCGAGCGCCACCGGCCCGTCGTGGCGGGCCTCCTCGAGCCAGGTGGCCGGGAGGGGCCCGGCGGTGGAGGCGGCGAACCTCGGGAGCAGGTCCCGGAGAGCGGACTCCTTGGCCGGAGAGGTGCGGCTGCGTCGTCGCGTGGTGCGGACACCGCCCACCGTAGGCACCTGGGTCTCGTCGGCGTTCACGCCCCCAGCCTGCCCAGCGCGAGGTCGTCGCGTCCCCCACATGGGCCGTTCGGCCCATGCTGAAGGGGATTCGGGGAAGGTCCCGCGATAAGGTGTGGTCGTGAGCGGTGGAGCCTTCCGCCGCACACGAGCGACCGGGGGGAGACGGTGATGCAACTTGGGGTTCGTCGCACGAGGTGGTCCTCGTGGCGCTGAGGCGACCGAAGCAGCAGCGAGGCGCCGGTCTGGTCGCCGCGGACGGCGAAGGGCCGGCCGCGCTCCCCGACGAGGGTGCCATCGCGGTCGCGGACGCGACGGAGGCCATCGCCGTGCCGGTGGCGAGCATCCCGACGATCGACGGCCTGCCCACGCCCACCGGCCTGCTCGGCGAGATCCTCGTCGAGCAGGGGGCCATCACCGACGCCGCCCTGGAAGAGGCGCTGGTCCGCCAGCAGGAGTCGCGCGAGCGGCTCGGCACGGTCTTGGTGGAGGCCGAGCTCATCACCCCCGAGCAGCTGACCGCCGCGCTCGCCGTCCAGTACGGCCTCAAGGTGGTGGCGGTGGCCAAGGCGGCGCTCGATCCGGCCGTCGTCCGCGTGCTCCCGGAGGAGCTGGCGCGAGAGCTGCACGCCGTGCCGCTCTCGAAGGCGGGGGCGGCCGTCGCCGTCGCCGTCGCCGACCCGGCGCGCCCGGGCATCTTCGAGGAGATCGTCGGCCAGACCGACGAGACCATCGCCTTCTCCGTCGGCCTCCCCGAGGCGGTCGACGCCGCCATCGAGCGTGCGTACCACACGAGCGCCGCAGTCTCCGATGCCGTCAAGGTGTTCGAGGCCCGCGCGTCCGAGCGCGCTCCCACCGCGACGGTGGCGGTGGCCGACGTGGATGCCAACGCGCCGGTGGTGCAGGTGGTCAACACGATCCTCACCCAGGCGGTGCGCGACCGGGCCTCCGACGTGCACATCGAGCCGATGGGCGACCGGGTGCGGGTCCGCAACCGCATCGACGGGGCCCTCCACGAGGTGCTCTCGCTCCCCCAGGGCATGGCGCAGGCCCTGGTCAGCCGCATCAAGATCATGGCCGACATGAACATCGTCGACCGTCGGCGCCCCCAGGACGGTCAGATCGAGACCGTCATCGACGGCAACGAGCTCGACATCCGGGTCAGCACCACCTCCACCCAGTACGGCGAGAAGACCGTGCTGCGAGTCCTCGACAAGGCCCGGGCCCTCTACGACCTCTCGACGCTCGGGATGCCCCCCGAGACCGAGGAGATGTACGCGGACCTGATCCGCTCGCCCTACGGGATGGTGGTGTGCGCCGGGCCCACCGGGTCGGGCAAGACGACCACCCTCTACGCCACCCTGATGGCCATCAACAGCGACGAGATCAACGTGATGACCGTCGAGGACCCGGTCGAGTACACGTTCCCCACGATCAACCAGATCTCGATCCACGAGCAGGCCGGCGTCACCTTCTCGGCTGGCCTGCGGGCCATCTTGCGCCAGGACCCCGACGCGATCCTGGTCGGCGAGATCCGCGACGTGGAGACGGCGCGCATCGCCATCCAGGCGGCCCTCACCGGGCACTTCGTGCTGTCGACCATCCACGCCACCGACGCCACGAGCGCCCTGCACCGCTTCCTCGACATGGGCATCGAGTCGTTCCTGCTGGCGTCGTCGATGCTCGCCGTGGTCGGCCAGCGGCTCATCCGCCGCAACTGCACCGAGTGCGTGGGGCCCTACGAGCCGAGCGCCGAGGACCAGGCGTTCTACGAGCGAGCGGGCGGGAAGCCGAAGGACACCTTCATGAAGGGCCACGGCTGCGAGGCGTGCTCGGGCACGGGGTACTCGGGGCGCATCGGGGTCTACGAGGTGCTCCAGGTGACCGACGAGATGCGTGACCTCGTGGTGCGCAACGCGCCGGTGGACGAGATCCGCAAGCTGGCCATCGACCAGGGCATGGTGCCGCTGCGAGACCAGGCGCTGCGCCTGGTGGCCGAAGACGTCACGACCATTGCGGAAGTCATCCGCACCATCTACATTCTCTAAGCCCTCACTGAGGGCGCACATCCGGGGGGATTGCACCACATGGCAGTGTTCAAGTACACGGCCGTCACGCCGGAAGGCCAGCAGGTCAAGAGCACGATCGACGGCGTCAGCGTCACATCGGCCGAGAACGACCTCATCCGCCAGAACCTTCGCGTGGTGAAGATCCGCGAGAAGAAGGGCTTCAGCGAGATCGAGATCTCGCCCGAGCGCGTCCCGCGGACCGAGGTCATGCACTTCTCGCGCCAGGTGGCGGCGTTCGTGCGCACGGGCATCCCGATCATCGACGCGGTGCGGATCGTGGAGGACAGCACCGCGTCGAAGCGGTTCAAGGAGATCCTCGTCGACGTCCGCGAGCAGCTGGGCAGCGGCGTCCCGTTCTCGGAGGCCCTGGCGCCGCACGGCTCGGTGTTCCCGCCCTACTACCTCGGGATCTTGCGCTCCGCCGAGCTGACCGGCCAGCTCGACACGGTCCTCGACCAGCTCGCCGTGTACATCGAGCGCGACCTCGAGGCACGCAGCCGCGTCAAGTCCGCGCTCACCTATCCCGCGGTGGTCGGCGTGATGAGCGTGCTGACCATGGTCGTGATGGTGGCGTACGTGCTCCCCAAGTTCGTCGAGTTCTTCGGCGAGCTCGATGCCGAGCTCCCGCTGCCGACCCGGATGCTGCTCGGCTTCTCCGACGTCACCCAGTCGTGGTGGTGGGTGGGCGTGTTGCTCGTGGTGGCCCTGATCGGCACCAACATGGCCATCACCCGCAACCCTCGGGCCCGGGTGGCGCGCAGCAACGCGCTGCTCGCGATCCCGGTGATCGGCCCGATCATCCGGTACTCGGCTGTGGAGCGGTTCTGTCGGATCGTGGGCGCCATGCTGCGCGCCGGTGTGTCGCTGCCCGAGACCATGGCCGCCGCCATCGAGTCGACCAACAACGCCAGCTTCGAGGACCGCCTCCGCACGGCGCGCGACGAGATCCTCGAGGGCGAGGGCGTGGCCGGTCCGCTGGAGCGCACCGAGCTCTTCCCGATGGCGGCGATCCAGATGGTGCGCGTGGGCGAGGAGACCGGAACGCTCGACCAGCAGGTCGAGTCGGCAGCCAACTTCTACGCGCGGGAGACCGAGTACAAGCTCAAGCGCCTCACCGACCTCTTCGAGCCGGCCGTGGTGCTGTTCATGGGCTTCATCGTCGGCTTCGTGGCCATCGCGCTCATCTCGGCCATGTACGGCGTGCTGCAGAACGTGCGAGAAGGCCAAGGCGTATGACCTGGGCCCACCACCGGGGCCGCTCGGGCCTGCGTGCTCGCGCGGAGGAGCGCGGCGAGACGCTGATCGAGCTGGTGGCGACGATCGCGATCATGGGGTTCGGCATGATCGCGGTCATCGCGAGCATCTTCACCGCCTCGGTGTCGGCCACCAACGCGCGCGAGCGGACCCAGGTGAGCCTGCTGCTCCAGCGCTGGGCCGACCAGAACATCGCCCCGAAGGGGCCCACGGGGGGCAACAACTTCCAGGACTGCAACGCCGTGCTCTACACGTCGCCGGCCTCGCTCCCCCCGGGCTACACGGCGACGTTCACCGCCGAGTACCTGATCTCGGACATCTCGTCGGGCGGTCCCGCGTCGTGGAACACGCTGACGTGGGGTGACCAAGCGGCGTGCGCTCCCGGCCGCGACGGCCGGCTGCAGCGGATCACCTTCCGCATCACCACCAAGCCGGGGAGGAGTCAGATCACCGACTCGCTCACCGTCGTCAAGCGCAACCCGAACTGTCCCAGCACCTTCAACAACGCGGACCTCGGACCATGCTGAGCTTCCACCGTCATCGCCGCCGCCGCCGTTCGCAGAAGCCGGGCCGCAGCGCCTCGGGCTTCTCGCTGATCGAGGTCACGGCCGTCGTGCTCGTGCTCGCCATCATCACCGTGCCGCTGGCCTCGGCCTGGAAGATGTCGCTGACGGTCACGGCCGAGACGGGCGAGATCCTCTACGCCAACTCCAACCGCGACATCAGCTCGGCGCGCTGGGTGGCCGACGTGGCCTCCGTCGATGCGGCGGGCGTCTCCTACACCGAGGCTCGCGCGTGCCGCCGCTCGTCGACGAGCGGCACCCTGCTGGTCACGTTCAACACCAGCCAGGTCGACGCCAACGGCAACACCCAGGTGCGGCGCACGAGCTACTGGCTCACCGGCACCGGCCGCGATCGCTCGATCACGCGCTACGAGTGCAAGGGGGCGTTGGGCTCGCTCTCGCTCACGAACGGCCGCGAGACCGACGTGGCGGCCCGCATCGGGGTCGACGGGCGATCCGACGCCGAGCTGGTCTTCCCCGAGACCGGGCCCGGCACGCCCGTGTGCACCGAGTTCGTCTGCACGCTGAACGTCAACGGCTCCACCTACTTCGAGCTGCGCGGCTCGCGCCGGGTCTTCGGCGCCGGCGTCCCGCTCGAGGCGGGCAAGCTCTACTCGACGGCCTACACCCGCTACAGCGGCGGCAACATCCCCGACCGCTACCGCTACTACAGCTACGACCTGAGCGGCGCCGCCGTCGACCGTGAGATCAAGTTCGGCAACAAGGTGTCGCTCGCCCCCGGGCTCGGCGAGGACGTGGCCACCAAGTTCAAGATCAAGCAGGC
>ERZ795053.5232-NODE-5232-length-13518-cov-7.361064_pt1 | contig 13518 bp, 14 predicted proteins | sample MGYA00375137_ERZ795053 | MGnify/ENA primary metagenome ERZ795053 (study PRJEB30182, sample SAMN05720284) | activated sludge metagenome | isolation source: Anaerobic digester | place: Hong Kong | collected 2014-12-17 ... | reverse complement strand
ACGCCCGAGGTGCAGGCGTGGTGGCATCAGGAGACCGGCTACCTGCCGATCACCACGGCGGCCTACGAGCTCAGCAAGGAGCAGGGATTCTACGAGCAGAATCCCGGCGCCGACGTCGCCATCCGGCAGATCACGCTGAACCCGCCGACCGAGAACTCGAAGGGTCTGCGCTTCGGCAACTTCGTGCAGATCCGCGACATCGTCGCCGAGGAGCTTGAGCGGGTCTGGGCCGGCGACGCGACGGCGCAGGAGGCGCTCGACGAGGTGGTCAGGCGCGGCAACGAGCTGCTGCGCCAGTTCCAGCAGCAGCAGGGCTGAGCGATCCGACGGTCGAGGAGCGCGCCGGCGCTCCTCGACCGCGGTTGCCCCGCGCATGGAGAAGCGCGTCGTCTTTCGTCATCGCTGGCTGCCTTATGCGCTGCTGGCGCCACAGCTCGCGATCACCCTCGTCTTCTTCATCTGGCCGGCGGCCCAGGCGCTCTGGCAGTCGATGCTGGTGCAGGACGCCTTCGGGCTCTCCGTGCGCTTCGTCTGGTTCGACAACTTCACCTATCTCTTCGGCAATCGCGAGTACCTGCACTCGATCCGGGTGACGGCGGTCTTCAGCCTCGGCGTGGCGCTGCTCGGCCTCGTCGTGGCCCTGCTCCTCGCCGCCATGGCCGATCACGCGATCCGCGGCGCCGTCGTCTACAAGACGCTCTTGATCTGGCCCTACGCCGTGGCCCCGGCGATCGCCGGCGTGCTCTGGCTCTTCCTCTTCAACCCTTCGGTCGGCATCGTCGCCTGGTGGCTGCAGGGGATCGGCATCGACTGGAACCACAAGATCAGCGGCAACCAGGCCATGCTGCTGGTCATCATCGCCGCCGCCTGGAAGCAGGTCTCCTACAACTTCCTCTTCTTCCTGGCCGGCATGCAGGCGATCCCGAGATCGCTGATCGAGGCGGCGGCGATCGACTGCGCCGGGCCGGGCAAGCGCTTCTTCACGATCGTCTTCCCGCTGCTGTCGCCGACGACGTTCTTCCTGATCGTCGTCAACATCGTCTACGCCTTCTTCGACACCTTCGGGATCATCCACGCCGTCACCCGCGGCGGGCCGGCCCAGGCCACCAACATCATGGTCTACAAGGTCTTCAGCGACGGCTTCATCGGCCTCAACCTCGGCAGCTCGGCGGCGCAGTCGGTGGTGCTGATGGCGATCGTCGTCACCCTCACCGTCGTCCAGTTCCGCTTCGTCGAGCGCCGGGTGCAGTACGGCTGATGGTCCAGAACCGCCCGTTCTTCACCGTCCTCGTCCACCTGACGCTGATCCTGGGCGTGCTCGTCGTGGCGCTGCCGATCTACGTCACCTTCATCGCCTCGACCCAGGCGCCGTCAGATGTGCTCAGGGCCCCGATTCCCATGACAATGGGGGACCGGCTGGTCGAGAACTACTCGGGCGTGCTCGGCCGGGGCAGCATGCAGGCGAGCTCCGGCCCGGTGGCGCCGATGATGCTCAACTCGCTGATCATGGCGCTCGGCATCGCCATCGGCAAGATCGCGATCTCGCTGCTCTCGGCCTTCGCCATCGTCTACTTCCGCTTCCCCGGGCGGATGCTCGCCTTCTGGACCATCTTCATCACCCTGATGCTGCCGGTCGAGGTGCGCATCCTGCCGACCTACGAGGTCATGGCGACGCTCGGCCTGCTCAATTCCTACACCGGCCTGATCGTGCCGCTGATCGCCTCGGCGACGGCGACCTTCCTCTTCCGCCAGTTCTTCATGACCGTGCCGGACGAGCTGGTGGAGGCGGCCAGGGTCGATGCGGCGGGCCCGCTCCGGTTCTTCTGGGACATCCTCCTGCCGCTCTCCCGGACCAACATCGCCGCCCTCTTCGTCATCCTCTTCATCTACGGCTGGAACCAGTATCTCTGGCCGCTGCTGATCACCACCGACCAGAGCATGTACACGATCGTCATGGCGATCCAGCGCATGGTGGTGGCGGCCGACAACGAGCCCGAGTGGCATTTCATCACCGCCGTCGCGATCCTGGCGCTGATCCCGCCGGTCGTCGTCGTGGTTCTCATGCAGCGGCTCTTCGTCAAGGGCCTGGTGGAGACCGAGAAGTAGCATGGCCGAGGTCGTCGTCAGCGGGATCGTCAAGTCGTTCGGCAAGGTCGCCGTGCTGAAGGAGGTCTCGGTGGCGATCGCCGACGGCGAGATGCTGGTCGTGCTCGGCCCCTCGGGCTGCGGCAAGTCCACGCTCCTGCGGATCATCGCCGGGCTCGAGACCGCCAGCGCCGGCGACGTCATGATCGGCGGCCGGCGGGTCAACGATCTCGAGCCCGCCGAGCGCGACATCGCCATGGTCTTCCAGAACTACGCGCTCTACCCGCATATGACCGTCCGCCAGAACATGGCCTACGGCCTGAAGAACCTCGGCACGGCGAAGGCCGTCATCGAAAAGCGCGTGGCCGAGGCGGCGCAGATCCTGGGGCTCGCCGAGCTGCTCGACCGGAAGCCCCGCCAGCTCTCGGGCGGCCAGCGCCAGCGGGTCGCCATGGGCCGGGCGATCGTCCGCGAGCCCGAGGCGTTCCTCTTCGACGAGCCGCTCTCCAATCTCGACGCCAAGCTCCGGGTGCAGATGCGCCACGAGATCAAGCAGCTGCAGCGCCGGCTCGGCACGACCGGCATCTTCGTCACCCACGACCAGGTCGAGGCCATGACGCTCGGCGACCGGCTCCTCGTGCTGAACCAGGGCGTGGTCGAGCAGGTCGACACCCCCATCGAGGTCTACGCGCGGCCGGCGAGCCTGTTCGTCGCCGGCTTCATCGGCTCGCCCGCGATGAACGTGCTCGACGGCACGATCGACGGCGACGGCACCACCGTGACCTGCGGCGGGGCGCGCCTGCGCCTGGAGCACGAGCTGCCGGGCGAGGCCGGGCGCGAGGTTCGGGTCGGCATTCGCCCGGAGCATCTGGCGCCAATTGCTGCGGGCGCGCCATCGCCGGATGCCGGGCTCGACGTGGAGGTGGAATGGGTCGAGCTCCTGGGTGCCGATACAGTGGCGCACGGCCGGCTGGCCGACGGCCAGGCGCTGGCCCTTCGCCGGCCCGGCGACCGGCCGGTGGCGGCCGGCGAGCGCTTTCATCTGACCCCGGCCCCAGCCCATCTCCATCTCTTCGACCCGGCGACCGGCCGTCGAATCGACAAGGGCCGGCGTTAACGGCCTCGCAACCATGCCTCGTGCATAGTCGGCGCCACCGATACGACAACGCCGTCATGGAGCGAAGAGAGGCCGATGCGTTCGTCCGCCCCGACCAGCAGCTCGGCCGCCGAGCCAGCGGGTTCCCCCGTCTCGTCGGCGGCACCGGGCGGCCCGTCGCGGCGGATGCTCGTTGCCGTGGGACTCTATCTGGCCTTCAGCCTTGTCCTCCTCGGCGGCGTCGCGACCTGGGTGCTGCAGCTCCGCTTCGCCGAGCGCGACGCCCGCCTGAGCGAGCTGCAGCAGGAGCTGGACGCCCGCACGGCGGACCATGGGCGTGAGCGCCAGGACCTCGAATCGACCATCGCGGGGCTCCGGCACGAGCTGCGCAGCGACCGGGATCGCCTCGCAGACATGGCGGACGAGAATGTGGCTCTGGCTGCCGCGAGCCGCCGGCAGGCTGCAGCGCTCGCGGCACTCTCGGACGAAGCCGAGCTGGCCCGCCAGCGCGCCAGCCTCCTCGATCTGGATGCCCGCGAGACGGCGCTCTGGCTCGAGACCGCGCAACGCGAGCGCATGGCGCTCGAGCGCGAAAGGGCGGCGCTGCAGGCGCGATTCGACGCGCTGGCCATGGAGCGCGACACCGCCCGCCGGCAGGAGGAGGGCCTGCGCCGGCGTTTCGGCGAGCTGGAGCAGCATCTCGCGTCGCTCTCCGGCGAGTACGCCCTGGCCGCCAGCCAGATGCAGGACCGGATCAGGGACAAGCTCGACGCCATCGAGCGGGTGGTCGGCCGGACCGGGATCGATCCGCAGGCGCTCCTGGCCCGGGCTCATGATGCCGCGGACGACGGCCAGGGCGGGCCGCTGCTCGGCCTCGACGAGCTGCAGCCGTCATCCGGCGGCGATCACGCCATTTTGGGCTTCGATGCGGCGCGCGCCGGCCCGGCGGCCAGAGCACCCGCCGCCTCCTTCACCAACGCCTTCGCAAGCGAGCTCGCCGACGAGCTCCTGCGGCTCGACGCGGTGCCGCGCCTGCTCGAGGCGTTGCCGCTCGACGCACCGCTGGCGGACTATCGGATCTCGAGCCCTTTCGGTGTCAGGACCGACCCGATCACCGGCCGGCGCGCCAGGCATGCCGGCCTCGACTTTGGCGCCGCCTCGAACAGCGCCGTCGCCGCCACGGCACCTGGCCGCGTGGTCGCGGCAGGCTGGCGTGGCGGCTATGGCAAGCTCGTCGAGATCGACCACGGTCTCGGCTTCACGACCCGCTATGCCCATCTCTCGCGGACGCTGGTCGCGGTCGGCGACCGGGTCGCCCCGGGCGACCCGGTCGGCATCATCGGCAGCACCGGCCGGAGCACCGGGCGGCACCTGCATTACGAGATCCGCCTGGACGGTCGCCCCCTCGACCCGGTCGGCTTCCTCGCGGCCGGCCGCGACCTGCCCGGCATTCTGGACGGCTGACACGGCACCTCACCCGCAGCCCGTCGGCGGGTCGGCGGCCGATTGGCAGGTCGGCAGGTTGCGGCTATGCTATGGCATGGCCCGTCAGCTGCCCGATAACCACCAGTCGTGTCGCACGAGCGACCGCCATGCCCCGACCGCGGGGCTATGGCAGGTCGGAGTCGTGACGATCGGGCGGAGCCTGTCTTGATCGGGCTCGTGGCCGTGGCGGCGCTGCTCGGGCTGGCGGTCGGCTGGCTGCTCGAGCGCAGCCATTTCTGCACCATGGGCGCGATCAGCGACGCCTATCTCTTCGGCAGCCTGCGCCGGCTGCGAAGCTGGCTGCTCGCGATGGCGACCGCCCTGCTCCTGACCCAGACGCTGGCGTTCTCGGGCCTCGTGCCGCTCGATGACACGCCTTATCTGGCACGGCCCCTGGAGCCGCTGGCGCTCTTCATCGGCGGTCTCCTCTTCGGGATCGGCATGGTCATGGCCGGCGGCTGCGCCAGCCGCAATCTGGTGCGCCTCGGCACCGGCAGCCTCAAGGCGCTGGTCGTCGTCCTGGCGCTCGGCCTCACCGCCATGGCCACCGCCGGCGGCCTACTCGCCTGGCCGGCCGACCTGCTGCAGGCAGCTTCGGCCGGTTCCGGGCAGAGCCTCGGCGGGCTCCTGGCCGGCGGCATCCCGGCGGGGGCGCGGGCCCTCGACTTCGTCCTCGCTTTGCTCATCGGCGGCGGCCTGCTCTTCTGGATCTTCAAGGATCCCGGCTTTCGCCGCAATCGCGCCGACCAGATGGTCGGCCTCGGGCTGGGCACAGCCGCTGCTGCGGGTTTTCTCGCGACGGGCTGGCTCTTCCTCGACCCCGCCGGGCAGGCTGGCGTCGTCTCGCTCAATTTCGCGGGCCCGATGGCCGAGGCCGTCGCCTGGGCCGCAACGGGCCAGGGCACCTGGCCCGGATTCGGTGCTGCGCTGGTGCTCGGCACCGTCGCCGGCGCCGCCTTCTCCGCCGGCAGCGCCAAGCGCGCGCGAATCGAGACGTTCTCGAGCCGCGACGATATGATACGCCACGTGGCGGGCGCCGGGCTCATGGGCTTCGGTGGCATGCTGGCCATGGGCTGCACGATCGGCCAGGGCGTGAGCGGCCTCGCCACCCTGGCCCCGGGCTCGTTCCTGGCGCTGGCCGGCATCGTGCTGGGTGCGCTGCTCGGCCTGCGGCGTCTCGAGCACGGCAGCTGGCGTGGTGCGATAGGCTGGGGCGGCGGTCGGCGGCTGGAGCCGGCGGAGCGGATTTGAGCAAGGTCCGGGGTCGACCCGGCGCGGGACAAAGGATGACGATGGCAGAGGCGGCGACAGGGCGATCGGGCGGCAGGTCGGGTGATCCCCTGCCGGGTGCCGGCCTGCAGCCAGGCACGCTCGCCGGGGCGCCGGGTCGGCGCCTGCGGCGGCTCGGCTACGCGCTCGCCGGTCTCGCCCTGCTCGGAGTCGTGGCCGGGACGGCCCGGGCCAGCGGCTTCATTGCCGACCTGTCGCATCACCTGATCGCCATCACCACCGCCTTCACCGGCAGCAATGTCCTGCTGTTCGGTGCGCTCGACGATCCCGGCAGCGATGTGGTGGTGGTCGTGCGCGGGCCGGACACCAGCACGGCCGTGCGGCGCAAGAACCGCATCGGCCCCGTCTGGCTGAACACCGACGAGATGACCTTCTCCGCCGTGCCGTCCTTCTATGCCATCGCGGCGAGCGCGCCGCTCGGGGACATCGTGGCGCCCGACGAGCAGCGACGGTTTCGCATCGGCGTCGGCAATCTCGGCCTGCGCCCCGAGGCCAGCGGCGATCGGTCCGCCCTGGAGATCAGCGAGTTCCGCGAGGCCCTCGTCCGCAACAAGGAAAAGGTCGGCCTCTATGCGGCGGAGATCGCACCGGTCCGCTTTCTCGGCGACAAGCTCTTCCGGACGACCCTCGCCTTCCCGGCCAACGTGCCGCCGGGCAACTACCAGATCGAGGTGCTCCAGCTGCGGGATGGTTTCGTGGCCGGGGCGCAGACCAGCGTGCTGGTGATCTCGAAGGTCGGGCTCGAAGCCGAGATCTACGACGCGGCACGCACCCAGCCGGCGATCTACGGCCTCGTCTCGGTCATCCTCGCGGTCGGGGCAGGCTGGTCCGCGGGCATCTTCTTCAGAAAGCAGTGAGCCATGAGCGGTGCCAGCAGCAACCAGGCGGTATCGGACGACGAGGCCCGGGCGGCGGAGGCCGGGGCGGGCGAGCCCGCTGCCGCCACCCAGGAGCAGCGCGTCTTTCTCGTCGTGGTCGACGAATCCGAGGAGATGCGGACAGCGCTCCGTTTCGCCTGCCGCCGCGCCCAGCACACGCGCGGGCGCGTCGCCCTGCTCTACGTGATCGAGCCGGCCGAGTTCCAGCACTGGCTCGGCGTCGGCCGGGTGATGGAGGAGGAGGCGCGGCTCGAGGCCGAGCGGCGGATGCAGACCCTGGCGGCCGAGGTCTTCGCCCAGACCGGATCGATGCCGGCCGTGCATATCCGCGAGGGCCAGCGCGCCGAGCAGCTCGTTGCCCTGCTCGACGAGGAGCCGTCGATCTCGCTCCTCGTGCTCGGCACCGCGACCGGCGGCGGCGATCCCGGGCCGCTCGTGACCTATCTGACCAGCAGCGCCGGCCGCAACCGGCTGCGCGTGCCGGTGACGCTCGTGCCCGGCCATCTGAGCGAGGCCGAGATCGACGCGCTGAGCTGAGCGCGAGGGAACCGGACGAGCCGTTCAGATCCGCTCGCCGCCCGGCAATCGCATGAAGCGAACGGGCAGGACCGACCGGCCGCCGAGCGAGCCGTCCGCGCGCCGGATCACCAACATCAATGACTGCTCGCTCTCCGCCGGGCCGATCGGCGCGACCAGCCGACCGCCCGGCGCCAGCTGGCGAAGCAGGGCCTGCGGCAGGCGGTCGACGGCGAGGCGGACGATGATCGCATCGAAGGTCCGCTCGGCTTCCGGCCAGCCGTCATAGGGATCGGCGCTGCGCACCTCGACATTCCCGTAGCCGAGCCGCTCGAGCCGGGCCGCCACCGCCGTTGCGGCCGCCGCATCGAGATCGACGGCGTGGACGCGGGCTGCGAGCCGGCTCGCCACCGCCGCGTGATAGCCGCCACCGACACCCAGAACGAGCACGTCGTCGCCCGCCTGGATATCCACCAGATCGGACATCAGGGCGACGAGGAAGGGCTGGGATTCGCGCAGGCCGAACGCCGCCGGCAGCGGCAGGTCGAGATAGGCATAGGCCGCCACCGCCTCGGGCACGAACAGGTGCCGCGGCACCTCGCGGATGGCTTCGAGGACGCTTGGGGCGATGACCGGGTGGCCGGTGACGGGCCCCGCGAGCTCGGCATTCAGCTCGACCTGGGCCACCAGCCCGGCCCGGGCCGAAGCGTATTCCGTCGCCTCCTGCGCCACCGCCGCAAGTGCCGGGGCCTGCAGCAGCAGCAGCGTGAGCGCCAGGCCGAGCCGCATCTCCTTCGCTCCCGGGAAAGGATCGATCAACCGGTCGAGCTCGCCTCGGCCATGAAACCCTTCCGAAGGCACCGCGTCAATGCCCGGACGCTTCATCCGCCGGTGCCGGTCCTTGCAAGAACTCAGCCAGTGACCGCTTCACCGTCATTGTCCGCGAGCCGAACGAGTGCCGCAGGAGGCGGGCCTTCAACCAAAACGCCCTTGCAATCGCAGTTGTGGATCGCCATTATCTTCGCCATCGATCCGCTAAGGTAAGTTGTTTCGGCCGGCATGGTTTTGCCTTGCCGGCCAGGGGTGCCGCAGGGTGCCTGGACTTCCTGACCGACGTGGCTTGACGCCGTGGTGATGGTCGCCACGGTAACTTCAGCTTGGGGATGGAATATGTCCACCGGCACCGTAAAGTGGTTCAACAGCACCAAGGGCTACGGCTTTATCCAGCCTGACAACGGCACCAGCGATGTGTTCGTGCACATCTCGGCCGTCGAGCAGGCCGGCATGAGCAGCCTGAACGAGGGCCAGAAGGTCTCGTTCGACGTGACGACCGACCCGCGCCGCGGCAAGACGTCCGCGACCAATCTCCGCGCCGTCTGACACTCAGGCGTCGCGAACCGGATCGGGCCGGCCGTTAACGGCCGGCCCTTTTCGTCTTTTCCGAGAACTCGAGGGCCCGCTCGGCATCAGGGGCCAGGGAGAACGAATGGCGAAGGAAGACATGATCGAGATGGAGGGCACCGTCACCGAGGTGCTCCCGGACGCACGGTTTCGCGTCAAGCTCGAGAACGGGCACGAGATCATCGGCTACGCCTCCGGGCGGATGCGCAAGCACCGTATCCGGATCATCGCCGGCGATCCGGTGACGCTGGAGCTGACGCCCTACGACCTGACCAAGGGTCGCATCAACTACCGGCACAAGACGGCGGGCCCCACCCCGACCGGCAACCGCCGCCCGCCCCCGCGTCGCCGCTGAGCGAACCGGGCTGTTGCGCGCTCGTCGCGCACCCCCTCTGCATTTCTCGGGCGCGTGCACTTTCGTGACGCCCATTCATCCAGACGAGCGCCAGAACCAGCATGGGCTTCAACTGCGGCATTGTCGGCCTGCCGAACGTCGGCAAGTCCACCCTTTTCAACGCGCTGACGCAGACCGCGGCGGCGGCCGCGGCCAATTATCCCTTCTGCACCATCGAGCCCAATGTCGGGCGGCTGCCGGTGCCCGACCCGCGCCTCGATCTCCTGGCAAAGCTCGGCAAGTCGGCGAAGACCCTGCCGACCCAGCTCGAGATCAAGGACATCGCCGGTCTCGTCCGCGGGGCCTCCAAGGGCGAGGGGCTCGGCAACAAGTTCCTCGGCGCCATTCGCGAGGTCGATGCGATCCTCGAGGTGCTGCGCTGCTTCGAGGATGACGACATCACCCATGTCGAGGGCGGCGTCGATCCGCTGCGCGACGCGGAGCTGATCCAGACCGAGCTCCTGCTCGCCGACATCGACAGCCTGAACCGGCAGAAGGACGGCCTCGTCAAGCGCATCCGCGCCCAGGACAAGGAGGCGAAGCGCCGGCTCGAGCTGATCGAGCACATCCTGCCGCTGATGGAGGAGGGCCGGCCGGTGCGCCGGCTGCCGCTCGATCCGGAGCAGCGACTGCTCGTCGCAGACCTCACGCTGCTGACCGCCAAGCCCCTGCTCTACGTCCTCAATGTCGACGAGGCGGCAGCCGCGGGCGGCAACGACTGGAGCGCCAAAGCCGCCGCCATGGCTGCCGGCGAAGGGGCCGGCAGCGTCGTCGTGTCGGCGGCGATCGAGGCGGAGCTGGCGGGCCTGCCAGCCGAGGAGCGGGCCGAGTACCTCACGAGCCTCGGCCTCGAGGAGCCCGGCCTCAACCGCGTCATCCGCGAGGGCTATGCGCTGCTCGACCTGATCACCTTCTTCACGGTGGGCCCCAAGGAAGCGCGCGCCTGGACCGTCGAGAAGGGGGCCACCGCACCCCAGGCAGCCGGCGTCATCCACACCGATTTCGAGCGCGGCTTCATCGCCGCCGAGGTCATCACTTTTGACGATTTCGCCGCGCTCGGCAGCGAGCAGGCGGTCAAGGAAGCCGGCAGGATGCGGCTCGAGGGCCGCGACTACGTCATCAGGGACGGCGACGTCTGCCATTTCCGCTTCAACGTCTGAGCTTCCCCGAGAGGCGGACCTGCCTGTCCGCTAGTTGTAGGCGGGTCGCTCGAGGGCCCGCTCCTTCGGATCGAACAGGTAGCAGGCGGCGGCCGGAATGCCGACGCGGGCCCGGTCGCCATGCGACACGGCGCTGTTGCCGGCGGCCTTGACGACGAGCGGCTCCTCCATGCCGAGATCGACATAGATGTAGGTCTCGGCACCCAGATGCTCGACCGTGATGACCTCGCCCTCGATCTCGGCGTCGCCGCCGCCTCCGGCCAGGAGATCCTCGGGCCGGACGCCGAGGGTGAAGCCGCTGCCCGGGCGCTGGCCGTTGATCGCCGAGGTGGTCGAGACCCGGGTGCCGGCGACAGTCTCGACCACCGCCTGCCCGGCGGTGTCGCCAACCAAATCGCAGGGCAGGAAGTTCATCTTGGGCGAGCCGATGAAGCCGCCGACGAACCTGTTCTCCGGGTGATGGTAGAGATCGAGCGGGGTCCCGAACTGCATGACGTAGCCGTCGCGCAGGACGACGATCCGGTCGGCGAGCGTCATGGCCTCGACCTGGTCGTGGGTCACGTAGATCATGGTCGCGTCGAGCGAGTGGTGCAGCCTGGCGATCTCGATGCGCATCTGCACGCGCAGCGCCGCGTCGAGATTGGAGAGCGGCTCGTCGAAGAGGAAGACCTTGGGCTTGCGGACGATGGCCCGGCCGATCGCCACGCGCTGGCGCTGACCGCCCGAGAGCTGCTTGGGCAGGCGCTGCAGCAGGGGGTCGAGCTGCAGGATCCGGGCCGCCTCGTTGACCCGCTCCTCGATCGAGCGCGGGTCGGTCTTCGCCAGCTTCAGGCCGAACGCCATGTTCTCGTAGACGGTCATGTGCGGGTAGAGCGCATAGGACTGGAAGACCATGGCGATGCCGCGATCGGACGGCGAGAGGGTGTTGACGACCCGACCGTCGATGGCGAGCGTGCCCGAGGTGATGTCCTCGAGCCCGGCGACCAGCCGCAGCAGGGTCGACTTGCCGCAGCCGGATGGCCCGACGAAGACGACGAACTCCTGACTCTTGATGTCGAGATCGACGCCCTTGATCACGTCGACCTTGCCGAAGGATTTCTTCACGCTGTCCAGCTTGATCGTGGCCATCGACGATTTCTCTCTTTCTCAAACTGACCGGTGGCGAGGCACGGCCGGGATCAGCCCTTGACGGCGCCGGCGGTCAGGCCGGCGACGATGCGACGCTGGAAGACGAGGACGAGGATGACGAGCGGCACCGTGACGATGACCGACGCCGCCATGATCGGCCCCCACGGGATCTCCTGCTCGGTGGCGCCGGAGAGGAGCGCTATCGCCACCGGCACGGTGCGCTGCTCGTTGTTCGAGACGAAGGTCAGCGCGAACAGGAACTCGTTCCAGGCCGAGATGAAGGCCAGGAGGCCGGTGGTCACCAGTGCTGGCCACATCAGCGGCATGAACACCTTGAAGATGATCTGATGCGGCTTCGCCCCGTCGACGATCGCCGCCTCCTCCAGCTCGACCGGCAGGTCGCGCATGAACGTCGTGAGCACCCAGACGGTGAACGGCAGGGTGAAGATCATGTAGGCCAGGATCAGCGAGAAGAGCGTGTTGTAGAGGCCGAGGCCGCGAACCATCTCGAAGAGCCCGGCGAGGACCGCGATCTGCGGGAACATCGAGACCGAGAGGATGGTGAAGAGCAGGATGCCCCGGCCCTTGAAGCGCACGCGGGCGAGCGCATAGGACGCGGTGATCGCGAGCAGCAAGGAGAGGATCACCACGGCGGTGGCGACGATCACCGAGTTGACGATGTTGCGCGGGAAGTGGCCGCTGCCCAGCACGCCGACATAGTTCGCCAGGCTGAAGCTGTCGGGCAGGTAGGTCACGCTGAAGATGGCCGAGCCCGATTTGAACGAGGTGATGATCGCATAGTAGAATGGGAAGAGCGCGTAGACCGAGATGATGACGATCAGCACCCAGAGGCCGACCTGCTTGAGCAGCCTGTTCCGCATCACTTGTCTCCGCTCAGATTGAGCCGGCCGGCGTAGATGTAGAGGATGGTGATGCCGGCGATGATCAGGAAGAGCAGGGTCGAAGCAGCGGAGCCGTAGGCGAAATTGTCGAAATCGAAGAGGTGCTGCCTTGCATAGACCGACATGGTAACGGTCTGCGCATTGTTGGGGGTGAGCACGTAGATCAGGTCGAAGATCCGCAAGGAATCGAGCATGCGGAAGATGACCGCCACCATGATCGCCGGGCGGATCAAGGGCAGCGTCACCCTGAAGAAGACCTTGACCGGATGGATGCCGTCGACCTTCGCGGCCTCGTAGATGTCGCCCGGCAGCATCTGCATGCCGGCGAGGATCAAGAGCGCCATGAAGGGCGTGGTCTTCCACACATCGACGATGATCACGGCGATCATCGCGGTCTCGGGCTGGGCGGTCCAGGCAATGGGCGCACTGATCAGCCCGAGCTTCAGGAACATGTCGTTCAGGATGCCGAACTGGTCGTTCATCATCCAGTCCCACATCTTCGCCGAGACGATGGTGGGAATGGCCCAGGGCACCAGGATCGCGGCGCGCACGAACCCGCGGCCGGCGAATTCGGCGTTCAGCACCAGGGCCACGATGAGGCCGAGCAGTGTCTCGATCGTCACCGCGATGACGGTGAAGTAGACCGTGTTCCAGACGGCGCGCCACCAGGTCGGGTCCGCGAGCAGCCCGATCCACTCGCCGTCGCCCTCGCCGTAGTCGAGCCAGAAGAGATAATTCTCGAAGCCGATCCACTGCCCGCTGCCCGGCTGCGACAGCTTGGCGTCGGTGAAGCCGAGCCAGATCGTCCGCAGCAGGGGCCAGCCGGCCACCGCCAGCAGCACCAGCATCATCGGGACCAGGAAGATCCAGGCAGCGCGGATCTTCTCGCGAGTCAGCTGGGAGGTGGCGGCGGCCATGTTGCGTTCCCTGCCCGATCTGGTTGCGTCACCCCGGTGCCGGCACCGGGGCCGTTCTCTACCCGGGAGGCGACATGATGCCGGCGGCCCGCGCCGGCATCATGCCTCGCCCAACTACCAGCCGGAGCGGCGGATGCGCTTCAGGTTGCGCTCGAGCTCCGCGAGGTTGGTGGCGGCATCGCCCGTGCCCGAAAGCGTGTTGTGGACGGCCGTCCAGAACTCCTGGCTCACCTGGTTGTAGTTCGCCTTGGTCGGCGCCGATGGCC
>ERZ795053.5231-NODE-5231-length-13518-cov-8.015450_pt1 | contig 13518 bp, 11 predicted proteins | sample MGYA00375137_ERZ795053 | MGnify/ENA primary metagenome ERZ795053 (study PRJEB30182, sample SAMN05720284) | activated sludge metagenome | isolation source: Anaerobic digester | place: Hong Kong | collected 2014-12-17 ... | reverse complement strand
GTTCTGGCACCTCGACGGCGTCTACCTGGGCGAGACGAGCGGCGACCACCGCGTCGAGGCCAGGCCCGAGCCGGGCATGCACGAGCTGGTCGTCGTCGACGGCCACGGCTCGAGCGCCTCGAGGCGCTTCGAGGTCTACGATAGGGAGTAGGCGAGGACTATCGCCCTGCGCCGGCCTTGCGCCCGGCGGCCGTTTCGATGTATAACCCGCTATGCACCCCTACGAACATTCCAGAGGCCGCGACCGTAGACGCCGACATGGCGTCGGGACCGGCGCGCCCTGGGCGTCGGGAGCGGAGCGACGGCCCTCGGGGGCCGGACGCACCTAGGCGGACACGCCGCGCGGAGCGCGGCGGAGAGGGTCCGCGGGCGATCGTCGGCGGACGCCGATGCGATTGACCGAGGAGGCCTCATGGAGATTCGCGAAACCCTTTCGTACGACGACGTGCTGCTCGAGCCAGGATACTCGGAGATCCTGCCAAAGGACGCGAGCGTCCGCTCGAGGCTCGCCGGCGACCTCTACCTGAACGCGCCGATACTGAGCGCCGCGATGGATACCGTAACCGAGTCCGAGCTGGCCATCGCGCTGGCCCTGCAGGGCGGCGCCGGCGTCATCCACCGCAACCTGAGCCCGGCCGAGCAGGCCGACCAGGTCGCCTCCGTCAAGCGCTTCCTCAACTGGATCATCGAGTCGCCGGTCACCGTCGAGGAGGACCGGACCATACGCGACGTGCGCGCGATCATGGACCGCCACCGCGTGACCGGGCTGCCGGTCATCGGCCCCGGCGGCCGCCTCGTCGGCATCATCACCGCCCGCGACCTGCGCTTCAGGCGGGAGGACGACGCCCTGGTACGCGACGCCATGACCCGCGACCCGGTCGTCGAGACGGGCGAGCCGACGCCGCGCAGCGCCCGCGACAAATTCGACGCCCACCGCATCGAGAAGCTGCCGGTCGTCGACGACGACGGCCGCCTGCGCGGACTGATCACCGTCAAGGACATGGAGAAGCACGAACTCTACCCGGACGCCGCCACCGACGCCTCCGGCCGCCTCCTCGTCGGCGCCGCCGTCTCCCCGCAGGACTTCGAGGCCAGGCTGCCGCTGCTCCAGAAGGCACGCTGCGACTTCGTCGTGCTCGACACGGCCCACGGCGACACCAGGAGCGTCGCCGAGGCCGTCACCGCCATCAAGAAGCGCTTCGGCGTCCTCGTCGTCGGCGGCAACGTCGCGACCGCCGCCGGGACCCGCCGCCTGATCGAGGCCGGCTCCGACGCGGTCAAGGTCGGCATCGGCCCGGGCTCCATCTGCACCACCCGCATCGTCGCCGGCATCGGCGTGCCGCAGTTCACCGCGGTGCTCGAGTGCGCGGAGGAGGCCGACCGCCACGGCGTGCCGGTGATCGCCGACGGCGGCATCAAGTTCTCAGGCGACATAGCCAAGGCCATAGGCGCCGGCGCGTCGACGGTGATGATAGGCAACCTGTTCGCCGGCCTCAGGGAGGCGCCCGGGGCCGAGGTCATCTACGACGGCAGGATCTACAAGGAATACCGGGGCATGGGCTCGATGGGAGCGATACGCTCCGGCTCGGGCGACCGCTACCAGATAGCCAAGGACGAGGTACCCGTGCCCGAGGGCATCGAGGGCCGGGTGCCCTACAAGGGCGAGCTACGCGACTACCTGCGGCAGCTCGTCGCCGGCCTCAAGAAGGGGATGGGCTATACCGGCTGCCCCGACGTCGACTCGCTCCGGGCGTACAGGAAGTTCGTCAGGATAACCGGGGCCGGACTGCGCGAGAGCCACGCGCACGACGTTACCATAACGCAGGAAGCGCCGAACTACTCGCGGCGATAGACGACGGATAAGGAGAGCGGCATGAACGTAGCGGTCATAGGCGCCCAGTGGGGCGACGAGGGCAAGGGCAAGATAGTCGACTACCTGGCGACGGACGCGCAGATAATCGTGCGATTCTCCGGCGGCGCCAACGCCGGCCACACGATAGTCAGGGGCGGCGAGCAGTTCGCGCTGCACCTCGTCCCGTCCGGCGTGCTCTACCCCGATAAGCGGGTGATACTCGGCACCGGCATGGTCATAGACCCCGAGGCCCTGTTCGACGAGCTCGGCATGCTGGCCGAGCGCGGCATCGACTGGGAGGGCCGCGTGATGATATCGGACCGCGCCCACCTCGTGCTGCCGCGCTACCGGGCGCTCGACAAGTCGCTCGAGGCCGCCCGCAAGCGGCCTATCGGCACGACCGGCCGCGGCATAGGCGTCGCGTACTCGATGAAGTCGTCGCGCGACGGCGTCAGGCTGGCCGACCTCTTCGACGATAGGCTGCTCGAGAACCTCGAGGACGACGATAGGGCGTTCATCGCGAAGTGGCGCGACAGGCTGGCGCCGCTGGCCGTCGACCTGACGCACTACCTCTCCGGCCACCGGAACACGTACTGCCTGTTCGAGGGCGCGCAGGGCGCCCTCCTGGACCTGGACACGGGCACCTACCCCTACGTGTCGTCCGGCATGTCGGGGGCGGGGGGAGCCGCCACCCAGGGCGGCATCGGCCCCAGGCGCCTCGACAAGGTGCTCGGCGTGTTCAAGGCCTACTCGACCCGCGTCGGGAACGGGCCGTTCCCCACCGAGTTCGACGACGGCAGCCAGTCGTCGCTCTGCCAGTTCATCCGCGACACCGGCCGGGAGTACGGCGTGACCACCGGCCGGCCGCGGCGCTGCGGCTACCTGGACCTCGTCGCCCTGCGCTACGCCTGCCTGGCAAACTCTATAGACTCGCTCGTGCTGACCCACCTTGACGTCTACGACACGCTCGACTCCTTCGAGGCCTGCGTCGCGTACAAGGTGCGCGGCGAGCTCGTCGAGCACTTCCCGGCTTCGGTCCGCGACCTCGAGGACGCCGAGCCGGTGCTGCGCACCTTCCGCGGCTGGAAGCGGTCGCTCAAGGACGTTCGCGAGTACGACGAGCTGCCGCGCGAGGCGCGCGACTACGTGTCCTTCATCGAGGAATTCACCGAGACGGCGGTCGACATAGTGTCCGTCGGCTACGACAGGCGCGACACCATCGTCAGGAGGTCCCCGTGGACCAGATCCTGATACTCGACTACGGCAGCCAGTACACGCAGCTGATAGCGCGCCGCGTGCGCGAGCTCGGCGTCTATACCGATATACTCCCGGGCGACGCCGAGCTGACCGACGAGCGGCTCGCCGGGGTCAAGGGCGTCGTGATGGGCGGCTCGCCGTGGAGCGTCTACGACGACGGCGCGCCGGAGCCCGACGGGCGCCTGTACGGCCTCGGCCTGCCGGTCCTCGGCGTCTGCTACGGCGCCCAGCGCATGACGGCCGACCACGGCGGCGCGGTCGCGACGCTGGCCGACCGCGAGTACGGCAAGCGACCGGTCAGGGTCGCCGAGCCCGATCCGCTGTTCGACGGCGTGCCGCCCGAATTCCTGAGCTGGATGAGCCACGGCGACTCGATCGAGCGCCTGGCCCCGGGCTTCCGCGCGGTCGCGGTCACCGACAACGGCATCCCCGCGGCGATAGTCCACGATAGCCTGCCGCTGCGCGGCGTGCAGTTCCACCCGGAGGTCTCGCACTGCGAGCACGGCACGAGGATCCTGTCGAACTTCGTCTTCGGCATCTGCGGCTGCGAGCGCTCCTGGACGATGGAGCGCTATATCGACGAGGAGCGCGGGCGCCTGCGCGAGCGCGTCGGCGGCTCGCCGGTGCTGCTCCTGATATCCGGCGGCGTCGACTCGACGGTGGCGGCGGCCCTGCTCCTCGAGACGCTCGGCCCCGAGCGGGTCCATCTCCTGTACATCGATACCGGGCTCATGCGCAAGGACGAGAGCGTCGAGGTGATGCGTACCCTGAACGCGCTCGGGGCCTCCCACGTGCACCGGGCCGACGCCGAGGCCGACTTCCTGGCGGCGCTCGCGGGCCTTACCGACCCCGAGGCCAAGCGCCACGCGATAGGCGACCTGTTCATCACCGTGCAGAGGCGGGAGGTCGAGCGGCTCGGGCTCGGCGACGACTACTTCCTGGCCCAGGGCACCCTGTACACCGACCTGATCGAGTCGGGCAAGGGCGTAGGCAAACAGGCCCACGTGATCAAGAGCCACCATAACGTCCGCTCGCCGCTCGTCGAGGCGAAGCGCGCCGAGGGCCGCATAATCGAGCCGCTCGACCGGCTCTACAAGGACGAGGTGCGCGCCCTCGGCCGCGCGCTCGGCGTGCCCGAGGCCGTCGTCTCGCGCCACCCCTTCCCGGGGCCCGGCCTCGGCGTGCGCGTGCTCGGCGAGGTGACCAAGGAGAAGTGCGACGCCCTGCGCGCCGCCGACGACGTCTATATACGGGAGCTGCGCGCGCGGGGGCTGTACGACCGCATCTGGCAGGCCTTCGCGGTGCTGCTACCGGTGCGCTCGGTCGGCGTCGCCGGCGACGTGCGCCGCTACGGCTGGACCGTCGCGCTGCGCGCCGTGGCGTCGACGGACGGCATGACCGCCGACGTCTTCGAATTCCCGATGAGGGACCTGCTCGAGATATCGGCCATGATCACCAACCGGGTGCCCGAGATCGGCCGCGTCGTCTACGACGTGTCGAGCAAGCCTCCGGCCACCATCGAGTGGGAGTAGCCAGTCGGTATACGGCTCATCCTCGCGTCGTCGCCTTCGTCGCCGATGAATTTGCCTTTTATAGTAAAATGCATATATTTAATCGGGCGGCGGTGAAGCCGCGAGGAGGAATGATGAACAAGTACGCGAGATTCATAACGATCCTGGCCGCCATCCTGGCTTTCGCCGGCAGCGCGGCGGCTCAGGGACGCGACATTCCCCAGGGCGCCGTCGTCGTCGAAGGGCTGGACAAGCTCCGCTACCTCGGCACCTGGTACGAGATAGCCCGCTACGACTTCGCCTTCGAGAAGAACCTGAGCGATACCACCGCCACCTACGCGTTGCGCGACGACGGCAAGGTAGCCGTGACCAACCGCGGCTACGACTACAAGAAGGGCAAGTGGACCGAGGCCAGGGCCAAGGCGCGCTTCCGCGGACCGGATACCGTCGGCGCCCTCGAGGTGTCGTTCTTCGGCCCGTTCTACGCCGCCTACAACATCATCGCCCTCGACCCCGAGTACCGCTACGCCCTGGTAGCCGGCGACAGCACCAAGTACCTCTGGATACTGTCGCGTACGACCGATATCCCCGACGACGTCAAGGCCGAGTACCTGGCGATAGCCGAACGGCTGGGCTACGACCTGTCGGAGATGGTCTGGGTCGAGCATACGAGGCACTGATCGAGTCATCGATCGTCGAGGGTCGCGAGCGCCACGCCGCTCGCGGCCTTTTTTTATTCCGGCCTGCTCGGACGCGTTTCTTTCCCGCCGCGGGCGATATCGGTTTATGATCCTAGCGAGCCCCGAGCCCATCCTCGATGGACGGAGGCTCCCCGAGGAGGAACCGATGATACGCAACCCCGCCATAGACCTGATGCTGGCCCGAGCGTCGACCAGGAAGTACGCGGACGAGTCGCCGTCCGACGAGCTGATAGAGACGATCGTCCGGGCGGGCCAGCAGGCGCCGTTCGCCTCCCAGCTGACGAGCGTACTGCTGAGCCGCAAGGGCAAGGCCCCCTTCGGGGCGCCGCTATGGTTCACCGTATGCGTCGACGCCCACAGGCTCGAGCTGTTCATGGCCAAGCGAGGCTGGAAGATCGTCACGAACGACCTGTCGCTGCTCCTGCTCGGCCTCCAGGACGCCGCCTACCTGGCCGAGAACATGGTGATCGCCGCCGAGAGCCTAGGCCTGGGCTCGTGCTTCCTCGGCGAGGGGAGCCTGTCCGGCGGTCGGGTCAAGGCGATAGCCAAGCAGTATAAGCTGCCGCCGAGGGTGCTTCCGATGGTCGAGCTCGTCATGGGCTACCCCGCGGAGGAGAAGCTGCCCAGGCCGCGTTATCCGCTGCCCTTCGCGCTGTTCGAGGACGCGTACGCGGAGCCGACCGAGGACCAGCTGTCCGAGGCGATGCGGGCCATGGACGAAGGCTACCTGGCCCAGAACTACTACCGCAAGGCCAAGGCCAAGATCCCGCTCGAGGGCGGCCGCGAGGAGCGCTTCACCTACGACGACTACTCGTGGACGGAGCATATATCGCGCAAGTGGGGCCAGTGGGGCGCGGATCCCGAGGGCATGGTCGAGGCTCTGCGCGAGCGGGGCTTCGACTTGACTCGCTGATCGCGGATCCGCCATATCGGTCAACGTCATCGCGCCGCTGATCACCTGCTTCGAGCTAGGCTTCAGCCTCGTCGTATGGGGGAACGCGCTCCGCGTCCTCTACGGGCTGCACCTGCGCAAGGACGCCGCCTCGGCCCGCTAGGCCTTTCCGTTCGCCCGCCGTAGCGCGTCCCCGAGCCGCGTCCGGCGGCGCCGCGTTTGACAGAGTCCGCGCGGGATACTACTATCGCTGTACGCATATCACTCGAGGGGAGCGCGCCCGACTCATGAATCCTATCATAGCCATGGAATACTCCGACGATAGGCTGCGCCTCGTCGACCAGCGCCGCCTGCCGGGCGCGTACGAGACCTTCGAGTGCCGTACCTGGCGCGACTGCGTCTTCGCGATCAAGGACATGGTCGTCCGCGGCGCGCCGGCCATCGGCGCGGCCGCGGCCTACGGGGCGGCCCTCGCGGCCCTGGAGTACTCGGCGCTCGGGGCCCCAGAGTTCGGCCCGGCGATGCGCGCCGCCCTCGGCGAGCTCCGGCGGGCCAGGCCGACCGCGGTCAACCTGATGTGGGCGGTGGACCGCATGGCGGCGGCGCTCGACGCGTCGCTCGGCCTAGGGCCGGGGCGCGCGGCGTACGAGCGGCTCAAGGCCGAGGCCGACGCCGTCCTGGCCGACGAGACGGACCGGAGCGAGCGCATCGCCGAGTACGGCGCCGCCCTCGTCCCGGACGGGGCCGTGATACTGACCCACTGCAACACGGGCTCGCTCGCAGTACCCGGCCCGGGCACCGCGCTCGGCATCATCAAGGCGGCCCACCGGGCCGGCAAGGGCGTGTCGGTCTACGCCGACGAGACGAGGCCCCGCCTGCAGGGGGCCCGCCTGACCGCCTGGGAGCTGGACCGCGAGGGCGTTCCCGTTACCCTGATAGCCGACAGCGTCGCCGCGACGCTGATGCGCGACGGGAAGATAAGCCTGGTCGTCGTCGGCGCCGACCGCATCGCGGCCAACGGCGACGCGGCGAACAAGATAGGCACCTTCATGCTGTCGGCGCTAGCCGAGCGCTACGGCGTGCCGTTCTACGTGGCCGCGCCCGTATCGACCATTGACTTCGGCTGCCCGTCCGGCGACGCGATCGCTATCGAGGAACGCTCTCCCGACGAGGTGACGACCATAGAGGGCGTCCGGGTCGCGCCGGCCGGCGTCCGGGTCTATAACCCGGCCTTCGACGTGACGCCGGCCGGGAATATCACCGCGATCGTTACCGAGCGCGGCGTGCTCAGGCCGCCGTACGGACCCGCCATCGCGGCCCTGCGGCCCGGCGCCGGAGAGGGGACCCCATGAGCCACGGCAGCGGCGGTTTCGATACCCGCGCGATACACTCGGGCGGCGACGGCGTCAACCCTGAGCGCGCTCTCTGCCCGCCCATCTTCATGACCTCGTCGTTCACCTTCGACGACCTGGCCGCCGCCGACGACGTGATGAGCTTCAGGAGCGACGACTACGTCTACACGCGCGGTAATAACCCGACGCTCAGGCTGTTCGAGAACCGGATGGCGTCCCTCGAGGGCGGCTCGGGCGCGGTCGCCTTCGCCTCAGGCATGGCCGCGATCAGCTCGACGCTGCTGTCGCTGCTAAAGCCCGGAGACGAGGTCGTGGCGCACCGGACCCTGTACGGCTCGGCCCATAGCTTCATCTCGACGCTGCTGCCGCGCTACGGCATCGCCTGCCGTTTCGTCGACCTGGCCGACCCGTCGGCCGTCGAGTCGGCCATCGGCGAGCGCACCCGCGTCGTCTACTTCGAGACGCCGAGCAACCCGAACCTCGATATCGTCGATATACGGAAGGTCTGCGGGGCCGCGGCCGCGCGCGGCGCCAAGGTCGTCGTCGACAATACCTTCGCGACTCCGTACCTGCAGCGGCCTCTCGAGCTCGGGGCGGACGTCGTCGTCCACAGCGCCACCAAGTACATCTGCGGCCACGGGGACTCGGTCGCCGGCGTCGCGGTCGCAAAGGACCCCGACTACGTCCAGACGCTCAAGTTCGGCTACATGTGCGAGCTCGGCGGCGTGCTGAGCCCGTTCAACGCGTGGCTCCTGCTGCGGGGGCTCAAGACGCTCGGGCTCAGGATGCGCCAGCACTGCGCCAACGCCGAGAAGGTCGCCGCTTTCCTGGCGGCCCATCCCAAGGTGGAGCGCGTCTACTATCCGGGGCTCGAGGGCAGCCCGGGCCGCGAGACCGCGAGGTCCCAGATGAGCGGCTTCGGGGCCATCATAAGCTTCGAGGTCAGGGGAGGGCTGGCCGCGGCGTCGCGGGCGGTCGACGCCGCCGAGCTGTTCCCGATAGCGGTAAGCCTCGGCGACTGCGAGACGCTGATACAGCTGCCGGCAGCGATGACCCACCGCGGCTACGAGCGCGAGCGGCTGGCCGAGTTCGGCCTGACCGAGAGCATGGTCAGGCTGTCGGTAGGCATAGAGGACTCGGGCGATATCATCGCCGAGCTCGATAGGATGCTCGCGGAGGCCTGACCCGGGCCGCGGCGCGATAGACGACGAACGAGGAGACGCGATGAGGACGCTGATACGGAACGGCGCGATACTGACGATGGAGGGGGCCGAGCCCGAGCTGGTCTTCGGCGACCTCGGCATAGACGGGAGCCGCATCGCCTTCGTAGGCTCGTCGCCCGCCGGCTTCGCGCCCGAGCGGACGGTAGACGCCGCCGGCGGCATCGTGATGCCCGGCCTCGTCGACGCGCATACCCATATCGCTATGAGCCTCCTCCGGCATTACGCCGACGACCTGCCGTTCTGGAACTGGCTGTTCGAGCGCGTGATGCCGGCCGAGGAGAAGCTATGCGGCCGCTACGTCTACGACGGCTCCATGCTCAGCCTCGCCGAGATGATACGCGGCGGGGTCACCTGCTTCGCCGACATGTACTTCTTCATGGACGAGGTGGCCAGGGCGACCGAGCGCGCCGGCCTCCGGGCCAGGCTGTCCCGCGGGCTGGCGTTCAACGCCCCGGGGGACGAGGCCAAGCTCGACGAGAGCCGCGACTTCCACGCCGCCTGGAACGGCGCGGCCGGCGGGCGCGTCCTGGTCGACGTGGCTCCCCACGCGGTGTACACCTGCCCGCCGGCCTTCATCGAGAAGGCGTCCGACCTGGCCTCCGAGCTCGGCTGCATGATCCACGTCCACCTGTCGGAGAGCCGCAAGGAGGTGGCCGACTGCCTGGCCGCCTACGGCAAGAGCCCCGTCGCCCACGTCCGCGACCTCGGGCTGTTCAGGAACCGTACCTACGCGGCCCACTGCGTCCACGTCGACGACGCCGACATCGCCGCGCTCGCCGAGGGCGGCGTCGCGGTCGTCAATAACCCGTCGAGCAACCTCAAGCTCGGGAACGGCTTCGCGCCGGTCGGGCGCATGCTCGCCGCCGGCGTCAACGTCGCGCTCGGCACCGACGGCCAGGCGTCGAACAACAACCTGAACATGTTCGAGGAGATGCACGTGGCGGCCCTCGTCAACAAGGGAATCGAAGAGGACCCGACGGCGCTGTCCGCCTATACGACGCTGCGCATGGCGACGATAGGCGGCGCCAGGGCCCTCGGCCTCGACGGCGAGATAGGCAGCCTGCGCGCCGGCAAGAAGGCGGACCTGATCGTCCTCGACGCGAGCGCGCCGCATTTCTACCCGCGCAACAGCGTCACCGCGGCGCTGGTCTACGCGGCCCAGGGGCAGGACGTGCGCACCGTATTCTGCGACGGCGAGCCGGTCATGCTCGACGGCGCGATCACGACTATCGACGAGGCCGAGGCCCGCGCCAAGGCCCAGGAGAGCGCCGCGGCGATGACCGGCGGCGCCGGGTTCAGGCCCTGAGAGGCGTCTCGCCCGCAGGGGACAAAAGAACCGTAGTAGAGAGAAGCGCGAGAAGAACGAGGGGAACGACATGGCGAAACCGGCTATAAAGGATTCGTATAAGCGGCTGATAGTCGAGGGCGGCAGGCAGATGCTCGCCGAGGGCCTGACGGTCGGCACCTGGGGCAACCTGAGCGCGCGAGACCCGGAGACGGGCCTCGTCTACGTCAAGCCGTCCGGCATGAAGTACGGCGAGATCACCGAGGACGACGTCGTCGTCTTCAACCCCTCGTACGAGATCGTCGACGGCGCGCGCAAGCCGACCATCGAGTACCGCTTCCATATCGGCGTCATGAACGCCCGGCCGGACGTCAACTGCGTGATCCATACCCACCCGGTGTACTCCGCGGTGCTCGGCGTCCTGGGGATAGACCTGCCGGGCGTCTGCGAGGATTTCGTCCAGCTCGTCGGGGACCGTATCGTCAACTGCGAGTACGCCCTGCCCGGCACTCCCGAGCTGGCCGAGAACGTCGTCGCGGCGCTCGGCGACCGTAACGCGGTGATGATCCCGAACCACGGCACCGTCTGCTGCGGCCCGGACTGGGACTCGGTCAAGAAGGTATGCTTCGTGGTCGAGAAGGCCGCCCAGATCTACGTGCTGGCCAGGAGCATCGGCGAGCCCAGGCTGATAAGCCCGGCCGACGTCGAGGCCATGCAGGACTTCGCCAGGCATCATTACGGCCAGGGGCGCTGACGGATCACCGGAGCTGGTAGACGGCGTGCCCTATGGTCTTGAGCGGCAGGTCCAGGTTGCTGATAGTCTCCGAATGCCCGAGGTACAGGTAGCCTTCGTCCGATAGGCGCGATGCCAGGGCCGCGACGACCTTATGCTGGTTCTGCCTATCGAAATATATCAGCACGTTCCTGCAGAAGATCACGTCGTACCGGCGCTCCGCCAGGCACATGTCGTCGAGCAGGTTGCCGGTATGGAACAGCATGCGCGCGCGCAGCTCCGGAACGGCGCGGCGTACCTCCTTGCCCGGGTTCTTGCTGCGCATCATGTAGCGCTTCGTCATCTCGGCCGGTATCTTCTTGGCGCGCGCCTCGGAGAAGACGCCGCGCCTCGCGGCCTCGACCGCGTGCGACGACAGGTCGAAGCCCTCGATCGTGAACGGGACGCGGCCGAGCCCCGCCTCCGACAGCGTCTCGTCGATGGTCATCGCGAGGCTATAGGCCTCCTCTCCGGTCGAGCAGGCGGCGCATAGGACGCGCAGGCGGGCGCGCCCGGCGGCCAGGCCCGGTAGGACCTGCCCGAGGTGCTTGAAGTGGCCCGGCTCCCTGAAGAAACTGGTCTCATGCGTCGAGACCAGGTCGGTGAAGACCAGGAACTCGTCCTTGCCGGCCGGGTCGCCGGTCACGAATCCGAAGTACTCGCCGTAGCTGCGCTTGCCGCAGGCCACGAGCCGCTTGTGGAGGCGGCCCTGCAGGAGCGCCTTCTTGGCCTCCGGCATGCGTATGCCGAACTCCTGTTCGATGAACGACGATATCTTCCTGAACTCGCTATCGGTCAGAGGCGCTACGCTGCCGTGGTCGTGCATCTCAGCCTACCCGGATCCCTGACGCCGCCGGATCGGCCGCCGCGGACTGGGCGCTCGCCGGCCCCTCGTTCCACAGGTGGCGCTCGGAGAATAGCAGCTCGGAATCCAGGATGACGACGAATAGCCCCGACCGCTTGGCTATCGCCTTGACCAGGGCGGAGTCGACGCGCATGCCGAACTTGGGCGGCGCCTCGAGCTCGTCCTGGCCGAAGCGCGCGACGCCCTTGACCGAGTCGACGAGGGCGCCGACTATCGCCTGCCTGTCCTTGTCGCCGACCTCGATAACCACGACCGAGCCTCGTCCGTCGCCCGCGTCCATCTCGAACTTACGGCGCAGGTCTATGACGGGGATGATGCTGCCGCGGAGGTTGATCACTCCCGACAGGAACGTCGCCCTCGTCGGCAGCGGCGTGATCGCCACGTCCTCGAGCACCTCCTTGGCCTTGACCACGTCGAAGGCGTACTGCTCGCCGGCCAGCTGGAACAGGAGGTACTGGCCGGTCGTTCCGCCCTCGGCAGCGTCTTTCGCTATCGAGGGCTTCTTGTCAGTCGTAGGCGCCATGCTCAGAACCTCTCGAACTCGTCGTCCTCGGTATCGGCGTGGGCGAGCGTGATGGCCGTGTTGGCCGCCCGCGGCTTCTTGTCGGCGGCCTTGGCCGGAGCGCGCGCCGGCTCCCCGGCCGCGTCGGCGACCGGCCGCTTGACCGCGACGCCGCCGCGCGGCTTGGTCCCGGCCGCGTGGACCGCGTGGACCGCGTGGACCGCGTGATCGTAGGTGCCCTGGTTGCGCCTGCCGGACTTGAGGAACGCCACCTCGTCGCGCATCGCCATGGTCTGCGCGGATATCTCCTCGGCGGTCGAGGCCAGCTCCTCGGACGAGGACGCGTTCTCCTGGATCACCGAGTTGAGCTGCTGGATCGCCGCGTTGATCTGCTGGACGCCCGAGGCCTGCTCCGAGCTGGCCGCGTTGATCTCGGAGACGAGGTCGGCGGTCCTCTGTATGTTAGGCACGAGCTCGGCGAGCATGGTCCCGGCCTTCTCGGAGATGCTGACGCTCGACTTGGACAGCTCCTCGATCTCCCTGGCTGCGTTCGAGCTGCGCTCGGCCAGCTTCTGCACCTCGCTCGCCACCACCGCGAAGCCGCGGCCGTGCTCGCCGGCCCTGGCCGCCTCGATCGCGGCGTTGAGCGACAGCAGGTTCGTCTGGCTGGCTATGGACTGTATGATCAGGATGCGCTCGGAAATCTCCTTCATCGCGGCGACCGTCTGCGCCGCCGCCTCGCCTGACTCGCGGGCGTCGCTGGCCGACTTCGAGGCTATCTTCTCGGTCTGGCCGGCGTTGTCGGCGTTCTGCCGTATCGTCGCCGACAGCTCCTCGATGCTGGCCGACACCTCCTCGATGCTCGAGGCCTGCTCGCTCGAGCCCTGCGCGAGCATCTCGGACGCGTTGGAGACCTGGCCTATGCCCTCTGCGACGCCCTGGGCGTTCGAGTCGATGATATTGACGGTCTTGAGTATCGAGCGGCTCAGGAGCCACGCCATCAGGAGCGCGACGGCCAGGCCGGCGGCGATGGACGCCAGCAGTATGATCGTAGACTGGATCGCCAGCCTGTCGTTTCCCTCGGACGTCGCCTTGGCCTTCTCGACGTTCTCGGACGCCAGGGCGTTGGTCACGTCCTGCACCGCGTAGTAGCTGGTCAGGTAATCGCCCGCCCAGAGCTTGGCGGCCGCGTCCGTATTGCCGGCCGCTATGAGGGCGTAGACCTGGGCGTCCTCGCGCTCGAGTATCTCCACGAGCTTGGTAAGGTCGGCCAGGCGCTTATGGTCGGCGTCGTTCTCGACGCCCG
>ERZ795053.5226-NODE-5226-length-13524-cov-6.971861_pt1 | contig 13524 bp, 10 predicted proteins | sample MGYA00375137_ERZ795053 | MGnify/ENA primary metagenome ERZ795053 (study PRJEB30182, sample SAMN05720284) | activated sludge metagenome | isolation source: Anaerobic digester | place: Hong Kong | collected 2014-12-17 ... | reverse complement strand
TACACAACCGAACACACTCTTTCCCTACACGACGCTCTTCCGATCTGCTTCGGCCTGCCGTCCCGCCAGGCCAAGGTGTTCATCTCGTCGGCCGACTGGATGTCCCGCAACCTGTCGCGCCGCGTCGAGACGCTGGTGCCGATCGAGAACGAGACGGTGCACCAGCAGATCATGTCGCAGGTCATGGTGGCCAACCTGAAGGACACGGCGCAGAGCTGGCTGCTCAACACCGACGGGACCTACTCCCGGCTCGGCTCCGGCAGCGAGGCGTTCGCGGCGCATACCTACTTCATGACCAACCCGAGCCTCTCCGGGCGCGGCAGCGCCTTGCGCAAGAGCAAGAGCCGGGCGCAGCACCTGCATCTGGTGCCCGGCCATGCCGACGATGCCGGCGATTGACCGGGCGGCGCGTCGGGCGGTCATGACATGACCGGCGTCTCGCCCGCCCGGATGATCTCCCGCGATGCGCCGGTCGCGGTCGTCGACATCGGCTCGAACTCGGTCCGGCTCGTCATCTACGACACGCTCAGCCGGGCACCGTTCCCGCGCTTCAACGAGAAATCGCTTTGCGGCCTCGGCAGCGAGCTCGACACGACCGGTCGATTGCCGGAGGCGGGCATCGTCGCCTGCGTCAACGCCGTTCACCGCTATTGCGTCATCGCTCGTGCCATGCAGGCGGAGCGCATCGACCTTCTCGCGACCGAGGCGGTTCGGCGTGCCGACAACGCCGGCGAGCTGGTGGATGCGATCCGCGCACGCACCGGTCGCGAGGTCCGGATCGTGGAGGGGGGCGAGGAGGCGCAGCTTTCGGCGCAGGGCGTCGCCGCCGGCTTTCATCGACCGAGCGGGATCGTCGGCGATCTCGGCGGCGGCAGCCTCGAGCTCTCGTCGGTCAGCGAAGGTCGCGTCGGCAGCGGGGCGATCAGCCTGCCGATCGGCGCCTTGCGCGTGTTGCCCCTCATGGCGAGCGACGAGCGTGCGGCCAAAAAGCACCTCGACGAGATCTTCGCGAACCGCCCCTGGGTCGCCCGGGACGTGGAACGGTTCTTTGTCGTCGGCGGCGGCTGGCGGGCGCTCGCGCGGATACATGTCGCCACGGTCGAGGCACCCTTGCGGGTCGTGCACGGCCTCGAGCTCGACCGCGACGCGGCCCGCAGCCTGGCCAGATCCATCCTGAGAACCGCACCCGACCAGGTATCGGCGCTGCCCGGGGTTCCCTCCCGGCGCGCCGCCACCGTGCGCGCGGCGGCCCTCGTCCTCGATCGCCTGCTGAAGGCGATGGCGCCGGAACGGATCGTCTTCTCCGCCCTCGGGCTGCGCGAGGGCTGGCTGCATCGGTGCCTGCCGGCCGACGAGCGGGAGCTCGATCCGCTGCTGGTCGGCGCCGCCACGTTCGGCCGGCCGCGAGCGCGGGTGCCACATATCGGCGAAGCCATGGTGCATTGGACCGCCCCCTTGTTTCCGGGCGAGACCGAGCGGGAGCAGCGGCTGCGGATCGCTGCGTGCGAGCTCTCCGATATCGGCTGGCGGGACCATGCGGAGCTGCGCGCGCAGCAGAGCTTTCACCGGCTCAGCCAGTTCCCGTTCGTGGCGCTCGACCATGCGGAGCGGGTGTTCATTGCCCTCGCCGTCCACCGGCGCTACGGCGGGAATGATGGCGAGCCCGGGCTGGCGGCCGCCGCGGCCCTGCTCGACCCGGCACTCCGCCAACGCGCGGGCGTGCTCGGTTGCGCCATGCGACTGGGTTACCGTTTCTCGGGCAGCGTTCCAGAGCTGCTGGCGCAGGCGCGCATGGAGGTCGTCGATGAGCGTGTCCTGCTGAGGCTGTCCACCGACGAGGACGTGCCCGACAGCGAGCCGGTGCGCAGCCGCCTCAAGGACCTGGCGAAGGCCCTCGGCATGAAGGGCAGCGATATCGTCCGCTGAGCGCCGGTCCCGGGCAAGGAGGTTCAGCGCGGCGGCTTGAAGTGGCCCGCCGACGCGCCGACCAGCCGTTCCTTCACGCCTTCGGCGAACCCGACGATGTCGGGCACGACGAGGGCCGCGATATCGACGGCGACCCGCATGCTGTTCCAGTTGACGAGCCACCAGCGGGCGAGCGTTGCCCGACAGCGCCAGCGCTCCTCGGTCGCGATCGCCGTGCCGGCCACCACCCGACGATAGGCCTGATAGAGCTGCAGGATCGGTATGGCCGCGATACCGCCCGGGCTGGAGCCGTGCCAGTCCAGGCGGAGGCGCGCCGACTTGGCCCGCCGGGTGTAGCGTTGATCGTGCTCGCGGATCTGGTTCAGGGTCGCGGGGATCTGGACCATGGCGCCGCGCAGGGCGAGCTGCGCCAACAATGCCCGATCGGCGCCATGGAAATGCGAGTGCAGCAGCGAGCCCTCGAGGGCGGAGCGGCGGATCAATGCGAAGATGTCGACGCCCGTGTGCGGCCGCAGCACGTAGACCGCGAAGCGCTCCGCCGGGCTGGCCACGTCCGCCTGGCTGAGAATGCTGCCGTAGGTGCCGATCGGCGCACCTTGCGCATCGATCACCTCGACCTGGCTGCCGCAGAGCACGACCTCGGGCCGCGCTTCCATGACGGCCACCGTTTGCTCCAGGAAGGCCGGATGCAGCCGATCGTCGTGGGCGAGCCACTTGAAGTAGCGGCCCCTGGTCAGCATGAAGGCACGGTTGTAGTTGGCTGCCGCACCCAGATTGCGCGGGTTGCGGTAGTAGCGGATGCGCCGATCGCGCGCCGCGTAGGCTTCGCAGATCGCCCGGGTGCCATCGGTCGAGGCATTGTCGCAGAGGATCAGCTCGAAGTCGCCGACGCTCTGGGCGAGCACCGATTCGATCGCGTCGCCGAGGAAGTTCTCGCCGTTGTAGACCGGCACCCCGATGCTGACGGTCGGCGGTCGATCATCCACTGCCCGCTCGCCGCTCACTGAAGGACCAGCTTCCTGGCGTGGAACGCCTCGGCAAAGCGGGTCGGCGAGCCGGCTTCGAGACCCCGCAGCCGGGCGAGCCCGCGAAACGTCTCGGTGTCGAACCAGGGCTTGCGACGCTGGGAAGGGAAGTGCTCGAGCAGGAGCTCGACCTTGCGGGCGAGCACCGCTTCAGTGAACGGCACGTAGAGGTTGGGGGTGGACAGATCGCCCTCGTACTTCGGGATCTCGTATTCGAGAACGAGGTGATCACGGAAGGTGTTCCAGGTGAGCTGCCAGACGAGCTGGTGATCCTGGTGACGATCGTTCTGCGTGTGGGTGAGGACGATATCGGGCCGCGGGCGCGCCTTGAGCGCCTCGAACCAGTCCTTGATGGCAACGCGCTCGGCCGGGAAGTAGCCGTCGCGGAAGCCGGCGACGGTGACCTCGGACGAGGCGGCGTCGGCTAGAAAGGCGGCGGCGCTGGCGCGCGCCTCGGTCGCCCGCTCGGGGCTGGCGCTGAGCACGCACCAGTCGACATGGACCGGCCGCTCCCGGGCAAGGCGGTCGAGCACGAAGCCGCCGCAGCCGATCTCGATGTCGTCCGCGTGGGCGCCGAGGCAGAGCAGACGCAATGGCTGCCCTGACCGGGGCTGCGCCGGCGGGGGCTGCCCCGACTGCCCGAGACGAAGAGGGATCACGCCGGCTTGGCCTGCTGAAGCCAGGGCAGCCAGGGCGTCTCGCCGCGCTCGAAGAGATCCTCGAGCATCTGCTTGTCCTTGAGCGTGTCCATCGACGCCCAGAAGCCGCGATGGCGGTAGGCGACGAGCTCATCGGCCTCGATCAGGCGGCGGAACGGCTCGACGACGAGCTCCTCGCCGGGCCGCATGTAGTCGAAGATCTCCGGGCGAAAGAGGAAGAAGCCGCCATTGATCCAGATTTCCGACTGGTTGCTGGTGCGCAGGGCCGCCACATGGCCACTCTCGTCGAAATCGACGAGGTGGTAGCTGAAGTTGGGCTGAACGGCGAGGAAGCAGGCGACCTTGCCGCTGGCCTCGAAGAACTCGACCATCTCGGGCAGGTTCACGTCGGTCAGGCCGTCGCTGTAATTGGCCGAGAACATCGACTCGTTCTGGAGGTGCTTGCGGACCGCCCAGAGCCGGGCACCCACGTTGCGCCACATGCCGGTGTCGATCAGCGCCACGCGCCAGTCCGGCTCAGGCTCGCCGAGCAGCTCGATGCTCTGGCCGTGGTTCGAGACGATGAAGTCGCGGGTCGCCGTCGGCCGGTAGTTGAGGAAGAATTCCTTGACCACGTTGGCCTTGTAGCCGAGGCAGAGCACGAAGTCCCGATGCCCGTAATGCGCGTAGTACTGCATGACATGCCAGAGGATCGGCTGCTGGCCGACCGGGATCATGGGCTTGGGCACGTTTTCCGAGTAGTCGCGGATGCGCGTGCCGAGGCCACCGCAGAAGAGCACGACCTTCATGCGGCGACCTCCGTGGCCTCGATCACTTCCAGCTTCGGGATCGGCACGACGAGGCGGCCGCCCCAGGGGGCGATGACGGGCGCCATCTGCCGGACGATCTCGCGCCGCAGGTTCCAGGGCAGGATCAGAAGATAGTCGGGCCGGGTCTCGGCGATCCGCTCGACCGGGAAGATCGGAATGTGGGTGCCGGGCGTGAAGCGGCCGTGCTTGTAGGGGTTGCGATCGACCAGATAGTCGAGGAAATCGGTGCGGATGCCACAATAGTTGAGCAGCGTGTTGCCCTTGCCCGGGGCCCCGTAGCCGACCACCCGCTTGCCCGCCTCCCTGGCCTCGATGAGGAAGGAAAGGAGGCGGCGCTTGGTGGCCTCGACCACGCTGCCGAACTCGGCGAGGCGCGCCGGATCGGCGCAGCCCGCCGCCAGCTCCCGGGCACGCAGCGCCTCGACCCGGGGGGCGATCCCGGACGCTTCCCGCGCCTGCCGGAGATGGACACGCAGTGAGCCGCCATGGCTCGCCAGCTCCTCGACATCGGCCACGACCAGGCCGTGCCGGGCGACCAGCGCCTCGACCGCGATCAGCGAGAAATACGAGAAATGCTCGTGATAGACCTGGTCGAACTGGTTGCCGGCGATGGTCTGCTCGAGCGACGGGAACTCCAGGGTCGCCGTGCCCGTGGGCTTCAGGAGGAGAGCGATGCCGGCAACGAAGTCGTTGAGGTCGGGCACCTGCGCCAGCACGTTGTTGCCGACGATCAGATCGGCCGCCCGCCCCTCGGCCAAGAGCTCGCCGGCCACTTTTGTCCCGAAGAACGCGACCCGCGTCGGCACGCCCCTGGCCTCGGCCGCTGCCGCCACATTGGCCGCCGGCTCGATGCCCAGGACCGGCACCCCCAGCTCGCCGAAATGCTGGAGCAGATAGCCGTCATTGCTGCCGAGCTCGACCACCAGCGACGAGCCGCCCAGGCCCAGCCGGCCATGCATGGTGCGACAATACTCCGCCGCATGCCGCACCCAGCTTTCCGAGAACGACGAGAAGTAAGCGTACTCGCCGAAGATCTCGTCCGGGCTCACGTATTCCCGCAGCTGCACGAGCCCGCAGCCAGCGCAGGCGAGCACCTTCAACGGATAGAAGGCTTCCGCCCGGTCGAGCTGGTCACCGCGCAAGAAGCTCTCGCACAACGGCGACATGCCGAGATCCAGGACCTCGTGGACCAGCTCGAGCCCGCAACTGCGGCACAACGGACCCAGCTCAGCCATCGAAGCCACTCATCCCACTGTCCGAAGCACTGTCCGGGAAAGCCACATCAATCCGGTCCCGCCGCCCATTGCCGTCCGGTCAGCCGAGGGGGCACAAAGAACTCGGGCCTCCACTCGACGCCGCCTCGAGCAGGATAGGATTGTCACATTCTCCCGCCAAGCGCGAAATCGGGGCCACAAGGCACCTCCGGTATCGGCCAGCCCAGGTGAGACAATTTTGCTTCGGGCCACCAAGTACCCTAGCGCGCCGGCTGGCGGCTCGGGTCCTCGAGCAGCCACGCCTCGCGCACGAGTGGCGCCATGCCGGCGCGGCGCGGGTGATCGAGGACGTGCAACACATGGATCTGGTCGAGCCATGCGGCACGGCGGAACACCCGCTTGTCGCGCAGGCTGGTGAACGGATGGATCTGCCTGAGCGGCCGGGCCGCATTGAACTCGCGCACCGCCAGCAGCTCGCCGACCGCCGGGTTGGCATTGTCGATCCTGATGGCCCCGAGATAGACGAGGGTCATGGACAAATACCGTTCTGCCGGGCCGGCAAGCGCCGCCAGGGCCTCGACCGTGCTCGAGTAGTAGGCCAGGTCGAGCACGGCGAAGCCGACCGGTGCGTCGAGGGTCGCAATGAAGTCGACCACCGTATCGGCCACCGGCCCGTAGACGACGCGAACACCACTCGGCAGCACGCGGGCGAGCGCTTCCCTGTCGGGCAGCGGGAAGTCGCCCTCGATGAATTCCTCGGGATAGTCCCGATAGTCCTTCGGCCTGGGCATGCCCGTGCCGGCGTCGAAGCCGACGACGGCGATCTCGACACCCGTTTCGGCGGTCACCTGCTCGGCGAGCCAGGCGAGATTGACGAGGCCGGCCCCGGCGGCGATGCCGAACTCCAGCACGTAGATCTTCCCGATGCCCTGCGCTTTGGCGTAGTCCGCCGCCTTGAGCAGCGGAAAGGCGTAGCGGCGCCGCTCGATCAGATCGAAGGCGACCCTGGCACGAAAGCCGCCGAAGAGCTTGACGAAGAGGCTGGCGACATTGAGATGGAGTGGCTCGCCCAGGCGATCGGCCAGGAGCTTCTCCCAGAGCTCGTGCCCGACCAGCTCGCTCAGCTTCATGTCATTCTCCAAAATATGCGATCTTCCTAGGCTTTTCCTAGAACCTGCTCAAGCGTTCCTGCGGGCGAGCATGTCGCGGCCGAGCGAGATCAGCGCCGGCAACTGCAAGGTCCGGGTGCCGAGCAGAAGCATCAGGTAGGTCACGCCGGCGAGCAATCCGCGCAGGAACCAGTGGACGCCGGAACGCTCCGCCACGACGGTGAGCACCGCTGCCACGAGGCCGCAGCCGAGGGCCATGAGCGGGCGCCGCATGACCGCCAGGCCGGTCGCCGCCCTGGCGACGATGCTGCCCGTCAACAGCACGACCACGATTTCCGCGAGCAGCAGGGCCGCCGCAGCACCGATGCCGCCAAAGCGCGGGATGAGCATGACATAGGCGACCATCGCCACGCCGAGCCCGGCAAAATAGGCGGGCAGCAGCCGCTGCTGGATGGTGAGGGCGGTGGCCGCCTCGCGCAGGATGACCGCCGTGCCATGCAGCACGAGCACACCCGCCAGCACCTGCAGGATCGAGGCACCGCCGGTGAACTCGGCGCCAGCGAGCAGCGTGACGATCTCGGGCGCGAGTGCCACGAGACCCACGCCGACAAGGGTCGTGCCGGCCGCGAGGGTCAAGAGGCCGGTGCCCAGATGGTCACGAAAGGCGACCTCGTCGACCCTCGCGCTGTGCGCCATCAGCGGCGTGAAGAGGCCGACGAGCAGCATCGAGATGCCCATGCAGGAATCCAGCACCTTCACCGGCACGCCATAGAGCCCGACCTCGGCGGGGGCGCGAAAGAAGGCGAGCAGCACGGTGTCCGCGCGGAAATAGAGGACGCTGATCGTCGTGGCGACCGCCAGCGGGGCCGCCTGCCGGGCGAGGTCGAGCCAGAGCGCCGGCTCCAGCCGCAGGCCGAAACGCACGAGACGCTGCGCCGCGACGAACGTCAGGGCGAGGGTCGCGATGTAGCTGAGCCCCATGGCCACGACGAACCAGAAAGGCTCGGCACCGGCCCAGGCGAAGACGATGATCAGCCCGACCAGCACGAGCCCGCCGGTGATCTCGGCGAGCACCACCCCCTGCTGGCGCAGCTTCTGCTGGAAGAGCCCGAAGAGCAGGAGGTGCAGCGAATAGGCGAGAAAGCCGAACGAGCCACCGACGATGCCGAGCCGGCCCTGCGCGTCGAGCGGCAGCAGGAAGGCCAGGCCAGAGGCGAAAGCGAGCGCAGCACCGGCCAACGCGAGGCGCAGGCCGAGCAGGTTGGCGATCAGCCGGGGCTGATCGGCGCCGGGGCGCGAGATCTCGCGCACGAAGAGGCTGGAGAGGCCAAGGTCGGCGAGCGCGATGACCAGCGCCAGGTAGGCCATGGCGGTGCGGTAATGGCCGAAGCCGGTGGGCTCGAGGATGCGGGTCAGCATCGCCGTCGAGACCAGCGCCAGCACGAGGAGCGCCACCCGGCCACCGAGCAGCAGCGCGAAGCGGGAGCCGAGGGTGGCCGCGAGGGTCATGACCGGCGGCTCAATCGAGCGCGCGCAGCTCGGGCGCCAGGCCGAGCTCGCCGAGCGCCTGACCGATCTCGGCCAGGTAGACCGGATTCATCGCGACCACCACATCCGGGCGAAGTTCCCGGAGATGCTCCGGCTGCTCGATCCGATGCCCCGTGCCGGCCATGAACTTGCCGGCCTTGTGCGGGTTGATGTCGACCACGGCGGCGATCTCGGTGGCCAGGCCGAGGCTGGTCAGATAGGCGACGGCTTTCGAGCCCGAGCCCCAGATCGCCACGGTCCGGCCGGCGCCACGCCAGGCATCGACCTCCGCCCGAAGCGCCTCGAGCTTGCGCGGCAAGCCGGATGCGAACTGCTCCACCAGCGCCGCCGTCTCCGCAAGATCATCGACGGACTTGCCGGGCCGGCTCGAACCGTCGGCCGGGCGCGCCTCGAGCAGCAGATACTGGTCGCCATAGGCCGTCCGCACATCGTCCACGACGAAGCCCGCCCGGGCGAAGAGCCGCGCCAGCGAGCCGGCGGTGAAGTAGCTGCAGTGCTCGTAATAGATGTCCCAGAAGGCGAGCTCGGCGAGCACGCGCCGGGTGTCCGGCACCTCGAACAGGATGCGGACCCCTGGCCGGTCGCCGATTCCCCGCCGCACCAGCCGGACGAAGTCCAGCACGTCCGGGATATGCTCGAGCGTGTGCCGGCAGCAGACGAAGTCCGCGGCGAGATCGGCATGGGCCGGGCCGTACCAGTCCTGGATGAAGGTCGGGCGATCGGTCGCCCCGCCCGCCAGGCGATCCGGTCGAAAGCTCGGGTCGATGCCGACGCCGCGCGCCCCGGTGCGCTCGACCAGGCGCGAGAGGAACTCGCCCTTGCCGCAGCCGATCTCCAGCACGGTCTTGCCGGCCAGGTGGTGCTTGCTGTCCTGATCGTCGATCAGCTCGTCGACGAAACGGCGGAAATGCCCCGAGAAGCCCTGCGTTTCCTCATAATCGGTGGAGTAGGTCACGGCTGCGGGGTCGAAGCGCCGGTTCTGGATGAAGCCGCAGGCGGCGCAGAAGGCGAGCTCGAGATCGCCCGTCGGGAAATCGAGCGCCGTCTGCCGGTCGTCGACCAGGAGGCAGCTGTTCACCGGAATGGTCGATTGCGCGTGGAACGGCCGCGGCGCCGCGACCCCGCAAGCCCGGCAGCGCTCCCTCACCCGCCGGACGATCGCGGCACGAGCCGCGTGTCGAGCGCGCCCTTGGCGATCATCTCCTTCACATGGCCAATGCGGAAATAGCGCGAGCCGAGGAATTGCTCCTTGGTCATGCCGACCTTGCGATAGGCCTCGTAGAGCTGGATGATGCCGGCCCGCAGCGTCCAGGCCGGGCGAAAGGCCGGCAGGACCCGCCGGATCTTGTCGCAGTTGACGCGATAGTTGCGAACGTCCGGGCTCGCCCCGCCTTCATAGGTGACGCTGGAGCCGGGCACGACCTCGGCCACCATGTCGGCGACCTCGCGCACCCGGAAGTTCTCGGATGTCTGGCCGACATTGAAAGCCTCGTTGCGCACCGCCTCGACGGGCGCCTCGATCACGCATTTGAAGGCGAGCGCAATATCCTCGATATGCACGAGCGGCCGCCAGGGCATGCCGTCGCTCTTGATCAGCACATGGCCCGTCGTCGCGGCGTAGCCAACGAGGTTGTTGACGACGAGGTCGCCGCGCAGCCGGGACGAGAGACCGTAGGCGGTGGCGCTGCGCAGGAAGGTCGGGGTGAAGCGATCGGTGGCGAGCGGCGCCACGTCGCGCTCGGTCCAGACCTTGCTCTCGGCATAGGGCGTGACCGGCGCCAGGGTCGCGGTCTCGTCGAGATAGTCGTCGCCGGCCGAGCCGTAATTGCTGCAGGACGACGAGAAGACGAAGCGGCGGACCCCGGCGTCGCGGGCGAGCTCGGCAAGCCGGACCGATGCCTTGTGGTTGATGTCGTAGGTGATGTCGGGGTCGAGATCGCCGAGCGGGTCGTTGGACAAGGCGGCCAGATGGAGCACCGCATCGCAGCCTTCGAGATCGGCTCGCTCGACGGCACGCAGATCCTTGACGATGGTCGGCAGCCCCGGCGCCTCGAGACCGGGAAAATCGCAACCATCGTAGAGCCGGCTGTCGAGGCCCACGACCTCGTGGCCGGCCCGCTGCAGCAACGGCACGAGAACGCGACCGATATAGCCGTCGCTGCCGGTGACCAGTACCTTCATGGAACCGCTTTCCGTTATTTGACGGGGATTTGGCTGACAAGATTGGCAGCCCGCACGAGCCGCGCCCTGGATACCCTGTGGTGTCAGTATCGACGGGCGAGGCGATCGGCTTCAAGTGCGCTTATGGCAGGGCGGCACGTGAGGGCGCCAGTGTTGCAGCGACGCCCGCTGCCCGGCAGGCACGATCATCGGTTGGCGCGTCAGCCGCTGCCGTCGTAGAAGACCATGCACGGACAGAGAAGGCATCGGGCGGCATGGACGGGTCTCCCCTCGGGCTCAAGCGCGACATCAGGGTCATCGGCGTGGTCGGCGCCGCGCATGGCGGCAGCCATTTCTTCCATCTGGTGCTGCCGCCCCTCTTTCCCTGGCTGCGCGAGGCCTTCGACGTCTCCTACACCGAGCTGGCGCTGGTCATGACCGTGTTCTTCGCGGTCTCGGCCCTGGCCCAGGCCGCGGCCGGCTTCGTCGTCGACCGCATCGGTGCCGCCAAGGTCCTGACGTTCGGCCTCGCCTCGCTCGGCGTCGGCGCCGTCCTCATCGCCATGGCGCCGGGCTACTGGGCCCTGCCGCCGGCCGCCATCCTGCTCGGCCTCGGCAACTCGGTCTTCCATCCGGCCGACTACGCCATTCTCAACCACCACATCACGCCCAACCGCATGGCCCGGGCCTTCAGCGTGCACACCGTGGGCGGCACGCTCGGCTGGGCGCTGGCGCCCCTGGTCATGGCTTCCAGCGCCGCCCTGGTCTCCTGGCGCTTCGCCCTGGTGCTGGCGGCGGTCATCGCCCTGCTCCTGACGCTCCTCGTGCTCTTCAGCCGGCGCCAGCTCGAGACCCCGAAGCAACAGCGGAACACGGACGCGGCCGATCGCCGGCAGCAGCGCGGCGCCCTGATCGGCCTCTTCCTCTCCGGCCCTATCCTGCTCTGCTTCGCCTACTTCGCGCTGCAGGCATCGGGCTTCCTCGCCGTGCAGAGCTTCATGCCGCTGGCGCTGCACGAGCTCTTCGGCACGCCCATGGTCATCGCCACCGGCACGATCACGGCCTTCATGCTCGGCAGCGCGATGGGCACGCTGGTCGGCGGCGTGATCGCCGACGCCTCGGGCCGGTTCCAGCTCATGATCGCCATCGGCCTGGCGCTGAGCGCCTGCTGCCTCCTGCTCGTCGGCTACGTGCCCATGGAGCCGGCCCTGCTCTTCGGCGTGCTCGCCATCGCCGGGTCGCTGCAGGGCACCACCACCCCCGCCCGCGACATGCTGGTGCGCAGCGCCACGCCACCCGGCAGCACCGGCAAGGTCTTCGGCTTCGTCTATTCGGGGCTCGACCTGGGTGCCACGATCATGCCGCTGGTCATGGGCTGGCTCTTGGATCACGGCCATGCCCAGGCGTTCTTCCCCCTGGTCGCGGCGGTGACGCTGCTCACCATCCTGACCGCCACCAGCATCCCCAACCGACGCGGCACGGCACCGGCCGCGGCCGAATAGGCCACGGGCCGGCCGCCACCCAGTTAGCAGTTGCAGCATAAAGCCCCTTGGGGCTAGGCTGGCTGCCTCGTTCGACCCGGCAGGCTGGGCAGCGTGGCCTGGCGATGCCCGGCCGGCGCGGCCATGGCGATTCGGGCCCCGGCCTTTCATCCAGGCGATGCGGCACCGCCCCGGCGTGCCGGCCCGCCCGACATCTTGCTGGAACCCTCAATGACGGCACTCGCCGAGGCCCGCCGCCAATGGCTGGCCAACCCGCGTGGCGACATCCTCGCGGGCATCGTCGTCGCCCTGGCGCTGATTCCCGAGGCCATCGGCTTCTCGATCATCGCCGGCGTCGATCCGAAGGTCGGCCTCTACGCCTCGTTCTCGATCGCCGTCATCACCGCCCTCGTCGGCGGCCGACCGGGCATGATCTCGGCCGCCACGGCCGCCGTCGCGGTCCTGGTCGTGCCGCTGGTCCGCGAGCACGGCGTGGAACATCTCTTCGCCGCGACCATCCTGATGGGCGTGATCCAGGTCATCGCCGGCCTGCTGCGGCTCGACCTGCTCATGCAGTTCGTCTCGCGCTCGGTGATCACCGGCTTCGTCAACGCCCTGGCCATCCTGATCTTCGTGGCCCAGGTGCCGCAGCTCATCGGCGTCACGCCGGCGACCTATGTGATGGTCGCCGGCGGCCTCGCCATCATCTACATCCTGCCGCGCTTCACCCGGGTGGTGCCGTCGCCGCTGATCGCGATCATCGTGCTGACCGTCATCGCGATCCAGGGCGGCATCGACGTCAACACGGTGGGCGACATGGGCCAGCTGCCGTCGACCCTGCCCTACTTCCTGCTGCCCGACGTGCCGCTCACGCTCGAGACCCTGCAGATCATCCTGCCGTTCTCGCTCACCATGGCGGCCGTCGGCCTGCTCGAATCGATGATGACGGCGCAGATCGTCGACGACCTCACCGACACCCCGAGCGACAAGCGGCGCGAGTGCAAGGGCCAGGGCATCGCCAATTTCGTCACCGGGTTCCTCGGCGGCATGGGCGGCTGCGCCATGATCGGCCAGTCGGTCATCAACGTGAAGTCGGGCGGCAGCACCCGCCTCTCGACCATGGTCGCCGGCTGCTGCCTCCTCTTCCTGATCGTCGTGCTTGGCCCGCTGGTCAGCCGGATCCCGATGCCGTCTTTGGTCGCGGTCATGATCATGGTCTCGATCGGCACCTTCAGCTGGAAGTCCATCCGCGATCTCCGCTCCCATCCCTGGCAGTCCTCGGTGGTCATGGTGGTGACCGTCGTCGTCGTCGTCTGGACGCACGACCTGGCGCAGGGTGTCGTCTCCGGCGTGCTGCTCAGCGGGCTCTTCTTCGCCGGCAAGGTCAGGCAGCTCTTCACGGTGACCTCGGAGCTCTCGGATGACGGTCTGGAGCGGACCTATCGGGTGGCGGGCCAGGTCTTTTTCGCCTCGGCCGAGCGGTTCGCCGAGGCGTTCGACTTCAAGGAGGTGATCGACCGCGCGATCATCGACGTGTCGGCAGCGCATTTCTGGGATATCTCGGCGGTCGGCGTGCTCGACAAGGCCATCCTC
>ERZ795053.5225-NODE-5225-length-13526-cov-12.873358_pt1 | contig 13526 bp, 11 predicted proteins | sample MGYA00375137_ERZ795053 | MGnify/ENA primary metagenome ERZ795053 (study PRJEB30182, sample SAMN05720284) | activated sludge metagenome | isolation source: Anaerobic digester | place: Hong Kong | collected 2014-12-17 ... | reverse complement strand
ACTATATTTGACTGACCGTTCATTCATAAAAACATGAGGCAAAATAAAAAAGTTGGTGAAGATGCAAAAGCCCAAAAGCGAAAGCAGATAATGATTGCTGCTATGGAAATGTTTGCGCAAAAGGGCTATCATACTTGTACCATTTCTGATATTACAAAACATGCAGGGATTGCAAAAGGCCTTGTTTACAATTATTTCGATTCCAAGGAAGACCTTATGCTAAAAATTGTTGCAGAAGGATTTACCTTGTTAATTGGTGGCTTGGATGCCAATAGCGATGGAATTATTACAAAAGAAGAGTTTAAAAATTTTGTGGATTTACTGTTTAAAAAAGTTGAAAGTAATAAGTATTATTGGAGGTTATACTATTCTATTCTTCTGCAACCCGATATAGACAAAGAAAAGGTTTTTAAAACGATAGAAGAAATTTATCAACCCGTTTTTCAAATGGTTGTTGACTATTACCAGTCGCAAAATAAGGAAAACCCAGTTGCCGAGGTTGTTCTTTGGCAATCGTTGTTAGACGGTATTGTGCTCAATTACCTGTATAACGAAAATTATCCTCTCGACGAGATAAAACAAGTTGTTTACCAAAAATTTATATAACCATGCGATTAATTTTCCTTTCACTTTTCACCGCAATATCAACAATGGCCATTGGTCAGGATGCAACAGATATTGTTAAAAGAGCCGATGAAAAAATGCGCGGCGAAAAATCGAGTTATAGCGAAATGACCATGCAAATTGTTCGTCCAGCGTGGCAACGCTCCGTGTCGTTTAAAAGTTGGAGCAAGGGAACCGAACTTTCTTTGGTTTATATCAGTTCGCCAGCCCGGGAAAAAGGACAGTCGTTTTTAAAAATAAACAGGGAAATGTGGAGTTGGAATCCGCAAATGAACAGAACAATAAAACTTCCAACGTCCATGCTTTCGCAGGGATGGATGGGTTCCGATTATACAAACGACGACCTGCTTAACCAGCGTTCCGTGGTAACGGATTACACCCATAAAATTTTAGGAGAAGAAACGGTTGAAAACAGCAGTTGTTACAAAATTTTACTAACTCCAAAACCAGATGCTCCTGTAGTGTGGGGAAAAATTGTTATGTGGATTACAAAGGAAACCTATCTGATGCTAAAAGTGGAATATTACGACGAAGATTTGATGCTGGTTAAAACAGAAATCGGGCGTGAATTAAAAACCATGGACGGCAGGTTAATGCCAACGGTATATGAACTTTTGCCCGCCGATGAACCGAATAACAAAACAATAGTTACCATGAACCTTATCAAGTTCAACATTCCCATAAACGATAACTTTTTCTCCATTCAAAACATGACGAGGGTTCGTTAATTTTCAATTTTTTGACCATGAGTTACCTTAAACTTGCACAACGAAATTTATGGCGAAATAAGAGGCGAACGTTAATAACAATCTCTTCCATTCTATTTGCCGTATTTTTTGCAGCCATGATGCGTTCGTTTCAACTTGGCTCGTATTCGTTAATGATTGACAATGCCATTGGCGCGTATTCGGGATACCTTCAAATTCAGAATCCCGATTATGCCGACGATCCTTCGTTGGACAACACCATTCCGCAACTGGAGGAAATAACTGCTCTTCCGCAAAAAGTAAGCAACGTAAAGGCTGTTGTTCCCCGTTTGGAAACTTTTGCACTTGCCTCAACGGGTAACCTTACAAAAGGAGCATTGGTTTTGGGTATCCTTCCCGAATCGGAAAAAAATTTCTCCCATCCGCAAAGTTTTTTGGTAAAATACCGGTTTACCAATCAGGCTGTTCGGAACATTGTTGACAATCCCAACATAACGGAAGCAATTAAAAGTAAGGTTAAAATACTTGAGGGTGAAATGTATCCTACCGAAAAAAAGTTAGCCGATGCTTTGGGCGATGAAGCGATAGACACAACTGTACTCAATATTATAAAAAGGGAATGCCATTATAACGGACGGTTCATTTCCGCTTCCGATAGCGAAGTTGTTGTTTCGTCGCGGTTGGCAAAGTTTTTAAACCTCAACGTTGGCGATAGTATTATACTCATGAGCCAGGGGTATCACGGAAGTTCGGCTGCCGGTATTTACAGGGTGGCCGGTTTGGTTAAAATACCCAATCCCGAACTCGACAATAAACTTATTTACATGCCTCTTAGCAAAGCACAGGATTTTACAGGGTGCTACAATCTGGTTTCCTATTGGGCAATTAACCTAAAAAACGCGTCGGATGAAAGTTTGCAAAACACACAGGATGTAATAAACAACATGCTGGACAGCAAAAATGTTACCGTTAAAACGTGGAAAGAGTTAAATCGTGTTTTGGTTCAGCAAATAGAAAGCGATAATAAAAGCGGAATTGCCTTTTTAGTTCTACTATACTTTGTTGTTTTCTTTGGAATATTCGGAACGGTAATAATGATGATTTACGAACGAACACACGAATTTGGCGTTCTTATAAGCGTTGGAATGCAAAGGAAAAAACTGGCAACTTTAGTTTTTATCGAGTTGATATTTATGGCGTTAATAGGTGTTGTAATCGGCATGGGGGTAAGTATGCCTATAATCCATTACTACCATGTTCACCCCATTGCGCTTACCGGTAATACTGCCAAAATGATGGTTGACATGGGGTTTGAACCCCTGATGCCGATGGCTCCTTTTGGTCCATACCTATACCGACAAGCCATAGTTGTTCTTGTAATGGTGGTTTTAGCATCGATATATCCCATACGAAGAATTATTAAGATAAATGTTACCGATGCTATTCGCCACAGATAACTTCAATTTAAATTGAAAAGTACCATTAAAAACTATCAAAATAACCGATTAAAACACTCATAACATGTTAATTTCATTGAGTTGGCGAAATATCTGGCGAAACAAAACCCGCAGTATGATTGTGGTTGCCGCCATTGCTGTTGGATTATTCGGAGGTGTTATGGCCGTTGGTATTCTTAACGGTTGGATTAACCAACGTGTTCACGACAGTATTTACAACGAAATTGCCCATGTGCAAATACACAATCCGGAATACCTGCTTAACGAAGAAACTAACCTCTACATTAATAATACTAACGAAATTTTGGCAGTTACCGATACTATGAAAGATGTAAAAGGTGTTTCTGCCAGGATAAGGCTGTTTTGTATGGCTCAATCCGACAGGGCTACAACAGGTATGGTTGTAATGGGTATTAATCCGACGGATGAAGAAAAGGTTAGCCAAATTTATCGGAAAATAATAGCAGGAGAGTACGTCGATACTACGCATCAAATTCCTTCGATTGTAATTGGAAGCAAAGCCGCCGAAGTGCTAAAACTTATTAATTACCGAATTACAACCGAAAAAATTGACAGCTTGCTTGAGCAAAAATTACCGGAGCAGATTGTAGATTCCGTAAAACTGCTGATTGATAAATCGTACCGAAAAAAATCGGCACTATTAAAGGATATAAAATCGATACTGTCGAAAAGCGATTTTCAGAAATATGCCGACCGTTTAGCAAGCGTTTTTAGCGAATATCGTCTTAATAAATCGTTGGTATTAACCATACAAAGTTCAAACGGGGAACTTCACTATCAGCTTTTTAAAGTTCGGGGCATTTACCAAACCAGCAACTCACAGTTCGATGCGGCCAACGCTTTTGTGGATAGAAGTGTCCTTGCAAAAATGGCGGGACTCAAGCCAAACCAAGTTCACCAAGTTGCAATAATTTGCAACGACATGGACAAAGCCCAAAGCGTTAGCAATGAACTGGCAAAGTTGTTTCCAACTGTTTCCGTTCGAAGTTGGAAGCAAACTTCTCCCGAAATCGCATTGTATGCTCAGTTTGGCGATTTTATGGGCCTTATATACGTAGTAATAATTCTTTTTGCGTTGGCTTTCGGGATTATTAATACCATGATGATGAGCGTGCTGGAACGCATTAAGGAACTTGGAATGCTAATGGCAATTGGAATGAACAAGGTAAAAGTATTTATAATGATAATGCTCGAATCGGTAATGCTATCGCTAACCGGCGGAGTTGTTGGAATGGGATTGAGTGCCGTTATCTTGGCAATACTCGGGCATACCGGAATAGATTTTAGTGCATGGTCCGAAGGTTTTGCTGCCCTTGGTTTTTCGTCGGTAGTTTACCCTTCAATAGGAATTATCGATTATATCGAAATTACGGTGCTAGTCGTGCTAACGGGAATAATTTCGTCGTTATGGCCGGCACGCAGGGCGCTAAAGCTTAACCCCATTGAAGCATTAAGAGAAGAATAAATTGAAAACAGATAAAAATTGAAACCATGGCAGTTATCGAAGTAATAAACGTTGAAAAAACTTACAACGAATCTCAAATAAAGGTTACGGCGCTAAAAAATATCAACCTTACCATCGAAGCGGGTGAATTTACGGCCATTGTTGGTCCTTCGGGTTCGGGCAAAACAACGTTACTAAACCTGTTAGGCGGACTCGACAAGCCCACGTCGGGACGAATCCGCGTTGGCGATGTTTGGGTTGATACGCTGAAAGGTTCAAAACTTATCAATTTTAGGTTACATCACATAGGCTTTGTTTTTCAGTCGTATAACCTTATTCCGGTTTTAAGCGCCGGCGAAAATGTGGAACTTATCATGCAATTGCAGGGTGTTCCGGCTGCAGAACGCAGGAAAATTGCCTATAGTTTATTGGAAAAAGTTGGCCTTGCCGATAGGTATAAAAGTAAACCGTCTCAGCTTTCCGGAGGACAACAGCAACGTGTTGCCGTTGCACGAGCATTGGCTTCCAAACCGAACTTCATTTTAGCCGATGAGCCAACGGCAAACCTCGACGGAAAATCGGCCGAAAATCTTCTGCAAATGATGGAACAGTTAAACAAGGATGATGGTGTTACATTTATTTTTTCCACACACGACCAACGAGTTGTCAATAGAGCACATCGCGTGGTGGTACTCGAAGACGGCGTAATTAAAGAATCGTAAATAACGTTCCGTTGTATGATGAAAAAAACTGTTTTCCTGCTAATCGCATTAACTGCCGTTTTACAGTATAGCTATGCCCAAAATATTTCCAAATGGGAATTCAAGGGACATATTAAGTCCCTTCAAAACCTTTATGTTCCATACCCCGATACTTCGTACTGGTTTTCGGACAACACGCTCGATAATCGCCTACAACTTACATATTATCCTACCAATTGGTTAAAATTTGATGTTCAAGCCCGCAACCGATTTATTTATGGTGATTTTGTAAAAATGATTCCCAACTACGCGGAGCAAATAGATACCGATAATTCTTTCTTCGACCTTTCGTTCCTCTGGTCAAACGGAAATTCATACATTTTGCATACCATTATCGACAGGTTGAATGCCACCGTTAACTATGGAAATTGGCAAATTGTTGCAGGGCGACAACGGATAAACTGGGGAATCGATCTTGTTTGGAATCCAAACGATATTTTCAATACATTTTCGTATTTCGATTTGGAATATCCCGAACGTCCGGGGACAGATGCTTTAAGTGTGAAATACTTTAGCGGAATAGCCTCGTTTGCCGAAGCGGTTTATCAACCGGCCAAAACATGGGATAGCACCTCGTTGGGCATAATGTACCGATTTAATATTTACGAAGCCGATGTGCAATTTATTGCAGGAAAAATGCGCTCGTTATTGACTGCCGGCTTTGGTTTTACCAAAAGTGTTGGCGGGGCTGCCATTCGAAGCGAAGTATCCTATTTTAAACCGTATATAAACAAAAATACTCCCGAGGGAATTGTTGGTACCCTTTCGTCCGATTACAGTTTTGGCGATAACTGGTATGTACAGGCAGGAATACTATACAATTCGTTTGGAAAGAAAAACAATCAGGGAAACCTGAACTTGTTCGACACGCAGGTACAATCGCCGATGACATTGAGTAGAGGAAAGTTTAACGTGATGGCCGGAATAACCGGACAATTCGGTCCTTTGGTAACGCCAGGTCTTTCGGCCATTGCTAACCCAACCGATGGATCCATTGCGTTAATTCCTACCATATCGGTTTCGGCCACGAATAACATTAACTTCTCCCTAAATGCTATTGTACTAACAGGTAAAGCCAACGATGAATATGCCAACTTCGGTCAGTTTATTTACCTAAAAGGGGAATGGAATTTTTAGTAAAAAAGGTTGCTTGTTAAGCAACCTTCTTCATTTGCATAAGTTTAATGCTTTTTCTTCCCGTTGCCATGTCCGGTCCCTTTTCCTTTAGATTTTCCCTTATCGGCACGAGTTTTTACATTGGCTTTTAGTTCATGAAACTCCTTTGATCCGGGTTTTATTCCCAACTCTTTAGCAATAACGCCCCAACCTTTCCCCTTGTTTGCCTTATAAACAGCTACAACTTCGTCAACCGATTTGCCGGTTAACCGTCCACATTCCAATGTCATATAAATATCGGCAGGACTCATCTGTAAACTGGCATGAAGTTCCGTTATCTTTTTTTCGGAAACGTTAAAGGTTGTTCCTATTTCCGTTTTAAACTTGCCAAAATCGGCAGATGCTTCAATATTGATACTCTTTAAATCCGTGTCTATTTCCAAACTTCCCGATTGGGCAAACAACTTACCCGTAACGGTAAATGCGGCAATTGCCAATATTACGTGTTTTGTTTTCATCTGCACAAAATATTTAACGAATTAATAATTGAAAGTTTATTTACGTTACCTTGATGCTTTAAAAACTTTTGTAATAAAATCCACCGTTTCGGAAACGGGGATAAATTGAAAGTTTATTGCCTTTTTAATTTTTTCCGACGAGTAGTAGGTTTTGCTAAACGCTGCATCGGTACTTTTTACCAACATCTTTCCGCCAGTACCAGTAATTATTCCAACTAAATATACTATAGGTGATACTGCCTTGATAAGCGTTCGGGGTATTTTAATATAAGGTGCCTTTTTACCGACTTTTTCGGCTATGATGGTAAACAGCTGTTTGTAACTAATATTCTCGGCATTCAGCACGAATCTGTCGTTCGATATTTCGTCATTTTCGCTTAGTACAACCATAGCCTTGGCGACATCGCGAACGTCAACAAAACCGGAAATACCTTCGGTATAAAAAGGTTGTCCCTTCGATGCCTGTTTAAAAAGTTGTCCGCTACCGCTATCCCATCGGCCGGGGCCAAGAATAACGGATGGATTTACAACTATCACTCTTAAACCATGTTCCTTTCCACGCCATACTTCATTCTCGGACAAAAATTTGCTTAGCGCGTAGGCGCCTTGTCCTTTGCTTGAACTCCATTTGCAATTTTCGTCGATAAAGCCTTGTGCATTGGTATCGCCAAGGGCTGCAATCGAACTTATATGGCAAAGTGTTTTTACTCCGTTCTCCAAACAGGCATCTACAATGTTGGCAGTCCCTGCAACGTTGTTCGAAATAATTGCTTTAGCCCTGTACGGATTAAACGACACAATGGCGCTGGTATGAAAAACAGTATCAATGCCTCTGGTTGCTTCCTGTACTGAAGCGTAATCGAGCATATCGGCTTCTACCCACTCTACTTTTTTGAACAATTCGCCAGGATTACCGCTGTAAAGTCCGAAAACCCACTCTGCGAATTTCAGGTTGGAACTGTTCCGCTTAGTAGCCTTAACCGAATAGCCCTTACGAACCAATTCGTAAAGCAAATGCGCTCCAACCAAACCGGTTCCACCGGTTACCAAAACTTTTTGTGCCATACTTTCCATGGGATTATCGAAACTGAAAAAACTCGAAACCTATTACTTATGAAAGCTTAAATCCTTGGACCATGTCAACTTTTTCCCAAAACCTAACCGATTATCCGTAAACTTCAAAAAAGTTAAATCGACAACCCAAAGATGTGTGTCCATAAGCATGGCAACGGGAAAGCGTTTTAGATAGGCCTTTCGAACTTTGTCGTGTAATTCCCCTTTGGGTTCGCTAATAATACCCTGAAATTGTATTCCTTGTATTTTCCCAACAATACTGGTTTCCAACACAATGCTTCCGGCAACAAAAATATTGTGGCTAATTTGTTGCACATGCTTAGTATTAAAATCGGAAGTAAAAACAAAGCTGTTGTCCTCTTCCAGATATACGTAGAAACAGTTAGCGCACCAAGGTTCTTCGTCGAAACAGGTTGCCAACGTAAGAACATGATGGTCGTTTATAAAATCGGTTATTCGCTTATCGGGTAAATTGCTCATGCTAATCCATATTCATTACAAAAGTAAAAAATGTTTCCTAACTTCATGTTCTTTTTAGGTAAAACAGTTGAGGCTTAACTATAAACCAGTCACAAATCCTTTTCTTGCCATTAACAAAATACAAGCGTTGGCAAATTTTTACAAAAAATCGGACACCCATAAAAATATTTTTACACCTTTACAGGCATGGAAAAAAGAGTAAGATACAACAGGTATAGTGTTTTAGCCATCACCGTTATTTGGGTTGTTGCTATTTTATTGCTTCCCCTGTACATTCCTTTCACATTTCCACAAGTTAAACTGGGAACTACAACTATCCACACCGATTACCTTATTCACGTGTTGTTTTTCATCGTTCTTGTTTTCCTTATAGTTCCCTTTAAAATTGAAATAAGGCTTCGCTACCTTGCTCCAATACTAATGATTTTTGCTGCCATATCCGAGATCCTTCAAATATACATTCCTCATAGAACGTACAACATTTTCGACCTTATTTCAAATTTAATAGGAGTAACAACCGGAATCGTTGTTGTTTGGGCTATACGTAAACTTCGTAAGTAACTAAAAGAACATCAACATTATCTGAATTTCCTTTGTAAATTAAACATTTGATATTGTTAAGATTTCCTGTATTTTTGTGAGATTTTTAGTAACTGTCTATTTGTAATTAGTGTGCTGTAATACAGCACGTTTGTGTTTAAATAAGGATAATATTTTTAAGCTTTTAGTGTATGAGTTCGACTAAATTTAAGGAGTACAAGGGGTTAGATTTATCGCAGGTGAACAAGGATGTTCTTCAAACTTGGGATAAAAACGATACTTTTCGTAAAAGTCTGGAAACACGTAAAGGACATCCCAAATTTATATTTTTTGAAGGACCTCCGTCGGCAAACGGAATGCCCGGTATTCACCATGTAATGGCTCGCTCCATTAAAGATATTTTCTGTAGATATAAAACACAAAAAGGGTTTCTTGTTGAACGCAAAGCCGGATGGGATACCCACGGATTACCCGTTGAACTCGGCGTTGAAAAAATGCTTGGCATAACCAAGGAAGACATTGGTACCAAAATATCGGTTGAAGAGTATAACAAAACCTGTAGAAAAGAGGTGATGAAATATACCGATTTGTGGGAAGACCTTACCCATAAAATTGGTTACTGGGTTGATATGGAACATCCTTACATTACCTACGACAACCGTTATATCGAAACGCTTTGGTATCTGTTGGCCAAGCTGTTCGAAAAAGGGTTATTGTACAAGGGTAAAACTATTCAGCCATACTCTCCTGCTGCAGGAACAGGACTTAGCACTCACGAATTAAACCAACCCGGTTGCTATCGCGATGTTAAGGATACCACCGTTGTTGCTCAGTTCAAGGTTGTTAAAAACAGCGAAAGCAATTGGCTATTCGACATTAGCGATACCGATATTTATATTATTGCATGGACAACCACCCCTTGGACATTACCGTCCAACACCGCATTGGCTGTAAACGAATCCATCAGATATTCCATTGTTAGAACTTTCAATCCGTATAGCGGTGAACCCATTACCGTTGTTTTGGCTAAGGAAAGGGTTAACTATCATTTCCCGGCTGCAAATGCGGAACTTTCCATGGAAGACTATAAGCCTGGCGATAAAAAGATTCCCTTTAAGGTTTTAAAGGAAATTTCCGGAAAAGAGCTTTTAGGCATTCGTTACGAACAACTGTTCCCATGGGTAAAACCCAACGGTGAAGCCTTTAAGGTTATTTCCGGCGATTATGTAACAACCGAGGATGGTACCGGTATTGTTCATATTGCTCCGACTTTTGGTGCCGACGACGACCGAGTTGCTAAAGTGGCAGGGATTGCTCCTTTGATTCTTATTGATAAGTTCAATGGCATTGAACCTATGGTAGATAAAAAAGGTAGGTTTTACCTGTTGAACGAGTTAAATCCGGAGTTTGTTAAAAACAACATTAACACCGAATTATACAGCGAGTATGCCGGAAGGTATGTTAAAAACGAATACGACGAAACGCTTACCGAAAACGACTCTACCCTTGATGTTGATTTATGCGTTGCGTTGAAAAAAGAGAACAAGGCATTCCGCATCGAAAAACACGTTCACAACTACCCGCACTGCTGGCGTACCGATAAGCCTATTCTTTACTACCCGCTCGATAGTTGGTTTATCAAGGTAACCGCACTAAAGGATAGAATGATTGAACTTAACAATACCATAAATTGGAAACCGACAAGTACGGGAACCGGACGATTTGGAAAATGGTTGGAAAACCTGCTCGATTGGAATCTTTCCCGTTCGCGTTTTTGGGGAACTCCTTTGCCTATATGGGTGTCGGAGGATCGCTCCGATATGATATGTATTAATTCGGTTTCTCAGCTTAAAACCGAAATAGAAAAATCGGTGAAGGCCGGGTTTATGGAAACTAACCCGCTGGAGAATTACAAGGAAGACGATTATAGTTCTAAGAACTATGAGTCGTTCGATCTACACCGACCTTTTGTCGATAATATTATTCTGGTTTCGTCTAACGGTAAAAAAATGCTCCGCGAACCCGATTTAATCGACGTGTGGTTCGATTCGGGTGCAATGCCTTATGCTCAAATTCATTACCCATTCGAAAATAAGGAAAACTTCCACGAACTTTATCCCGCCGACTTTATTGCCGAGGGTGTCGATCAAACCAGAGGTTGGTTTTATACCCTTCACGCAATAGCCACCCTGCTTTTCGACTCGGTTGCGTATAAAAATATTATTTCCAATGGTCTTGTACTGGACAAGAATGGGAATAAGATGAGTAAGCGTCTTGGAAATGCTGTCGATCCTTGGTCGGTTATCGAGAAATACGGTTCCGATCCTCTGCGTTGGTACATGATTACTAACTCTCAACCTTGGGATAATCTTAAATTCGATATAGACGGAATTGACGAAGTTAAACGTAAATTCTTCGGAACGCTCTACAATACCTATTCGTTCTTTGCGCTCTATGCCAACGTTGATGGTTTCCGTTATGCAGAGGCTGAAATTCCGGTTGAACAACGTCCCGAAATTGATCGATGGATTTTATCGCTTCTCAACTCGCTTATTAAGGAAGTTGAAAATGCTTACGAGAATTATGAACCAACCCGTGCCGGTAGGGCTATTCAGGATTTTGTTACCGAACAGCTCAGCAACTGGTATGTACGCTTAAACCGTAAACGCTTCTGGGGTGGCGATTATAATACCGATAAAATTGCTGCTTACCAAACACTTTATTCCTGTTTGGAAACCGTTTCGCTTTTGGCTGCTCCAATCGCACCGTTTTACATGGATCAACTATTTACCGATTTAAATAATATTTCGAAACATATTTCGTCTGAAAGTGTGCATCTTGCCGATTTTCCGAAATTTGACGAAAAGTTAATCGACAAGAATCTTGAGGAACGAATGGATATGGCACAAAACGTATGCTCGTTAGTATTGGGATTACGTCGTAAGGTAAATATCAAGGTTCGCCAACCGCTTAGCAAAATTATGATTCCCATTCTCGACCAGAAGTTTATGGAACAACTTAAAGCGGTTGAATCGCTAATTCTTAGCGAAGTTAACGTTAAAGAGTTGGAATACTTAAGCGACTCGGCTGGCATTTTGGTTAAAAAAATCAAACCAAACTTTAAGTCGTTAGGACCAAAGTACGGCAAATCGATGAAGGAAATTAGCCAGGCAATCGCCGCCATGACACAGGAAAACATTGCTACTTTGGAAAAGGAAGGAACTTTTGCCATTACAATCTCCAGCGGTAATGTCGATTTAACCACCGACGATGTGGAAATTCTGTCGGAGGACATTCCCGGATGGTTGGTTGCAAACGAGGGTCGCTATACTGTTGCGCTGGACGTAACCATTACCGAAACTTTACGTATGGAAGGTATAGCTCGCGAACTTATTAACAGAGTTCAAAATATTCGAAAGGATTCGGGCTTTGAGGTTACCGATAAAATTAGGATTACACTAAAAAAACACGACAAGTTAGATAAGGCAATCGAAACACATCACGATTACATAGCTGGTCAAACGCTTGCAAAAGAGATTAATATGATAGATGGTGAACTTAATGGAACCTCAACGGTTATTGACCTTGACGACGATTTAACAACTTCTATCAGAGTTGAAAAGATTGCAGAGTAAGATGTATTTATTAGAATAGTTTTTTATATATTTAGAAAAATTTAAAGCCATGGCAGAAAAAACAAGGTATTCGGACGAGGAGTTGGCGGAATTTAAAGAATTGATTCTGCAAAAACTCGAAAAAGCGCGTCAGGATTACGAAATCCTAAAGAGCGCTATTACCATGAGCCAAAGCAACGACACCGAAGATACTTCGCCCACGTTTAAGGTTTTGGAAGAGGGCGCATCCACACTTTCAAAAGAAGAAGCCGGAAAGTTAGCCCAACGCCAACAGAAGTTTATTCAGCATCTTGAAGCTGCATTGGTACGTATCGAAAACAAAACTTACGGTATTTGCCGGGAAACGGGTAAACTTATTTCAAAGGAACGTTTACGTGCAGTTCCTCATGCAACGTTAAGCATCGACGCAAAAAATCATCAGCGATAATTTTGATAATTTACCAATATTAACGGAGGTGGATAAAAAGCCGCTTCCGTTTTTTTTATAGATTTGCCTCCACTAAACTGAATGGGTATGCGAATTTCGAAAAAACAACTTTCGCTAATTATTATATTGCTTGTTTTGGCAATAGACCAAACGCTGAAAATTTGGGTTAAAACCAACATGGCCATTGGACAGGAAATAAACGTTTTGGGCAATTGGTTTATTCTTCATTTTACCGAAAATCCCGGAATGGCTTTTGGCATGAAGTTTTGGGGTATTTGGGGTAAAATCTTTTTAAGTCTTTTTAGAATTGCTGCCATTACCGCCATTGGATGGTATATGCTAAAACTAATAGATAAAGGGGCCAAATGGGGTGTTGTTGTTGGTTTATCGCTTATTATGGCTGGAGCTTTCGGGAATATTATCGATAGCGCCATATACGGCTTTTTGTTCGATACGGGAACAATTTACAATTCTCAAATAAACGAATGGATTTCGTACTACGGAATATCTCAACTCAACTTTCAGGGTTATGCCGGATTTCTAAAAGGCTGTGTTGTCGATATGCTTTACTTCCCGATAATTGATACCGTTTTGCCAAGTTGGTTCCCAATTTGGGGTGGCGAGCATATTGTTTTCTTTAGACCTATTTTCAATATAGCCGATTCGTCGATTACCACGGGTGTTATTTACCTGTTACTTTTTCACCGTCACGACATTTTCGA
>ERZ795053.5224-NODE-5224-length-13527-cov-15.887248_pt1 | contig 13527 bp, 10 predicted proteins | sample MGYA00375137_ERZ795053 | MGnify/ENA primary metagenome ERZ795053 (study PRJEB30182, sample SAMN05720284) | activated sludge metagenome | isolation source: Anaerobic digester | place: Hong Kong | collected 2014-12-17 ... | reverse complement strand
CCCTACGTTGTCCACACTTCCTAAAAAGTTGTTGGTAGTGTTGGTTCCATAATTTCCAGTCAAGGACCAGTCCTTACCGTTGGTTCCATCCATGGCAACCCATCGCGATCCATTCCAATAGTAATGTCCGGGGGCAACAGCTGTGGCTCCAGAACCAGAAGTCGCTGTGTTATATACTAAAAGCCCTGTAGCCGGAGAACTGATTGGGGAAGCCGAAGTGGTGGCGGTAAGTGCCACTTGATTCAGCAAGATACCACGGTTGGAGTCGCCCAATGTTAATTGTGCACTATTATTAAGGGTACCGGTACCAATTCCTATGTTGTCGTTTGCGCCATCAATGAACAAAGCATTGGCATTGCCAGAAGTTTCAACGCGAAAATCTACATCATTGCCTGGATCGTTGGCCACCAATTCGCTGTTGGTAATGTTTAAGCGTTGAATTCCATTGGTTACAATTCCAAATTGGTCTGCACCTGCACTGTAGAAACCTTTATCGGTATCGCCACTCCATGAAAACAAAGGAGCAGCAGCAGAACCGTTAACCGTCGCTTGGATTCGGCCATCGCTCATAACGCGGAAACGTTCAGAACCGTTGGTTGCAATGACCAGATCTTGGGCATCGGTAGTGCCCAAAAAGTCCTGGCCTCCACCTACTCCAGGGGTGGTACCGGCGTTTCCAGCCAATTTCCAATCTTTCTCGCCATCGATTCCAACCCACTGGGAACCATCCCAGTAGAAGAAACCAGGGCCTGTGGTGCTATTGGTGTTGTAAACCAATAAACTTACAGTACTACCCCCGGTAACTGGGGCAATCGTGCTTAGGTTTGCAATGTCCACACGGGGGATCAATATCCCTTTATCGGCAATGTCCACATCCAGGATGCTTCCTGCCGAAGGGGATGTGGTGTTGATTCCTACCTGGGAATGCCCTAGGTAAACTGTCAGAAAACAGAAGAGTACCAGTATAATTTTGTTCATGGCATTAATATTTAGATTTGGGAATACAAGAATACTTCAAAAAATCCATTAATATCAAATAAATTCGATGAAATGCATTTATACACAGATAAAAGGTAAAATTCCTACAAAAATCTACTTAAAAATTAAATATATTAACTTTTTTGAACTTTTTAGAATCAAATAAGGTGTGTAAACAATTGAAATTCAGTTTCAATACAGCCCTAAGCGATTTTGGCGAATGGTTTACCCATGTGGGTGAATGAAATTTGCCTTAACCAAAAAAGGACTTCATTTTCGAAGTCCTTTTTTGGTTAGGTATTGGGTCGTTGATTAATTCATTCTTGCATAAGAATCCCTAGGTTTGTTTTTTTCCAAAGCATCCACTTTGCTTTCCTTAGGTTGAAGGGCATCTGGAGCATTCGGGAATCGCAAATCCGCATATTTTGAACTTTCATCGGGGGAATTTCCCAGTTCATCCTTTCTGTTGGCTACGATATGGTAAGAAAAGGATACATTGGAAGTTCCATGCTGTAATTCTTTTACCAAAAATCCTTCTGCCGTCTTTTGGGTGACATAAACCCCGCTGCAATCTCCTTCCAATTGAATGAAGACCTTGAGTGGGTGATTCTGGTCTACCACAATGTTGTTGGAGAAATTGGGATCAATCTGAATGTATGCACTTCCACCCATCAATGTACCAACACCGTAATCCTCAAAAAACACTTCCGGGGCCTCTGATGCGAACATGATTTTCTTCTTGCCATCAACACCCTCTACGATGGTCGATACATTGCCATTACCAATAATTTTATAATTGGTACCACCATAGCGGGCTCCTGCATAGGCATAGGAGGAATTGGAACTGGATCCGCCACTGTAAAGAAAAGCTCCATAATACATGCTATTTCCTCCTACCAAGCTGTTATTGGTATAACCCGCCAATTGTGCCCTAGGATCGCGAGCATCAGCATTGATGGCGCTACCGGTATAGTTGGTTTGAAAACGTGCAGCTTCCATTTCGCCTAAAGAGGTAATAGGTCCTTCACTTAGGGCATATAAAGCTAGGTCGGTTGCGTTGGTGTTCACCCCCACATTCATGATCTGGGTGGAAGAAATGGATGAGGTACTGCCCGATACAGCCCGTATCCCCATATTGGAGTCGGAGCCTGCAGGCTGGTCGCTAACCGCCAACATCCCATTGGCCCTGCTGCTTCCCGTTCCCCAACCAATGATACCGCCAATAAGGTAGACGCCTCCTGTGTAGGCTGTTGTTCCATAAATACCATGATTGTTGGCTGAAGTTCCGAAAATTCCCAAACCTGTTCCGGAATCTGAAGCATATACTGCTACTCCGTTGCTGGAGGTCTCAGAAATAATACCGTAAGGCACGGCACTATTGTTTACCCTCAATGCAACATCACTGTAGGGACTGTTTCCAATTCCTATGGTGCCATCGGCATCAATTTCCATGCGATCGGTATCAGTGGTTCTAAAAAGTAAAGAAACATTATCGGTAGTTCCCAAAAAGTTGGTTCCGGGGCTGGTTCCGGCATTTCCTTCAAGAGACCAGTCCTTACCACCGGTTCCGCCCATGGCAATCCATCGTGAACCTTCCCAATAGTAGAAACCTGGCAACACTTCGGTACTTCCGCTACTGGCATTGGCCGTGTTATAGACGAGCAAACCTGTTGCTGGGCTCGAAATTGGGGCAGTTAATGCTGTTGATGTTAGGGGTAAGCGATTGATTAAGATACCTCGGTCGGTATCTACCAACTCCAATTGGGCACTTGTGTTTGGGGAGTTGGTTCCCAAGCCCACATTGTTATTTGCCCCATCCACAAAAAGGGTATTGGAAGCCCCATCAGTCGCTACCCGAAAGTCGATTGCATTTTCGGGGTCATTAAATACCGCTTCTGCATCCGAGGACGTAAAGCGCTCAATTCCATTGGTTGCAATTCCGAAAGCATTGGCGCCTGCACTGTAAAAACCTTTGTCTGGATCGCCGATCCAAGAAAATAAGGGGTTTGCAGCGGTACCATTCATAGTGGCTTGTATCCTTCCATCGGAAAGTACACGGCAGCGCTCAGTGCCGTTGGTTGCAATTATAAAGTCTTGGGCATCTGAGGTTCCCAAAAAATGTTGTCCAGCACCTGTACCAGGGATGGTGCCTCCATTGCCTCCTTTTTTCCAATCGTCACTGGAAATGGCAATCCATTGGCTGCCATTCCAATAGTGAAATCCTTTCCCAGTAGTGGTATTGGTGTTGTAAACCAAGAGGCTTTCGGCGCTCCCTCCTGTAATTGGGGCTATGGAACCTAAATTTGAAATGTCTACCCTGGGGATTAAAATTCCCTTGTCAGGGCCAGAAACATCCAATAAAGAACATCCTTGAGGAGTGGTCGTATTGATTCCTACTTGTGCATGAACGTTCATAAAGGTAAATGCTATGAATAGGTAGGTTAATAGTTGGGGTAGTTTTGTTTTCATAGGCACATTTGTTAAGTATATTCCTACAATATTATAATAAAATATCGATTAAATACAACTAATATCGATAAAATGCAATATATTTTAACAATTTCAAAAAATATTCTTAAAATCATATTATCGGCTAAATGGTTCTTTTTTTGAGAAATCCACAAAACACATTGCTCTTGAAATATACTTTTTACGAGATTTTAGGTCATTGCAGTTTATTGTTGTGGATTTTATATTTTTGGAGAGACGCTTCAAAATCTAAAATTCAGTAAATCAGAATGTTTCGTTTTAAGGAAATGGATACTCCCTTACAGGTTGTTACTTTGGATTTCTTGGGATACCCTGGGGTTGTACTCCATGTTTTAAGGGAAGATTTGATTCATCCCCATATTTCTGGGAACAAATACAGAAAACTGTATTACAATATTATAGAGGCCCGTAACAAGGGCTACAAAACCCTACTTTCGTTTGGTGGGGCTTATTCCAATCACATTGCGGCGCTTGCAGCAGTAGGAAAGGAAATGGGGTTTAAGACCATTGGGGTGATTCGTGGGGATGAATTGGCCCATAATTTTGAACTGAATCCTACCCTTTCATTTGCTAGGGATTGTGGCATGGAGCTTTATTTTGTGTCAAGGGAAGAATACCGCTTTAAGGAAAAGGACACTTTTTTGAAAAATTTAAAAGAAGCATTTGGGGATTTTTATTGGTTACCTGAGGGGGGGACCAATGCACTGGCGGTTAAAGGCTGCGAGTATATACTTTCGGAAAGGACCATTAACTTCAACACCATTGCGGTAGCTGTTGGGACTGGTGGCACTATGGCAGGGTTGGTTCGTTCGGCAGCAAAGCACCAACACATCATAGGGTTTTCGGCGCTTAAGGGGGTATTGCATCAAACTACGATTGATAGATACACCGCCAAACACAATTATTCTGTAGTGGAAGACCATACTTTTGGGGGTTATGGTAAAATAGACCATAAATTGGTGCGTTTTATCAACGAATTCAAAAAAAATACAGAAATCCCGCTCGATCCTATTTATACCGGAAAAATGATGTATGGACTCTTGAAGTTGCTTGAAGATGGCAGACTGAAAAAAAATAGCCGTATTTTAGCCATCCATACCGGAGGCCTACAAGGGATACAGGGTATGAATCAATTATTGAAAAAGAAACATTTACCTCAAATCGAATGATAACATGAAGCAAAGTATTTACTTGCTTGGGATACTGTCACTATTGGCCGTTGGTTGTAAATCGAAGAAAAAAGTAATGGAAAAAACGCCTAGGACGAAGACGGAACGCGTTATTATCCCTAAGGAAACTAAGGCCATCGACGAGACTCTTCCCAATACCACGGACGAATCTAAAATCGAAACACTTCCCGCAAATGCAACTTATGCCGAGATCGTTGGGGCCTATATTGATACCTACAATGCAATTGCCAAGGAGGAAATGCTCCAGTATGGAATCCCTGCAAGCATTACTCTGGCGCAAGGAATTTTGGAAAGTGGTGCTGGAAAAGGGGAGCTTACTCAAAAAGCCAACAACCACTTTGGGATTAAATGCCACAATTGGACTGGCGACAAAGTCTATCACGACGATGACCTAAAAGGGGAATGTTTCCGAAAGTACAAAGATCCAAAGTATTCGTTTAGGGATCATTCCCTCTTTTTAACTGAGCGGAGTCGTTACCAGGATTTGTTCAAATTGCGAAAGGACGATTATAAAGCTTGGGCACATGGCCTTAAAAAGGCTGGTTATGCTACCGACCCTAGGTATCCGGCAAAATTGATAGATATCATCGAAAAAAATAACCTAGACCGATTCGATAAGGAAGTTTTGGGAGATGCTGTACAAATCATAACGACCGATGACTCAAAAATAAGTACCTATACTGTAAAAAAAGGAGACACCCTCTACAGTATTGCTAGGCGTTTTAACATCACTGTCGAATCGCTCAAGGAATACAATGGGTTGCTTTCCAATACCATTTCCATAGGGCAAGTGTTATATTTACACCCTATAAAAAACCGTTAGTTTTTCATGATTTATCAAAGAAGCAGCACGCTTTTCAAGGAAGCCCAAAAGGTAATTCCAGGCGGTGTCAATTCCCCCGTAAGAGCCTTCAAGGCAGTGGGAGGGACCCCAATTTTTGTTAAAAGTGCCAAAGGCTCCTATTTACAGGATGTTGATGGAAACCGCTTCATCGATTACATCAATTCATGGGGCCCCATGATTTTGGGACATGCACATCCAAAAGTGGTGGAGGCCATCATCGAAAAAACAAAATTGGGAACTTCCTTTGGAATGCCCACCGAGATTGAAACAGAAATTGCTGAGCTTGCAGTGAAAATGATTCCGAACATGGATAAAATCCGGTTTGTAAATAGCGGTACTGAAGCCTGCATGAGTGCGGTTCGATTGGCAAGAGGCTATACCGGAAGGGACAAAATCATCAAGTTTTCAGGATGCTATCATGGCCATAGTGATGCCTTTCTTATCCAAGCAGGGAGTGGTGCAGTAACTTTTGGGACTCCAAATAGTCCAGGGGTCACCCAAGGTACCGCAAAGGATACCCTTTTGGCTCATTTCAACGATTTGGAGGATGTTAGGGAAATTGTCGCAAACCATCCTGATGAAATTGCCGCAATCATCCTCGAACCTGTTGCGGGAAACATGGGATGTATTCCGCCAAAAGCTGGCTTTCTGCAGGGGCTCCGGGAACTCTGCGATGCCTGTGGAATGCTTTTGATATTTGATGAGGTTATGACTGGTTTTCGTTTAGCTGCTGGTGGAGCTCAAGAACGCTACCATGTGGCTGCCGATATTGTTGCATTTGGAAAGGTTATTGGAGGGGGGCTTCCTGTAGGTGCATTTGCATCCAGTGATGCCATCATGGGGCATCTTGCTCCCGATGGGCCCATTTACCAAGCAGGAACCCTTAGTGGAAATCCATTAGCGATGGCTGCAGGATTGGCCATGCTTTCTGAACTACACCAGAATTCAGGTATCTATGACTCTTTGGAACAGAAAACAGCCTATTTAGAAAAGGGCCTTATTGAGGGTTTTATTAATGCCGGTGTTATCCATACGATTAATAGAGTGGGCTCCATGATCTCCGTACATTTCTCGGAAACACCCGTAACCAATTTTGAAACAGCGTCCAAAGCCGCACATGGCGGAAAATTTAGAACGTATTTTCACGGAATGCTCAATGAAGGGATTTATTTGGCCCCGAGTGCTTTTGAGACTTGGTTTTTGTGCGATGCATTGACGTATCATGATCTGGACCAAACACTGGAAGCAAGTAAGAGGGTTGCCTTATCCCTATAAAAAAAGGCCCCAATTTGGAGCCTTTTACATTTTGGATGTTGTGTTTTATTGATCGTCTTTAATAGTTAACCATCTTTTGTATTGCTCTTCGGTAAGTGCCTTTTTCATATTCTCGTCCAAAGTGGCGTCGTATTTTTTCTTAGCGGCCATAACGTTGGCATTTGAAAGGTCCTTACCATTTATGTCCTTGGCATAGCTGTTTTCCTTAACCACAAGGGCACGAAAAACTGCACGTTGCTGATCACCATTCAACCCTAATTTATCGCTAAGGTCAGCCGTTTTTTGTTTGGCGATTACCTCTGGACTGTTTTGATCCTGTTTTAGGGTTTGGCCGCTCATAGTACTCATGCCTAAAAACATGACAAAGGAAAAAGCAATAATCTTAAATAAATTTTTCATCTTTTTTAGTGGTTTTAAAGTTACGAATGTAACTAATTTGAAAATAACAATCCAAAAACCAAGCCAAAAAAGTAATTATCCTCTAGGCTGTTTTTTCATGGCTCCTTTCTTGCCTGGGTGGTGCTCCCTTTTTTTCTCAAATTTGGCCATTTGTTCTTCAGTGAGGATGGATTTGAGCTTTTGCTTCATTGCAATTTCATAGTCCAAATGGGCTTTTTTGAGCTCAAAGAGTTGATCCTTGGTAAGTTCTTTTGCTGCTTCGCGCTCCTGCTTCATGGTTTCTCTTTTATTTTCGTTTTCCAGATTCCATTGAAGGATTTTCTCCTGCTGTGCCTTGGTAAGGTCTAAGTCCAAGGTCATTTGTTTGGTTCGAAGCTCAGCTCGTTGTTGTGGGGAAAGGTCTTTGAGGAGTTCCCTTTTTTCTTTTTTGTTTTGAAATTCCGGTCCGGGACCTGGTTGGGCATTTATTCCAAATGCCACAAGCATTGCGCAAATCAATAAGGTATTTTTCATGATTTTTAAATTTAAGGTTCAGCATTATGACCTTTTAGGTTGGCAATGGTTTAACTCCAGTTCTTTTAATGTTTTGTTAAAACTTTATGGGTGGGGTTCTTTGGCTCAACCAAAAGACGTGTTGCCTCAGTATTGTTTTTAATGAAGAAGGGACAGCATTACTTTCGGAAGGAATTTCAAAAACACTCGATATGAAAACAAAATTGATGTTGGTGGCTGTTCCTATATTTGCCCTAGGGTTTTGGTTGGCCATTAAAGAGAATCCTTCGGCCTATGCTACTACTAAACGAACCTTGAAGCCTATTGATGGCTGTGTCTTTATGACCCTGATGGGAGAACAATCCTCCGACGATTTTAAGGTGTTTATGACAGAAGAAAATGTAAACCTATCCGTCCGGGACGGCCTATCTTGGCTGAGTGATGCCCAACTGCCCTCTGGGGGGTATGGAGCCGGTACGCACAGCGCTCAGTATTTGATGGATCCGCATGCTGTAAATGCCGATCCGGCAACTACTTCCATGGTTGCCATGGCGTATTTGAGAAGCGGCACCACTATTTCTGAGGGGAAATATGCCAATAATTTGAAACGGGCCCTAGACTATTTGCTCGAAACTGTGGAGGCCACTCCCAAAAATGCTGAATACATTACCGAGGTTCGTGGCACCCAGATCCAAACCAAATTGGGGCAAAACATCGATGCGGTTCTTACCGCACAGCTACTATCCAATCTTTTGGATCGTAAGTTAAAGGGGTTGGACGAAAAGCGGATTGCTCGCTGCTTGGATATTTGTGTAGCCAAAATTGAATTGGGTACCGATGCTGCCGGAAGGCAAAAAGGGGCTGGATGGGCTGGTGTACTTCAAAGTGGTTTGGCTTTAAGTGCCTTGGAATCGGCGGATGCCGTTGGAGTTAAGGTAAATGAAGAGGTTTTGGAGCGGTCAAAAAATTACCAGAAGGGCAATTACGATTCCGAAACCGGAGACATTCGTACCGAGGATGGCGCTGGAGTAATGCTGTATGCCGTTAGCAACAGTCTTAGGGCCAGCGCCAAGGAAGCTCGCGAAGTTGAGGAAATTGTCAATAAGGCCAAGAAAGAGGGTAAATTGGACAAAACGGCTCCCATTACCGTAGAAAACCTTCGCAAAATAGGTTATGATGAAACAACGGCCATGGGATATACGACTTCCTACAATGTATACCAATCTGGAAAAAATACTGCCCAACGTGATGATGTAATGAATGGCTTTGGGAACAATGGCGGGGAAGAGTTCCTTAGCTACCTCCAAACGGGAGAGTCCTTAATGGTCAATCGCGACAAAGACTGGAAGGAATGGTATGAAGATATGAGCGGACGCATCCTGAAAATTCAAAATGAGGATGGTAGCTGGAATGGCCACCATTGTATAACCAGCCCGGTATTTTGTACAGCCACCAGTGTACTATTGCTAACTGTTGAAAATGACATTCAGTTTTTGAGTAAAGTGGGGGCTCAATAACTCGTACTTTATATATGCGGTGCTACATGATTTTGAGGGTTGCAACTTCCCTCGTACTTTTAAGTTGCAAATAGTTTAGGTTGGTTAAACACCACCCAGATTGTCGGTTAAGATGCCGTCCTCTTTAAGCCAATGAAGAGGGTTTCTGGGTGGTGTTTCGTTTTTTAAAAACGAATGGTTTTAGTACTTGATGACCAATCGAATTACCTGATGGTTCACCCTTACCAGGTAGGTTCCCATGGCTAAATTGGAAACATCCACTGTGTTGGTATTAGGGCCTATGGTACGCTCCAAAATTCTTTGACCCAATAGGTTGTAAATGGTAACATTTACCAGATCTTTTAAGTTCCCAACCACAATAGTACTTTCTGCTGGATTGGGATAAATAACTACTTCAGAAACGGTTTGATCCGTCACCCCAAGGGTGCTGCAGGATTCTGGTGCAGTTCCTGCATTGGGCTCGTTCATGGTGCAATCCACTTCATCTGAGAAAGCTGCAGTCAAATCGATAGCACTTCCGTCAGCGGCAAATACTACTCCCACAAAGGTATATGGGGAGGGTAAACCAGAAGCGGAAACTGAAGCAACTCCATCCCCAGATATTTCAAGGGTGCCAGAAGAAGGTGCGTTTTCAAATGTTACCGTTACATCGGCTGTAAAAAAGTCGTCACTAGAGTCGTTAGGGGTTCCGTTGTCATCACAAGCTGAAATATTTGAAACAGCAATAGACGTAACACCACAAGGCTCTGGATCACAAATGTAGGTAGGCAATAGGTAGCCCCTGGCTTCAAAGCGATCGGTCATGGCATTGATGTCATCACACGAATACCCCATATCAATTGCTGCTTGGCGAACGGCGATGGCAGCTTGTTGCTGGTTGGTACCACTATTGGTCATGGCCAAACCTTCCAAAAAAGCGGTGTCTAATTTGTCCTTGCCTATCAGTTCCCAAATTTCCATCAAAACGGAGGCCCAGATCTGGCCGTCGGTGTGAATTGCGCCTGTTAGGCCTCCTGGATAGGTGGCTCCATAATTGGTAATGCGCCCAGACCAGAAAGGATTGTGTCCATCCCATCCAAATACCCAGTAGTACTGTTGGTCTGTTTCTTGCCAATAGCCCAAACTTCTTTTGTAGGAATTGGCCCAGTAATCGCCACATCCTTCGCTTAATCCATTTACTTGGGAAAGGTTCCCGTTGGTAATCCAATCATGAAGGCCATGGCCCAATTCATGGAGGATGACATCCATATCTTCGGCATCGTCCACACCTCCTTCGCCAAAATTTAGGTTACCCCCCCCGTAAGAGGAGTTGTCTGCACCATTGAACGCATGGGGGTCATACCGAACGACTCCATTGTTGAAGAGTGACACGCAGGGAATCCCTAAATCAACATTTACGTAGCGGATGCTTTTGTCCAGATGGTAGTACACATTGGCGGCTTCAAAGCCCTGGGCGTCCCTTGTAAAACTGAAATCTGAGGAAGGCTGTAGAAAAAGACCCGTGGAAGGAGCTTGCAATTCTGCAATCTCCGCATAAGGACCCCTTAAACGGTAATTGACACCGTCAAATTCAATACCCAAAAGGGTTACGGCGGTTCTGGCCGCATCTAGTGCGGCATTAGTATTGTCGTTGTTGTCTACGTAATCACCTCCGTAGGTGCTTAAGGTTTTGGTCAACGGATCGGGATCGTAAACCATGGCCGTTCCATCTGTTAACACCACAAAAGGAGCCCCCGTTCGGCTTTCCCTTAAAACAGTGTGCTTTACCCCTGTGTTTTTAGGGCGGGTACTTTTTTCGTAAACCGAAATATCCTTCATACTTATAATGGAACCACTTTTGGCATCAACAAGGGTTTCCCAGTAGCCCGGTAACTCTGACGACACTGTAGTTACACGATAGATTAATGTGGTTGCGTCCTGTAGTTGGTAGACGTAAAGTTTGGTCTCGCTCTGAATTATTTCATCAATCTGCAATGCTCCCTTCGCATAATTTAAGGCATCGCTTGCCGAAAGAGAAGGAGTGGTATCTATGGTTTCAATGTCGTCTTCGTAGGTAGTGGAATGGTAAGTAACCGTATTTTTGGGTGAAACGTGGACTGCAACAGACGAACCCCACACTTCGATACCATTAACGGTATGGGCAAAACGGAACGTTTCCCCAGAAGGGCCTTTATGGCTAAAATTAACCCGAAAGGCTTGTTGGGACTTTAAATTGTTGAATTGAGACTGAAGCCAAGCAGTGGCTACTTGTTGTTTGTTTTGTGCTGGCAATACCTGAATGGAAAGTGCCACAGCAAATAGTAGGGAGTACAATTTTTTCATGTTTTGGAAAAAAGAAAGTCTTAGGTTTTTTGGTTTCAATTTTTGTAATTCCCAAAGATATAAGAAACTTTTAAAGCAAGATAGCATTTTGAAAAACAAGACCTTTAGGGGAAACGTTGGCCTTGGATTTTTGTTAAATCGAGGCCCTTAACGATCTACCAGTTCCAGGGTAGTCCCGTAAAGAGGGCGAGCCTCCATTTTCGATTTTAGCCAAGCGTAAAAACTCATCACAAAAATATCCTCGGCCTTGGATGCCTTCCAGGTAAAACTTTTTTCAACACGCACCTTAAATTCATCTTTGGTTACGTCTTGTGGATGTTCATAATACCAAGCAATTAATTTAATGAATGGCCCTAGGCGACCTTCATCCAGTTTATGTATTTTTTTCCTGAAGTTTTTTTGGAAACGCTCTAATTGGTTAAAAACCAAATCGGGTTTGTCCAGTTCCATAAGTAGGAGCAATTCCATAATCTCCTTTTTCAACACCCAAAGGAGTCCCATTTTTTTCTCGTACCACTTATTGGAATGATTGCATTTTCGTACCACTTGATATGCTTCCCGATAGCGCTCAAGATGAAACAGCGACATCACTTTGGCCAAAACGAGGTCCAACGAGCCAGTGGGGTTGTGCGATAGCACTTCAAGCGCTTGGAGAGCCTTGCCGCTATACTGTAGGTTCAACGCTTTGATGAGGGTCAATTTTTCCTGAAAACGGCGCTTGAAAGTACCCTGTTGCAGGTCCATGCACGCCTCCAGAGCTACGACGAATTCCATCGATTTCTGAAATTCCTTATTTCGGAAATAATTCACCGCCATGAGATGCAGGATTTCCATGTGGTAATAAAGATGCTTCGATTCCGACTGACTTTTAGTGACTACCATCCCGTAAATTTCCAATAACATGGGTGAAAAGCTGTAATAGTCCCTTTTTACGGAAGCGGCACTGCTTAGTAAGTTCATGAATTGCCAAAGCGATTTGTAGGTAAATCCAGAAGCCGTGGAAAGGTGGAACTCTTCCAGGACGGTTTCGGCAATTTGGTTGATAGAGTGGTAATGCCCTTCCTTAAGTAACGCTTTTAATTTGGCATAAGCGGCATTCAATTGCTGCTCTTTTTGCAAATGAATGAGGTTTTGATTGGATGCTTCCAAGATATCTTCCAACAAATCCTCTGGGTGCATGTGGGCATATTGGATGCGGGTATGGTAAACCTCGTTTAAAATGGCAAAAAGATCGTGCTGTTTGGATAGGCTTTCAGCTTTCCGTACTAGTTTTCGGGCTTGTCGCGGAAGGCCCTGCTCATAAAAAATACGGCTCACAAGCAAGTACTTCAGAATTTCCATTTCCTCCGAAGTTTCCCGTGCAAAACTTTTCGTAGCCAAAAAGTCGATCAAATTATCATGCAGCCTTTTGTTTAGGGCATGTAGCGCGTTTTTATTGTCCTGTCCGTACAACCTCTGGTCCAATCCTTTGCGCGCCCCCTTGGAAAGAAGCTTAAACAGTGCAATGTTTTTGGCATCGCCTCTACGGTTTTTTTGTTTAAGAAAAGAGATGAATTCCGCTCGATCGGATTCCGAAAATTGTGTTACAATAGAAATATTTGATTGCATTTAAACGTAAAAAATAGATTTTATAAATAACTGAAAAATAATTATATATATAAAATTATTGTATAGATAAATCGTAAGTATTTGAATTATTTAAGATTGTTCCGTACCCAATTGTGCGTGACTTTTGTTTCATAATCATCAAAACAAATCAATATGGAAACGCAATTTTTTAAAGAAAAAAAGCCTGTCAATGCCCCATTGATCGAACACATGGATCACAAAAAGAAACACCTTGGCTGTCGTCCTTCTCCAGCATTTGTCTCAGCCTCATGGACTGCGCTTTTTGTTGGGATGGCCTCCTATTGTATTGGACTTTGGAACGCATCCATGTGGTTGAATGAAAAAGGGTATTACTTTACCATTTTACTATTTGGATTGTTCTCGGTAGTCTCGGTGCAGAAAAGTGTCCGCG
>ERZ795053.5223-NODE-5223-length-13529-cov-4.612661_pt1 | contig 13529 bp, 9 predicted proteins | sample MGYA00375137_ERZ795053 | MGnify/ENA primary metagenome ERZ795053 (study PRJEB30182, sample SAMN05720284) | activated sludge metagenome | isolation source: Anaerobic digester | place: Hong Kong | collected 2014-12-17 ... | reverse complement strand
CAATATAGTGTGTATTCGGATAGCGGTAATGATGGATCAGAAAAATTTGCAATTATCTCTTCCTTTGTTAAAGAGACTCTAATTTCTTTTGAGAAACCATCAAATATTATAGGGTTTTATATAAACAATACCACCTATGTATATCATGCGCTCAAATATGGAGAAGATGGATCTGGTTACGTAACAAAATCATTCGGTGGAAACGATGGGAATGACAAAGATTATTTGAAACTTGTTATCATTGGATTTGATGATGAAGGTGTAGAGATTGGTCAAGTTGAGTTTTTCCTCGCCGATTATCGTTTCGACGACAATAGCAAGGATTATATAATTCGTGATTGGACATGGGTTGACTTCTCAGTGTTCAGAGAGCCTGTCAAAGAGATAGCTTTCGAACTTGTTTCGACCGATTCCGGTGATTACGGTATGAATACTCCCGCATATTTTGCATTTGATGATCTGGTTTATGAGGTAAAACCGGAATAGATGTTGTATGATTGTTGTTTGTTAAGGTATTGTGATTAAAAAAATGTTTTCTATTAACCGGCATTCAATACTTCTTGCCGGTTAATAGAATAGTATCAATAATTGTGAGTACAAGTATAGAATCTATTTTTGTTTTGAAAAATATTCCATTATTACCTTCGCATCCTTTGCTGTAATCTCTTTCACATCCATTAACTGCTTATCTTCGGCTTTTCGGATTGCGTCAACTGACTTGAAATGTTTTAAAAGAGCGCTTCTCTTTTTGGGCCCAATTCCAGTGATATTGTCCAGTTCGGACGCTACAGCTGATTTTGATCTGAGCTTTCTATGATGTGACACTCCAAAATCGTGTGTCGCGTCACGGAGCCTTTGAATTATTTTGAGTTCAGGGGAGTCATGCGAGAGTCTTATCGACGGTAGATCTGGAGCCGTAAATAGTTCTTCATGCCTTTTAGCGATAGAGATAATGGGGGTTTTGAGACCAAGAGCGTCTCTGGCTTCTATTGCACGTGTTAGCTGCGTTGGTCCACCATCAATTACAATAAGATCAGGTTCTTCCCAATCATTATTAATAATATTCTGTATAAAGCGTGCAACTGCTTCGTGAATCATTCCGGGATCGTTTGCCTGTTCATATCCCCTTATGGTAAAATGACGATATCCCGCTTTGTCAGGGTCACCATTTTTAAAACTGGCCATTGATGCTACTGCGTTCGTCCCCTGCAAATTAGATATGTCAAAACATACCATGTGAATCGGAATTTCGGGGAGAGATAAGATGTTTTTTAAATTGATAAGATACCTGTTTTTATCCGAGTAGTGATCCTGAGCCATTTTTTCTGCAATTATTATGTCTATGTTTTTACGCATCATCAAAAATGCGCCTTTGTCATGCTGTGATTTTGGAATCGTCAATTCTGTTTTCTTGCCGGTTTTGCTTGAAAAATAATCACTTAATATTTTGCTATCTTCAATTCTTTCCTGAGTAATAATGAAATGGGGTATATCATTGTTATTGTAATGATCCAGTATAAAAGTTCTTAAAATAGAGGCATTAGTTGAAAACGATGAATTTTCATAAAGGCGGATTTTGCGACCCGTTAATATTCCTTTACGAAATTCAAAGAAGAGAACAATTGCTTCCTCTTGAAAAATGTCCATAGCTATATAGTCAGCGTCGTGGTTTTGCGGTACCATGATGTTTTGGCGTTCAGAGATTTTTTGTATATCGAAGATGATATCACGAATTTCGGCAGCTTTTTCGAAACGAGTTTGAGCCGAATAGCTGTTCATGGTTTCGTTTAGTTTATTAATTACAGGATCAATTCTTCCTTTTAAAAAAAGTTCTGCGTTTTTCACAAGATCAAGATATTCATCCCTGCTTATTTTATTGCGACAAACTCCACTGCATTGGCGTATCTGGTAGTTTAAACATGGGCGCTCATTTGGTCCAAGTGGAAGTTTTCGAGAACATGTCTTTAGACGAAAAATACGGTTAGCGGCTTTCACAACGTTTCTTGCGGCTTGTGCGTCGGTGTAGGGACCGTAATAACGGTTTTTTTTGTTTGTCAGGTTGCGTGTAAAAATAAGACGTGGATAATCTTCACTATAGGTAATCGCGATATATGGATAGCGTTTATCGTCTTTTAGTCTTATATTAAAACGGGGACGGTGTTTTTTAATTAATGTGTCTTCGAGAAGAAGAGCCTCAATTTCTGTTCCTGTGACAATTATTTCGAAATCATTAATCTGTTTAACAAGAGTGCGAGTTTTAATGTCATCTACCGAATCATGAAAATAAGAGCTGACTCTGTTTTTAAGTGATCGGGCTTTACCAACATATATTATTTCGTTATCGGCATTTTTCATTAGGTAAACGCCGGGTTCGGTGGTAAGTTGTTTTAGCTTGTCATTTATCAGGTTATGAGCATTTTTCATTAGTTAACGGGGCGCCAGCTAGTTTGCTGATTTTTTCACAGTATTGAAGTGACAGTTTGTCATCTGGATTAATGGATAATGCGGATTGAAACATCGAAAGTGATTGGGGATAATCTTTCTGTTTGGCATATATGACACCTAAATTGAAAACGGAACCAAAACTATCCGGTTTAACCAGTATTAGTGTGTGAAAAATATGTTTGGCTGCTTCGTATTGTTTAATTTTCAGAAATTCGACTCCTTTTTTGAAAATCTCATCAAAATCATTTAGAAGCTTTAACTTGTCAATAGCCTTTTTCTGGTTAAGCAAGTCATCTATCAGAGAGTTGATGCTGTTTGCAAGAGGCACCATTTCCACGTTAGTGTCTGAGATCTTTTCCCTGTTTGCAATGGCCTCCGATACATCTTTATTTATTTTTACGAATTTATTACGAATTTTGATGCCAAACAAAATCGAAAGAAAAAAGAATACAGCAAAAGCCAAGACCGATATCGTAAGGAGTAACTTTATTGCCCTGATAAAATGGCGGGAAGAGTTTATCTTGATCATGGCTATATTATCTACAGCTACAAGAACTCTGGCAATATATCTCTCTTTGTCGGTGTCAAAAGGAAAGTAGATAATTGTATAATACTTATCCTTATCTGAATATATCTTTTTATCAGAAACTGTCTTTTCAAATGCCTTTTCGAAAATTGAAGGATCAGAGTCACTTATGATATTTTGGCTGTCAAGTTCGGTTATAATTTTTTCTGTTGAAAACACCGGTAAACCAAAACGGTCGTCTCTAGAGCGTTTAAAAAGTGTAAATCCGTATATGCTATCTGAAGAGGAAGCTTTTTGTTTTAATTCGTTTAATGAGCTTGATTGACGCAATAATTCAGTAAAGCGGTAGCCGTTATCAAAGGCAGCTAAAGAAGCGGCAGTTTCTATCTTTCCATATGTGAAAAAGAGAAGAACCGCAAAAATCGCTACAGAAGCAGAAATTAGCAAACCAGCCATAAAAGAGTATTGCCTGATGGTTGACGATATAATGGAATTATTACGTTTCAAATTTTGAACCTGTTTGAATTATATAACAGAAATAAATATAAAAATCCTGATTATAGTTGTCAACAATAATGATCAGTTTTAATTTTCTCTTTTTATTATTATCAGAAAAGTTTCGTATCCGCCCAGTTTAAGCCTGCTTTTTTCACAATCGGGAAGTTTTATTTTGGAGATACAGTTTGCTGGAATAATCAAGGCACAATCATGGTTAGTAAAGGCACTCTGAATATGTTGTATAATCTTGTTATAAAATGATGTTTGGTTATTTAGAATGAATCTTTTACCAAATGGAGGATTTAAAACCAGTATACCACGAGAATTGCCGAAATTACTCTGGTGCAGATTAAAAAAATCTTCGGTCTTGTAGCTGAACTCATCGCAAAACGCATTTTTGGTATTGTGCAATAAAATTTTTTCGGAGCGGGGATCAATATCTGATGCCATTATAGCAAGACTGAATCCGTTTTTTTTTAAGTTTTTCTTAAGGTAATCATAGTGATTGGTCTTGAATGCAGGCCATATCTCAAAGGTAAATGAGCGTTTTATACCGGGGGGAACATCGGAACTCATATGCATTGCTTCGAGAGAAAAAGTTCCGGAACCGCACATGGGGTCTATCAGTAGATCATGCTTTTTTAGATTGACTCTTCTTAATATGGAGGCTGCAATGTTTTCTCTAAGGGGTGCGTTATTTATATGTTCTTTGTAACCTCGCTTGTAAAGAGGTTCCCCAGTTGCATCTAGGCTGATATAAAAAATATCTTTGATTACGCGAACATGTATCATCTGTTTTGCGTGATGATCTAATGATTGGTCAGAATAACCGTTATTGTCAAAATGAGTGGATATTGCCTTTCGCATCTCTTCTTCAATTCTTGCTGTGTGATACAGCTTTGACTTTTTTACAGTTATAGAAAATATTAGTTCAGTCTTTTTTTTGAGATAGAGCTCCCATCTTGTTTTTAGACAGTTTTCAAACAACATGGTGAAGGTGTTAGCATAAAAACGTGTAATTCGCAGAAGAACTCTTGAAGCACATTGGCTAATAAGATTCAGTTTGTAAATATCATCAAGACCGGCCTTGAGTTCTATACCTCCCTCAGTTATTTTTGTTTTGCAATCATCAATTATCTCCGCTATCTCTTCTGACATCTCTTCTTCAAATCCGGGGGCACATTGAACATAAATTTTATGCTTTTCCGCAACAATATGGCGCTTTAATGCTCTTTTTAGTTGTTGTTCATTCATTTATGCTCCATTTGCGGTTCCAGTGTAATTAGGTAGCTGTAATCAATTATCAGATTTCAAAAGATCAGCCATTTTTTTAAGCATTGCTTTATTAAGTTGCTGTACGGTCTTGTAATTATTCGGATCAATTTTTTCTCCGGCTGTTACCGTTAATGATTCCGATTTAAAAAATCGGGGCCATTTTTTGCCTGCAGGTAAAATTTTTGCCGCACCCTTGATCGCCAATGGAATTAGTTTGATATCAAGATTTTTCGCAAGGTATGCCGCTCCGGTTTTAAATTCTCCCAACTCTTCGCCTTTAGAACGGGTTCCTTCTGGAAAAATATAAAGAGACTTACCTTTGCGTAGCAGATCTGCGCTGGCCTTCATTGCCGGTACTATATCACCTCCGCGTTCGACGAAGATAATGTTTATTCCCGGAAAGACATATTTAAGAAAACTTACTTCTTTTTTTCCAATTACAAATATCTTTCTTCTTTGTCTGTAAGACATATAACACCAAGTTGTAATAAAGTCCAGGTTGGAACTGTGATTAGAATAATAGATTACGTTGTCGGCGTTAATATTTTCACGATTATTTATTCTGAAATTCCAGAAAAATTTAGCGGTTAATCGTACTGTTAAACCCAACAGCTCGTTAATTGGGTTAAAAAAAGAGATATGCCTTGTCGAGATAGTGCTTCTGAGTATTTGGTCATCAAGATTATTGCTGTCACTTTTTGGAAGCGTTGCGATATAGGTTATTACTTCGTTTATTGTGCCTAAAGATCTGAGAGTGTCAATATTGATCGAAACTGATATCTTTTCTTCAAGATATACTGTCAGATCAACAATACCGATTGAGTCGATATCAAAATCCGAGAGTGTCTGTGAAGAGTAGAGCTCTTTTACTCCGAGTTTTTTAATTAGTATGGCTAAAATTTTCTTTTCAGTATCGTTTTGTGGAATGATTTCGTTTTCGTGCAAAACAGAGTCGTTTTCGGCTGTCATATATGCGTTTCTTTTCAAACAGGTTATGATTTCGCCTACAAGTATTTTACGAGCCGAATTTACCGGTAGAGGGTCAAAAGAGAGTGCAAAATGGCTGATAGTCTTATAGGATGGCAAACCTCGGTTGAGCTTGTTGATTTCAGATTTTATCCGTTGATAACTGTTTTTGTCTTTTTGGAAAGGTACTATTACCGCATAAACGGTTTCGCGGTTATCAATTTTATGTCCAAAAACTGATATCTCTGAAATCTCTGGTGATTTTTTGTAAAAAGCTTCGAGTTCTTCAGGATATACGTTTTTACCTGAGTCGAGTACTATTACGTTTTTTTCACGTCCGGTTATAAAAAGATATCCCTTTCTGTCAACTTTCCCGAGGTCTCCTGAGTTGAAAAACCCATCTTTATCAAAAACTTCGGCAGTCATGGAGGGGTTTTTATAATACTCCTTCATAACGGAGTCACCTCTTAACCATATTTCACCGATACCGTCAGAATTTTTGTTTTTTATTCTTATTTCGTTGTTACCCATTGCAGGGCCTACGGAGCCTGAAATATTCCGTTTAACGTGCGATATTGTTATCGGACCGGTAGTTTCGGTTAGACCGTATCCTTCAATTATAGGTAAGCCCATATTTGAATAAAACTTAAAGTAGCGTTTTTTTAGAGGGGCTCCTCCGCTTACGAAAAATCTAATTTTTAATCCAAAAATTTTTCTAATTGGAGTAAATACTTTTTTTGGTATAAAACCGAGCCCTATAGCCTTAAAAAGTGGGGTGGTATAAAGAAAAAAAAGTAGGGCTCGATATTTTAAAACAGATTGTGCTCTAGCTTTATTAAGTATCGAGTCCATAAAAAGTTCCCAAAGTTGTGGAGCAGCTGGGAAAACTGTGAATTGGTGTTCGGAAAGGGTGCGTACTATATCTGGTCCCTTAAGTGATTGTAGAAAGATAAACGAAGAGCCAGAGCTGAAAGGCCCTATAAAGTTGGCAAGAAATGCATAAACATGAAAAAGCGGTAAAATACAGAGAAACTTGTCGTCTTTATTTAGATCAAGCCAAGTACTTGCAGCTATTGATGTCTTGAAGATATTAAGATGAGAGAGTACAACTATTTTTGGATTTCCTGTCGTTCCGGACGTAAATACGTATGAAGCAGGGAAATCTCTTTTAATGGCAATTTGTTTAAATCTTTTGCCGTCGGTGACATGTTTTGTAAAATCAGTATTGTATTTTTTTAACTTTTTGAATTTGCCTATTTGTGCCTCTGATGCAAAAACTGCTTTGGTGTTTACTGCTTTGAGCATTTGTGGATACTCTTTGGAATCCAGATTTGTGTCCAGTGGCAGTACAATCATGCCACCCATTGTGATTGCCATATAGGTAATACACCATTCTTTTGAAGTCTCGGCGCAAATACCTATTACGTCACCTTTCTTGAATCCCTGCTTTTGAAGGTACGCTGCTCTTGAAAGAGCAAGTTTAAAAGAGTCCCCGTAGGTAAGCAGTTCGTCAAAAAGCATGCAATTTGCGTATTTGTCACATATTTCTTTATAAAATTCGTAAAGAGAGTTCATTGGCAGCTCCTGTAATTCAAGCTTTGTAACATGATATGGGATAAGCCTTAATAATATCAATATATTTTCATTCTATGGGTTGAAAGCTGGGGGCACTTTTCGCTTAGTGGTTGTTAATAATATGTAAAGAAATCATGACTTTGGTTATTAAATAAAAATTAAGTTATATTGACAGGATATGAGTTATACTGTCGCTTTGTCATGTATTATTAAGTAAATCAAAATATGTTATGTACAGGCCGACGGGTCGATCTATGCAGGAGAGCCAGACTATGCGTTTTTTTCGAAGAATAATGTTTGTTATTATCGCGATATTAATTATTACAAATATTTCTGCTCAAGAAGACCGTGATTCTCTTGTTGCACTGCCCTTTGTAGCTTATATCCCAGACACAAGTCTTATGATAGGGGCAACTGCGGTGTATGTCGTACGTCCAGAGGATCGCACAGAAGCCGATATTCCTGATACATATCAGGTTGTGGGGTTCTATACTTTAAAAAAGCAGATTCAGTTCGCGTTTATTGCGTCAAACTTTTTATCACATGGTTTTGTTAATAATGTTTTTACTACAAGTTTCAGCAAATTTAATTCTGTTTATTATATCGACGGTATGAGTGATGATCAGGGTGAAGATTATATACCAATAAGTTATTCTTTTGAAGATAAATTCAGATTGCGTTTGCTTCGGTATGTTTATGCGGGACCTATGTTTCATTATAAATCGTATCGAGTTGACGAATATGAGGAAAACGGCTATGTGGATAATAGTACTATCTATGGAGTAAAAAAAAGCCGCGTTTCTGCTCCAGGAATAAACGTGGTGTTTGATAACCGTGATGACACCTTCTATCCAACGCGGGGAATTTTTACAGAAATCATCTATTTGCAAAATAGTGAAGTTGTAGGAGCTACCGAAAATTCTCAATGTTTCGAGATAAATGCTGCGACTTTTTTTAATCTGTATTCCAAACGTTATATACTTGGGTTTCATGGTCGCTCTGTGATTCAGGGTGGGGATGTTCCTTATGATATGTACGCCGGTATCGGAGGCGATAAAATACTTCGCGGATATCTTAATGATCGATATAAGGGGCGTAATATGTATGCTTTGCAGACCGAGTTAAGATTTCCGTTCTTTTTTTGGGATAATACAAGATTTTTAAAAAGGCTTTCCGCAGTTGTTTTTGTAGGAGCAGGTTCGGTTTCAAATGATGTGACTAAACTTACTACGACAAAACTGCATTATGCGGCTGGCGCAGGATTGCGATTTGCATTAAGCGATAGAGAAAAAATTAATCTCAGACTTGATTTTACAAGAAATAGAGAAGGTAATTCGGAAGTATATTTTCAGATAATGGAAGCATTTTGATTAAGAGCTCAAAATGTCTTTTATTCCGTTTTGAATATATTGCCATTCTTCGGAGTTAAATGCAGTGCCTGTCTTTTCTACGGCTCTGGCTCCCATATATGAGGCTGCCCTGCCACTTGTAGCAAGGTCATAGCCTTTTAATCGGGCGTATAAAAATCCAGAAGCCCATAGGTCTCCTGCTCCGGTAGTATCTATTCTGGCAGAGGCCGGTTCAGGCTTCACTAAGACGAAATCTTTCCCTGATTTTATTAGAGAACCATCCGGCCCTATCTTTATCGCTGCTGTTTCACAAAGATCGCCAAGGGAATCAAGGTTTTTTTCATGATCTTTTTTTCCGAAAAGTGCTTCGGCCTCATCTTCATTTGCAAATACCATATCAACATATTTTGAAATCAATTCGGTTAACTCAAGTCTTGATGAATTAACAACTTCATATGAGCCTAGATCCATACTGATAGTGCAGCCTGATTGTTTTACTGTTTTCAATATGTGTATGAATAGTTCAGGGTTATACATAAGGTAACCTTCAAGATGGACATGGCGGCATTCTTGAAAATCATGACTGTTAATGTCAGATACATCAAGTTCTGACGCCGCGGCGAGGTTGGTTCGCATGGTTCTTTCTGCATCGGGGGTTATTAGTGAAAGGCATCTGGCGGTAGAGTTGTGATAGGTATGTTTAAATCGGGATCTACTGCCACCGGCTCGCCTGAATTCGCTTTCATAAAAACGTGAGTTTTCGTCACGGCCGAGTTTGCCTACAAAAGCAGTTCTTAGCCCCAGGTGACTGGCGGCAAATATTGTATTCGCAGCGGAGCCACCAGGTGAAACTGTAATAGTGGATTTATCAATTTCGGTGATGATCTTATCCATTATGCTGTCATCAACAAGTTGCATTCCTCCTTTTCCGCCGCCTATGTTTAATAAAAAATTTTCGTTAATTTTAGCCAGTAGATCAACAATCGGAGAACCTACACCAATAAGGTCATATTTAAATTGTGAAGAATGCATATATAACTCCTCTATTTAGCTGGTAGTGATTTCAATAGGCAATGCTATAATCAGTGTCAAGGTTTTTATCAACAATATCACTCATACAGAATTGTTATAGCATGTATCACAAGAAAATCCGGCTGGTTTTGGAAAATTTTAGGTTATAGTTACGGTTATCTATTTATTGTGAACGCGGAATTCAATAATACAATCTTTTAACTACTTCTCCATTTTGGTAATCTTATTTGTAAAAATATAAGATATAGAGTAAAGGAATAAAAAAAAGAAAAAAGATGGACATGGTTTTCTCAGAATATAATTATCGATACGACTCAATTATCAAATTTGTTAAGATTGAAATGTGTAAGTGATTACCTTATATATTGATGTATAAGTGTTTATTATGAATTGTATCGGAGGATAAAATGAGTTATTGTAAATTGCTGCTTTTATCAATAATTTTTACTGTCGCGCTAAATGGTGCTTCAAATTTAAAACCTGAAGATGTACAGGGGTCTTGGAAGCTTCGATATAAGGATGGTTTCGGATATGAATTTCGTCTTAAAGAGGGATATCTTGCATATATAGCTGTTTACATAAAGGGGCAGTTGTTGGTTTTTAAGGGAGTCTATAATATCGATGATGGTAATATTTTGCGAGTAAATATTAGTGAAATGAAAGAGATATCAAACCCATCGGCTATAGAAAACCGTAATGGATTTGTGCAAACTTCATCTTCGGTTTTCCGCTTTAAAATTATCTCTAAATCGGAAAAAAGTCTAATAATTGAACCCAAGGATATTCGTATTGACGGAAGAAGTTCCGGTGGATATTTCGAGCCTCGTATCGAGTTAAAATCTTTAAAGTAGTTAATTATTGATGCTGCTATAAAAATTTATATTAGCCCCCTCTCAAGTCTTTTCTGTTGCCGGTTGTTGTGTGCGTTAAAAAAAATCTGTAAATTCGGTTGCAGCAGACACCCTTTGAAAATAATATCTTGACCAGATTCCTTCCGTTTGTGATTTTTCTTCTAAATATCGTTAGACCTTACGGGAGGCTGTTATGTTTTATAAAAAGGACGAGTTCTTTTTGCCCAGAATGGTTGCCCTTGCGGCCCCCATACTTCTTCAAAATCTTCTTTCGTCATCTTTAAATTTTATTGATGTATTCATGATCGGACGTCTTGGCGATACTGCCGTGGCGGCGGCCGGCGGCGCAAACCAGTTTTTCTTTATTTTTTTAATGCTGGTATTTGGTATAGCAAGCGGATCTGCAATTTTTACAGCACAGTACTGGGGACGAAAAGACATAGTGAATATCCGTTCTATTATGGGTATAGGTGTAACTTTAACAATGGGTATTTCAATCTTGTTTACTGCTGTAACAGCCATTTTTCCGGATAAGGTAATGGCTCTTTTTTCTGGGGATCCTGAAGTGATAATCCTTGGAGCCGGATACATAAGAATAATTGCTTGGAGCTTTATTGTTATGGCTATGTCAATTTCTTACGCGGTAGTTTTACGCAGTACAGAAAATGTTATCTATCCGATGATGGCAAGTATGACCGGAATTTTGTTAAATACAGGATTAAACTATCTTCTTATTTTTGGTAATTTGGGATTTCCAAAGATGGGTGTGCTTGGAGCGGCATGGGCTACTCTTTTTTCCCGTATTGTCGAGATGTTAATTATAATATCGATTACTTATACAAAAAAGCTTCCTGCTGCAGCTGGTTTGTCGGATCTGTTTCGTTTCAATTTTCAACAGGTAAAGGCTTATCTTTCCAAGTCGGTTCCTGTTGTTTTACAGAGCGTGGGGTGGGCCGGCGGTTACAGTGTATATTCGATGATTTATGGACATATTAGTACAGAGTCTCTTGCTGCTTTTAGCATAGCAGGTTCTGTTGAAAGAATCTGCCTGATTTTTTATACTGGTGTTGGTAGTGCCTGTTCGATTATGGTCGGTAACCGCATTGGTGCGGGTGAAGAGAAAAGGGCGAGAGATTACGCGGGCAATTTTCTTTTTATCGGTGTTATCGTTTCATTTGTTATATCAATATTGCTTTTTGTTTTACGCCATCCAATTGTCGGCATATACAATTTAAGTGAAGTAAGTCAAGAGTATATGCTCGGTATTTTACTAGTTATGTCGGCTATAATGTGGGCTAAAGCATGTAACATTATCTTCCACATGGGTGTTTTTAAAGCGGGTGGAGACACTTTCTTTAGTATGTGTGTTGATGTCGGAGGAGTCTGGCTGGTTGGTATTCCAATAGCACTTATAACCGGGTTTTACTTTGGTTTTCCTGTGCACATTATAGTGGCATTTTTAACTATTGAAGAGATTGTCAAGATGAGTGTGGGGTTTAAGCGGTTTCTTTCAGGGCGTTGGCTTAATAATCTGGTCGATGAGTGATAAATTATTTGAGGATCCCTCAAATTTATTTTTTGCAAATATTTAGATCACAAATTGATATTTAGGAGTAATATTATGAAAAGAGAAACTTCCGCGTACGAAAGGGTAATGTTCTTTTATAGTGACAAGAGCCCAATGTATTTCGCATTTTGCTTAAAAATAGAGGGGAACCTTACAGACGATAGAATGAAAGATGCGCTGGCAAAAACAGCTAAAGTGTACCCTTTATCAGCAGTTAGGGTCGAAAAGGATGAACAAAAACGTCAATTTATTACTACAGAAGATGTACCTGATTTTCCTCTTGTCTTAAAAGATAATTTTCAGGGTGATTGGAAGGATGAGGTTGTATTGGCCTTACAGGGACATTTTGATAATTCAACTGGTCCCATGGCCAGATTTGTTTTATTAAGGTCGGGAAAATTAAATCATATAATCGCAGTTTTTCATCATGCTGTGTGCGATGGCGCTGGAGCTCTGCTTTTTCTGGAAGAGATGTTGAAGTTTCTGGCAGATCCGTTAAGAAAAGCTTTAGTACCTGATGAAAATAACTGGGCTCCAATGCTGCATAAGGTTATTAGTCCTGATAACCTGAATAAAATAAAAAAGTTTGATCTGCCACCATTTGCCACAGACAAGAGCTATACAAAATTCGAAGTTCAAGAAAAGCCTTATGAGCCGTTTCCTACATTACCGTTTGAGTTGCAGACGGTATCGTTTACTAAAGATGAGACTTCAAAATTAATTGATGTCGCAAAAAAGAATGGAGTTACGGTGCATGCTTATGCCGGAGCTCTGATTTTGCAATGTTTTGCGGAGGAGTTTGGAGAGAAGGAGGGTTTTACGCGTACGATTCAAAGCCCAATTAATTTTCGTCCGCAGCTTGTTGATGGTTCAGAAAAGATGTTTGGCCTCTTTAACGGTCTTGTAACAGCTGAATGTGACTGTTCGCCCGGAGTGAAAACTGAAGAGATAGCACGCACTATAAAGAGTACATTTCATTCAGAAATAGATAGTCTTAAACCATTAGCCGGTTACTATAACTTTATGACCTACTTTCTTGAAGGAATCGACGATCCGGAACTGTTTTATGAAAACAGGAAAGAGGGCGGGACTCCCATGAACTATGATTTTTCCTTCTCGAATCTTGGGCGCGTCGGATTGGAAAGCAAATACGGTGAATATTATCTTAAGGAGATATACGGACCTGTTTTCAGTGCTGCCAAAGGTGAGCGTGTAATTGGCGCTATTACTTTCGATGGGAAGCTGTTCATGACTCTTATTTATGATTCTGCCTGTTTTGATCATCAAACCGGTAAGCGTATTTGGTCAAAAATCAGGGATCGAATAATGGCTTTATGAGTTATACATTATTGATTTTACCGCATAAAATCATAAAGATAAAGGAGACTGTTATGAAAAAAGAAAAAAAGTCAACGGAACCAATCCGTACCATGTGGTCAACGACA
>ERZ795053.5222-NODE-5222-length-13530-cov-3.715473_pt1 | contig 13530 bp, 11 predicted proteins | sample MGYA00375137_ERZ795053 | MGnify/ENA primary metagenome ERZ795053 (study PRJEB30182, sample SAMN05720284) | activated sludge metagenome | isolation source: Anaerobic digester | place: Hong Kong | collected 2014-12-17 ... | reverse complement strand
CCTTCGCAGCGGGCGTGAACTGCGCGCCGCTGCTCGCCGCGATCAGCTCGGACGCACTGCGCTATATCGACCCATGGAGCCAGGACACCGATCACTGGTCCGTGTACGGACTGGTTGAATGGGAATTCATCGACCGCTGGAAGCTGATCGTCGAGGGCCGTTATTCCGACGAAGAGGTCAAGGTGACAGGTCCCGACCGCCGCGATCCCGACGGTACCGGCCCACTGTGTGCCCTTCCACGGGCGGTCGACTCACGCGGTCTTACGTTCCCGCCGTGTGCGAACTTCCCTGCCGCCCTGTCAGCGGCGTATGGCACCCTGTCTGACAAGGTGACCGACACCTTCTTCTCGCCGAAAGTGACCTTGCAATGGCAGGCATCGGATGATGCGATGTACTACCTGTCATGGGCCAACGCGACCAAGCCGAAGGGCATCAGCATCGTCGGCGCGCTGACGGGCTTTGATCCGGCGGCGAGCCGCTTCAATGATGAAACCCTCAACGTTTACGAAGTTGGCGCCAAGACCGACTGGCTGGACAAGCGACTGGTGCTGAACACCTCGCTGTTCTACCAGGAGTTCGATGACAAGCTGGTGTCTTCGCAGAAACAGGATCCGGATACCGGCCTGTTGTTTGCCGCGCCGGTCAATGCATCCAAGGCTACCGTCTATGGCCTTGAACTGGACATTGCCTGGCAGGCAACGGATGCGTTGCGGCTGAATGGTTCGTATACCTACCTGAACACGGAATACGACGACTTCACCCTGTTGACCAAGGGTCCGGGCACCATTGCTGATGCAGGCAACTGCACGATCGTCGCCGATCCGGGCAAGGGCAGCAACGGTGTCGATGATGACTTCTGCCAGGTCGATCTGTCCGGCAACGAGCTGGAATATGCGCCCAAGCACGCTTTCGTCGGCGGTTTTTCATACCGCAGGTCGCTGGTTGGCGAAACCGACTGGCTGTTCGAGGGCGACCTGATCTATCAGGATGATCGCTATCAGGATGCGGTCAACACCGTGAAGTTCGACGCCTATACGACGGCTGATTTCCGCCTCGGCATCGTGAACAAGCAGTGGGACATCATCGCCTACGTGGACAATGCCTTTGAGGATGACACCATCAAGTCCTCGTTTCGCAACACCTATAACCAGGGCATTGCATTCTTCGGCGGCAGTTTTTCACCCGATGGCCCGCCGAGCACCTTCGTCCTGCCCGGCAACCAGACGCCGATCAAGCCCGATCAGCGCCAGGTCGGGCTGCGCGTGAACTACCGTTTCGGCGCCCCGTAAAGCAACGACAGGAAGGACCCGTCAGCATGACTCTTACTGCCACACGCACCCGCCGACGGGTCCTGAAGGAAATCGCAGCCACTGCCGGTGTCATCACCGCCGGCAGTGGCCTCGGCACCGCAGCGCTGGCGGCCAGCCGGCGTGACGCTGATGTGATCGTCATCGGCGCAGGCCTCGCAGGACTGAATACCGCGCTCATGCTGCAGGATGCCGGCATGAGTGTGCTGCTGCTCGAGGGCAGCAACCGTGTTGGCGGGCGTGTGATGACGCTCGACAAGGTTCCGGGTCGACCCGAAGCCGGCGGTACCGAATTCGGTGCCGGCTATGCGCGCTGCCTGTCGATGATCGACCGGCTGGGCGGTTTTCCGATGCAAAAGTGGCTCGATACCGTTGAGCTGCCTTTTGCGTTGAAGGTCGATGACACGACCATGTCGATGGCGGCATGGGCGGACTCGCCGCTCAACAAGCTGGTCGGCAAGGAGCGCACCGGAGGCGGGCCGTTGATGGGGCCCTTCGGGCTGACGATGATGTATGCACCGCAGCCCTCGCCACTCAATGGTCTCGACAGCTGGCTGTTGCCTGAAATGGCGGCGCTCGACATCAGCTATGGCGACTACCTGAAGAGCTGCGGCGCCAGTGAGGCAGCCCTGCGGTTCATCGACAATGACACGCCTACCGGTGACGTCAATACGCTGTCAGCGCTGTGGCAGCATCGCCTGTTCCGTTTTCAGGACGCGATGGGTGGCATGGATGGCCTGAAGCGCATCGCCACGGGCAGCAGTCGCCTGCCGGAAAGCATGGCCAGGCAGTTCAAGCGGGAGATCGCCTTCAATGCGCATGTCACGGCGATCCGCGCTGACAAGAACGGCGTCGAAGTCAGGACCAAAGCCGGCCGCCGTTATCGTGCCGGCCGGGTGGTCGTCGCCGTACCGCTGCCGCTGCTGCGCGAGATCGCCATCGAGCCGGCGCTTCCGGCCCTGCAGGCGGCAGCCGTGCGCGAGATTCCCTACGACAACATGGTCAACGTGTTTTTCGCCGTCAAGGAGCCCTACTGGAAAGTGGACGGGCTGCCGGGGTCGCTGTGGACCAATCAACCGATGGGTCGCCTGTTCCATTTCAAGTCAGAGCAGGGCGAATATGTCTGGATGAACGTCCGCAGTCCGCGTTCACCGTGGCTGAAGATGAACGACGCGGATGTGATGCGGGCAGCTACCAAAGCACTGAATGAAGCGCGGCCAAGCACCGTCGGGCGCGTGGAAGCCACGGCGGTGGTGAACTGGTCTGCTTACCCGTGGACACGCGGCCACAACATGTACCGGACGCCGGGCCAGATTGCCCGCTTCGGCAATGTTGTTGCAGAGGCACATGGCCGTATTCATTTCGCTGGCGATCATACGGCGGCAACCATGATGGGCATGGAAGGCGCAATGGAGTCAGGCGAGCGTGCGGCGGTGGAAATCCTGCAGCTCGCCTAGATCGCCAACTGGCCTAGAATGGTCTTCTTTCTCCCTGAATGAAGAAGACGCATGCAAACGATCGTCATCACGGGCAGTACCCGGGGTATCGGCAAAGGTCTCGCCCGTGAATTCCTGAAACTCGGCCACCGGGTGGTGGTGACTGGCCGCAGTCAGGCCGCCGTCGATGCCGCAACCACGGAGCTGGGCAGCCCCGCCGAGGTGCTGGGCGGCGTCTGCGACGTACGCGACATGGCCTCGCTGCAGGCGGTTTGGGACGCGGCTGTCGCGCGCTTTGCCCGTGTCGATGTCTGGATCAGCAATGCCGCAGTCGCGACGGACCGCGCACTGCTCGCGGATCTGCCTGCGGAGCAGATCGCCGCCACCATTGAAACCAATCTGCTCGGCACGATTTACGGTACCAAGGTCGCACTCGCCGGAATGCTGCGCCAGGGCAGCGGCAAGATCTATACTTTTGAAGGCTTCGGCAGCAACGGCATGATGTCGCCGGGCCTGACGGTCTACGGCAGCAGCAAGTATGCACTGCGCTATCTGACCCGGTCCCTGGCAAAGGAATACAAGGATTCGCCGGTACTGATCGGCGCACTGAGTCCCGGCATGGTGCCGACCGACCTGCTGATCTATTCGTCGAAGAGCAAGGATCCGCAGGAGTGGGCGAAGGCCAAGCGGGTCATGAATATCCTTGGCGATACGGTCGAAACCGTAACGCCGTGGCTGGCTGCCCAGGCGCTGGCAAACTGCAAACAGGGCGCATGCATCGAGTGGCTGACGCCGCGCAAGGCTGCGCTGCGTTTCGCAATGGCGCCGTTTCGCAAGCGCGACATCATTTCGCCGATCGAAGCGCGGACGGACCTGAAGGTCCGCTGATTTCAAACTGACTGAAGTACAAGGGAGCTCTAGTGGAAATCGACATCATTCTTGAAGCGGACGTCACGCCCGCACGGGTTGCGGAGCTGGCCGCGATTGCCGAGAGCTACGGCATACGCGGCCTCTGGACGCAGAACTACGCCAATGCGCGCGATGCCTTCATGTGCCTCATGCCGGCGGCAACAGCCACGAAAAAGATCATGCTCGGTGCCGTCGTCATCAGTCCCTACGAGATGCATCCGCTGAAGATTGCCAACGCGGTTGCGACGCTGAACGAGTACTCCAATGGCCGTGGCATGGTGGTGATCGGCGGTGGCGGGGAATGGCCCGGCGTCCTCAACAAGCCTTACGGCAAACGCGTAAAGGGCCTTGGCGAAGCGGTGGCGATGGCAAAGCGCGCGGTACGCGGCGATGTGGTGGTGTGGGATGGCGAGGTCTACAAGTCGCGCTATTTCCGCTCGACCTGGGTAAAGGGCACGCCACCGATCATCTACGCGGGTGCCACCGGTCCGAAGATGCTCGATATGGCGACGCGGTTTGCCGATGGCACCATGTTCAGCGACATGATCCTGCCGATGTTGCCGAAGTGCATGGGCGACGTTCGCGAGGGGCTGGCCCGGCATGGCCGCAGCGCTGCCGATTTCCGCGTCAACAACTTCTGCGCCTTCCATATCAAGGAAGACCGTGAAGCCTCATTCCGTGAGGCGCGCCGCGAACTCATGGTCCGTGGCTGGCTGGAGGAGGCCTGGTACGAACCCTTCCTGACGCCCGAGGAAGCGAAGGTCGTCCATGACAACAAGGACGCATTCCTCACCGCGTTCCGCACCAAGGCTGGCGAGATCAAGGGCGTGGCGCCGGAGATCGTCGCCAAGCTGGTCGAAGGCCTGAGCCTGGCCGGCGATCTGAGTGATCTGGACCGGCATGTGGAGCGCATCAAGGCCTTCGCCGCAGCCGGCATGACCGAGAATGCGCTGCGTCTGCACGATGAGCCGGAGAAGTCGCTGCACATCATCGGCAAGGAATTGCTGCCCAGGTTGCGCCGCTAACAACATAAAAGTAAACAATGAGTTAGTTTTTCTACTGTCAATACAGTGTTTATAACAGGCGAGGTCCTTCATGCGCATCAAGTCTGCTTCCAGCCTGGCCCTGATCGTCAGCGCCCTGCTGGCTGGGGGCTGCACCAGTCCCTCGTCGCCCGAGCGCGCGTCACAGACCGCACCAGACGCCAACTTCGCTGCCTACCGTACCTTCGGCTGGCAGCCTCCGCCCGCCGCCGGCAGCGAAGAACCCATGCGACTGCTGGATTCCAATATCCGTGAGGCCATCCGTACCGAAATGACCCGCCGCGGATATACGGAAGCAAAAGATGATCCCGACCTGTGGATCGCTTACGAGACCGCGGCTGACGAACGCCTGAAATCCAGTCCGTTCCGCATCGGCATCGGTGTCGGCAGCTTTGGCAGCAATGTGGGTGGTTCGGTCAATGTCGGCAGTCCGAGCGTACAAAGCTATCGCGAAGGGCGGCTGGTCATCCATGTAGTGGACGCTGCGGCAAACCGCGAGTTGTGGTTTGGCTCCATCGCGGGAAGCATGCAGAAGGGCAGCCTGGAGGCGGATGCGGTAGCCCGGGCCGTCGCGCTGGCGATGCAGGATCTACCCGCCCGGACGGCTGCACCCTGACTCATGCGAACTCGGGCTGGCACCGGATTTTCTTGAATGTTGAACATACACGCGACGAGGTAATTGCAATGAAGAAACGACAATCCCTGCTGATCGGCATCGCGGCAGCTGCCGCTGTGCCGTTTGCACTCAGTACGACGCTGCTGCAGGCGGCGGAGCCCGCCAAGGCGGAACAGAAGCCGGCTGCGGGCGTCAATGTGGGCGGCGGCGAACGCGGCATCGATGCGGTCATCATCCCGGGACCGCCGATCACCGCGAACGACTTCATGAACAAGAAGCATCGCGCTTTCCCGCAGGGCATGACCTGTGCCGAGTGCCACGATGTGGACTTCACCATTGATACCGTCGCTTCCGCCACCCGGCAGATGGCGCGCAGTTCGATGCAGCTCCCCCAGGAAAAGATCTGGGAGAAGATCGTCGAGTTTCTGCCGGGCCGCGAGCGGTTCGCGCTGACCACCGCCATCAACAACAAGCCGCTGGCGACCACGGTCGACATGGTGCTCGACAAGGACGAGAAGGTCCTCTACGTCGTTTCCGAGATCGGTACCGAGAAGCTGCTGCAGATCCGCAAGAACCCGAACATCAGTGCGGTGCACTTTGCGGGCTGGAGCATCGCTGAAGGGGGTCCCAAGCTGTGGCGCAGTACGCAAATCAATGGTACGGCGGAGGTGATTCCCTCGTCTGATCCGCGTTTCAGTGTTGCCGTCGACAAGTACAACCTGGTGCGTGTGAAGAAGGAGCGGGCCCTGCGTCGCTTCGACCTTATCCGCATCAAGCCCGAGCAGATCTACTACTTCGATACGACGCTCGGTGAAGGCTATGCGGTCTACCAGCGCTGGCTGCGTGGTCGCACGGGCGTCGTCACCGACTGATGGCGCTCTGAAAAGGTCGCCTGAAAAGAAAAGGGCGGTGGATCTCACGATCCACCGCCCTTTTTATTGTCGTCGCTCTGGCCAGGTGACCGTTACTGGGCACCGCCGAACTTGTAGCTGAGCGTTGCACCGACCTGCCGGCCGGGTTGCAGGGTCAGGCCGAATCCGCGACCGCTGGTCGAGGTCGAGACGCATTCCGCAGCCGTACCGCCGGAGGCGGTACAGCTGGGCAGTGCGCCGCCGGAGGACGCCTGCCGGTCGATGTACCGCAGGATATCCAGCGGGGTGTCATCGTCCGTCAGGTTCTTGACCCAGGCGGTAAGCTGCCAGTTCTGCCAGTTGGCGCCGATGCGCGCGCCGAGCAGATTGCGGTCTCCCGTCTCGATAAGGTTGTGCTCCTGTGAATACTTCGACTCCTCGAAGGTGTAGTCCGCACCGACGAACATGCTGCCCCAGCTGAACGGTATGTCATAGCGGGTGAACAGCGCGAACTGGTTCTCCGGTACACGCGGGGACTGCTTGCCGGATACGTCACCGAACTCGTTGTAGTAATTGCTGAGTGTCGTAAAGCCGGTGACATTGCCCACCAGATCGGCCTGGTCAGTGCTGATCCGCTCCTTGATCTCGGAGTGAGTCCAGGCGTAGATGAACCCGGCAGTCCAGTTGTCGGTGATGGCGAAGTTGGTCTCGAGTTCTGCACCCCAGACTTCGGTCTTGCCCACGTTTGCAAGCACCGACTGGGGCACGCCGCCCGGACCTTCGATGTTGGTCGTCAGCTGCTGGTCTTCCACGTCGTTGAAGTAGACCGCGAAATTCGCGATCAGGCGACGATCGAGCCACTCGGTCTTGGCACCGATCTCATAGCTCCACATGGTCTCTTCATCGACGGCACGGAAGCTCTCATCGGGCAACCCGGAAACCGGATCGTTCGGCAGCGTCGCATTGAAGTCACCGGGCTTGGTGCCGCGGGCGATGTTGGCATAGAGATTGACATCGTCGCTGTACCGGTAACGTGCGGTCAGACGCGGCGTAAAGCTGGTGAAAGTCTTCTGGCAGCTCGAACTGCCTGCGCAGGGATCAATAGTGCCGGTGCCGTCATTGACGACATTGGAGACCTCGACGTCATCGCTCGAGTAACGACCTTCCAGGCCTACCGTGAGGCGGTCGTTGATATCCACATCGATGCCACCGAATACGGCGCGATTCTGCACCCTCTGCGTGGTCAGATTGGCGATCGTCTGCAGTGCTGACACGCCACTGGACAGAACTTTGCGGTTGTAGACTTCCCATGCCTTGATATCCAGGAAGTAGAAGCCAAACGTACCGCGAACCCGCGCATCCTGTGGCGTAGTGACACGCAGCTCCTGGGTAAAGGTCTCCGACTTGTCCTCATCCAGCTGGTAAAAGCTGCCAGCCGACGCGCCAAAGGGGACGGGGTCATAGTTGGCGTAGGAATTGTCAAAGCCCGTATTGACCTTGTCCGCGATGTAGCCCGTGGTGCTGGTAAACGTGTAGCCGCTTGGACCGGTGTACTCGATGGCCAGACTCGCCAGATCGCGATCGATTTCGGCACCCGACATGCCACCGTCGGCACCTTCCAGCAACCCGGTCGCGAGGTTGATGTTGTTTTCGTCGAGAACGGCGGTACCACAGTAGTAACCGCGGGCGCGTGGCGTGGTCGCGGTTCTGGGGTAGCAATTGTTCAGCGTCCTGGGCTGCAGGTAAATCGCGAAATGGTCGTCGTCGGTGCGCTGCATGCCACCCTTCAGGGTGATCTCAAGGCCATCCAGCGGCGTCCATAGCAGCTTGGCAGTGATGTTCTTGGTCTCTGTGCCGCCCAGCTTGTCACCATAGGCCTGGTTGGTGAACTCACCGCCGTAGGTGTCGTAGCCCGCGCTGAGGTAGTAAGCGAGTTGATTGTCGATGAGTGGTCCGCTCAGCCAGCCAGAGTACTCCTGGGTGTCGTGTTCCGCGCCGGTGATGGTGGCGCCACCCTCGAGTCCGTCAAGCGAGGGCTTGCGGGTGATGTAGTTGATCGCGCCAGCATAGGTGCCACGGCCAAACTGTGCGGCCTGCGGACCCTTGATGATTTCCACCCGCTCCAGGTTGGAGAGCTCGGTCGCCTGCGGTGAGCCGGACAGATAGATGCCATCGACGAAATACCCGACAGCAGAGCTGTTGGCGACGCCGTTGACGACAGTCGTGATACCGCGCAATGACGGACGATCCGAGCCCGGTTGACGGCCAAAGCCGGAGGTGAACGAGAAGCCCGGCGTGAACTTCGCGATATCGTCGATGCTCTTCAGATTGAGCTGTTCGATGTTCTGCGCAGTGAATGCGCTCACTGCAATTGGAATTTCCTGGATGCTTTCCTCATATTTACGAGCGGTAACGACAATCTCTTCGGGGATTGCCATTGCAGGCTGCGCGAGCAGGGTGATGCCCGCTGCGGCAAGGCCCAATAAGGGCTTGTTGAAATAATCGATCGGTTTCATGCGGGTTTCCCCCTCTCTTTAGGAACAATAACTGTAGCGCGAGTGCAACACAAAGCATTGCTTCCGCCAAGTGGATATAAAGTTAGTACAACGTGCCGACACTACGAAGGCAAGTCAAGCGCTTGTCTATAGTGGAACTTACGGACGGCTACATTACAAGCGACAGTAATTCGCTGATTGTGGCCGCCAAGCAAATCGCGACTCGATAGGTTGTCCGAATAGCGGTCAGGCCCGGCCGGTCAATTGACGGGTAATTCCGGCTTTCAGGGGCGGCAACCGGTTGGCGAGACGCAGCACGGCCGACCTGACAAAGCGCGCCGGCATCTGGTCGTCGGTGAACAGGCCGACGAGCACATTGGTGCCCAGATAGATCGGCCGGGTCGCCCGCCGGTGCTCGGACTGGTAGCGAGTCAGCACCGACATGCTGCCGATATCCCGGCCGGCGGCGCGCGCACCGCGCAGGGCCCGGGTCAGCGACGCCACCCCGTAGAGGCCGCAATTGAAGCCGTGTGCGGTAACCGGGTGCATGCCGACCGCGGCGTCGCCAAGCAGCGCGAAGCGATGGGCAACAAAGCGCTGCGCATATACCGCGACCAGCGGATAGCTGTGCCGTTCGCCGACCAGCCGCATCGGGCCGAGCCGGGATTCGAACTGCTCGGTGACCAGCTTTTCGAATTCCGGGACCGGCATCTGCATCATGGCATTGCTCTGGTCGGCCGACAGCGTGATGACCGCCGAAGACACCAGACCATTGAGCGGCAACACCGCGAGAGTACGGCCATAGTGGAAACATTCGTGCGCGATCCCGTTGTGCGGCAATTCGTGGGACAGGCGACAGACAATCACGGTGCGCCCGAAGTCACGCATGTCCGCGCCGATGCCCATGCGGCGCCGCGCGTCTGAAAACCGGCTGTCGGCGGCGACCATCAGCGGAGCCTCCAGGTTCCGCCCGTCAGCCAGGCGCACTTCAGCCGCATCTGCAGTCGTCGCCACGCCGCTGACCGCCGCATCGCTGATGATCTCGATCGAAGGCATGGACGACGCCACCTCGAAGGCGGCTTTGCGGATCACGTTATTCGCCACCAGGTAGCCCAGTTCGGTCTGCTGCGTGCCACGCGTGTCAAAACCCAGAAAGTGCGGTGACTTGCCATCGAGCACCCGGGCCTCGCGGATCGGCGAAACGTCTCCGGCAGGATAGTGCTGCCACATTCCCAGCGACTGCAGGATGTCGGCGGCGCGGTGAGTGAGTGCGATCTCCCGGCCATCGGCCGGCGGGTCGGCCAGGACGGCACGCGGCAGCTTCTCGACGACCGTCACGCCGAAGCCCGCATCCGCCAGTGAAATCGCGAGTGACAGGCCAGCCGGTCCTGCGCCGATGATGATTACGTCCCGCTCGTTGACCATGTCTTGCTCCTGACCGCGCCTGATTCAGCGGCGGGTGGTCCCTGATTCCGGCCGGTGGCGATTGATCCCGCACCTGGAATAGGGGTTCATGCACTCGGCGATTGCGTACAGACCCTCCGGATTCAGCAGGGTGATCTGCCGGCGATTGGCACGCAACAGCCCGCTTTTCTGAAAACGCGCGAGTATGCGGCTGACCGTCTCGGTCGCGAGGCGCAGGTAGTTGGCGATGTCCTGACGCGACATCGCCAGTTGCAGTTCGGTCGAGACACCGCCCGCAAGTCGATGCCGGGCACCGACCATGACGAGAAAGGCCGCGAGCCGTTCCTCGGCAGTGAAGTCGCCGGAGATGCTGGTCATGCTGAACACGTGGCGGCTGAGCCCGCGCAGGATCTGGAGCTGCAGTTCCGGAATCTCGCGAGCCAGCTGGCTGATGGCGCGATAGGGCAGGTGACAGACCGAGCTTTCCACCAGCGCAATGGCGTCTGAAAAATGCTGCTCCGGGAAGATCGCATCGATGCCGATAAGCTCGCCGACGAAATGAAAATTGATCACGTGCTCCCGTCCGTTTGGATCCACGGCGCAGGTCTTGAGGCATCCGGTACGCACGGCGTACAGGGAATGGAATTTGTCGCCGACTCGAAACAGGTGTTCGCCCGGTGCCAGGGTGGCGGAGTGCTGAACGATATTCTCGAATCTGCGCAGGGCCTCGGGTGCCAGGCCGGCGGGCAGGCAGTGCGGCCGCAGGATGCAGGTCCCGCAGCGCGGCCGCGCCGGACCCGTCTTGATCGGGGTCGCCGCTGCAGCTGACCGGGCGTTTTTTGCGCCCTTGCCGGCGGCATCACCACCTGGGTTGTCTTTTTTTCCGGACCACGGCATGTGGCCGATTATACGGGAGTGCCGGAGCTCCGGCCGGCTCGCAGCCTTCGCTTGACCTCGCCGACATGGCGGCGACTCACGGCCAGTGGCGGCAAGCCGGCCTTGAGCCGTACCTGCCAGGCACCGTTGTCTTCCTGTTCGAGGCTGTCCATGTAGTCGATGGCCACCAGGGCATTGCGGTGTATGCGCAGAAAGCGTTCGCCAAACTCGCTTTCTAGACTCTTCAGGGGTTCGTCGAGGAGTGCTTCGCCACCGGCGTAATATGCCGTTACGTATTTCTGGTCGGCCTGAAAGCAGTATATGTCTTCGACCGGAATCATCTGCAGGGCGCGGCCGCGCTGGGCACAGATCTGTGTGCGTGGCAGCGCACCGGGCAATTCGGCCAGTTGCATGCGGCTGATGCGCGCCGCATGGGCCAGCGTCTGCTGCAGGCGTTCGCGGCGCACCGGCTTCAGGAGATAGCCGATCGCCTGTGCGTCGAAGGCCTGGATCGCATATTCGTCGTAAGCCGTGGTGAAGATGATTGCCGGCTTCTGCGCCCAGTTCGCCATGTGGCCGGCCACCTGCAGGCCATCGAGTCCGGGCATGCGGATATCCAGCAGCACGATGTCGGGGTGCAGTTCATTGGCCACCTGCAAGGCCTCCTCGCCGTGACTGGCCTCGCCGACCACGCTGAAGCCCGGGATTTCCGCCAGCAACTGGCGCAGGCGGCTGCGCGCCGGCGGCTCGTCATCGACGATCAGTACGCCTGTGGTCGCGCTGCTCATGCGGGCAGCGCCTGACGATCGGCCGGGAATTCGATGGTGACGGTGAACATGCCCGGCACCGTGTCGGTCACGGACAGCACCCCGCGCACGCCAAAGGCGAGTTCCAGCCGTTCGCGGATGTTGTCGAGTGCGATGCGGTTGCCCTGTCGTGCCGTGAGCACCGCGGGCGGCAGCGGGTTGCTGACGCTGATGCGCACCATGCCGCCGGTCGATTCGCCCGATACCTGGATGCGGCCAGGTGTCGGCATCGGCTCGATGCCATGGTAAATCGCGTTTTCCAGCAGCGGCTGGATGGTGAGTCCGGGAATGGCCGTATCTTCCGGCAGCGGCCCCAGCTGCCAGTCCACCTGCAGGCGTTCGCCCAGCCGATGCTGCTCCATGCGCTCATAGACGCGGGCGATCTCGAGCTCTTCGCGCAGCGGGATCAGTTGTCGGCCATCCCGCAGCGAGGCCCGGAACAGATCGGCCAGATCCTCCACGGCCTGTTCGGCGGCCAGCGGGTTGCTGCGGGTCAGTGCGGCAATGGTGTTCATGCTGTTGAAGAGAAAGTGCGGGCGGATCCGCGCCTGCAGCGCATTGAGCCGCGACTCGGCTTCACGGCGGACATTGCGCTGCCATTGCTGGGAGACATAGAAATAGCGCAGCACGGGCGCGGTCACCAGCATGCCGATGGCGAGGTTCCGGGTCAGGAAGCCCAGGTGATTGGTCGGGAACCAGCCGCCACCGGTATCAGGACCGGTGCCGAGAACCCTGCCCAGCCAGAATGCCGCTTCCGAGACGGCAGCGACGCAAGCCATGACCACCAGAAAGGTGATGACGCTGCCTTCCGGTACGGGAAAGCGCGCCAGCCAGCCGCGCAGGCGGCACAGCAATGCCGCGCTGAGCAGCCCCGTCCAGAGCAGCAGGAGCGCGGTCTGGGCAAGATGGCTGTAGAACGCCCACCAGCCGGGTTGGCCGGCCAGTGTCAGCAGCAGGGCCAGCAGTTGTGATGCGAGTACGACGCCAAAGACGGCGAGCGGGGAGCAGAGATTCGGGATTTCGAAGCCGTCAGAACCCGTGCTATTCCTCGCTGCACCATTCTTCCATGACCCGTTCCGCATCTGCGCGCTCGGCATCGAGTTCCTCATCCGTCAGGTAGATGCGGTCGCCGTTCGGACCGGGTTTGTAAAGCTTCTGGGCCTGATTGTAGTTTGCCACACGCTCCTGCGCCTTCTTGCAGGTCGCAGCCCGTTGCGCCAGGTTCCTCTCGCGATCGGTCATCGCAGCGTCAGCAGCATCGGCACTGCCGGCAGCATCGTCGGCGTCCTGCTGACCCTCTGGCGGGGTTGCAGCGTCTCCCTGGGTCTCATTGCCTTTGGTCCGCGCCTGCGCCGTGCTCTTGTCCGTCCGGCGATAACGGATCGGCAGCGTTTCAGATGCGGCATTGACCGGCGGCTGGTCGCTGTAGTGTGGAACGCCCTGGTCGTCGACCCACTTGTAGACTGCGGCCTGCTGGCCGAGCGCAGGTGTCACAACCAGGGCAGAGGCGAGAACGAGGGCGGACAAGCCGCTGGCAGTAATCAGGCGCTGCATGTTCGGGACCTCTGTGAAAGATGCCGGGGCCGTATCGATACCGCCCGCATGGCCGCGATTATGCCATCAGCGAGGCCCCGGAAAATCAGACACAGTTCACGCTCAGGTATAGGCGCTCTCGCCGTGCGAGCAGGTATCGAGGCCCGCCCGCTCCTGGTCTTCGCTGACGCGGAGGCCAATGGTGCTGTCGATGAGCGCAAAACCGGCCACTGAAACCACCCCGGACCAGAGGA
>ERZ795053.5214-NODE-5214-length-13544-cov-6.698495_pt1 | contig 13544 bp, 13 predicted proteins | sample MGYA00375137_ERZ795053 | MGnify/ENA primary metagenome ERZ795053 (study PRJEB30182, sample SAMN05720284) | activated sludge metagenome | isolation source: Anaerobic digester | place: Hong Kong | collected 2014-12-17 ... | reverse complement strand
GTACGAAAGAGGAATCACCAAAGCCAAAAGCCTCAGCGATTTCCATGCATTGGGTGAACTCATGAATGCCAAAACAAACTTAGAAATGGAATTATAACATGATATAGCCAGTATTTTATTATCAGAGTTTTACAAGTTTAAAATCAAAACTGCGATTATTAGACTTAATTTTTACGTAATAAACCCCATTGTTTTCTTTGGATAAGTCAATCTCAGGGTTATCTATTTGGGTTTTTACTTCATTACCAAAAGCATTGTACAAGACTAAATAATATTCTAAGCCCTCTAAGCCTTTGATATTAAAAATACCGGAGGAGGGATTGGGGTAAATTTGCAAACTTGTTTCTGCCAATAATCCGTCTTTCGTATTGACCATTCCTATGCATTTTTGAAATCCCACAATGGCATCCCACAAATCACATTTTTCTTTTCTCAAGGCCGAAAGAGTACCATCAGGTTCTGACTTTAAGTCTATATATGTATCAGATTGCGGATTATAAATGGGCCATTGTGTCAAAAGGGAAGGATTTGGATCCCCAGAATAAGCGAAATTAGTCCAATAGTCTAACATTAGATTTTGTACTTTTTCATCGTCAGATGTAAATATTGGACCAATGGCAACAGGAGAATTTTCCCAAGTATTAAACACATAAAAGAGTTCTATCCCATGATATGACTTTGCTGATCCCAAAAAAGGAATCAGGGGGTTGTGGGTATGACTGAATAAATATCTATAGACAGGTTCACTTTGATTGAGGCTCATACATTGTGCCGTCCGTCTTACTGTCGAAGTAAACTGGGCATCTGACAAAAACGCAATCAAGGATTCTTTAGCCTGTTCAGTGGTTGAACCAGGAGGATATAAGTTAAAGATAGATTCTCTGAATTGTGCTGGAATCGTACTATTCACAACTGCAGTAAACTCCGCAGGAGAAACAACTTGAGGTACCGACAAACTCATTTCGTCCGCATTCGAACCAATAATCAAAGGTACATGATTGAACTCACCCGATTCAAAAGCATTAACTGGAAAGGATTTTAATATATTCATGTCAAGAACAGGTTGCCAAACCATCTGGGCAACTCCACCTTCCAATGGATTTTTGTTTAAAATGGTCAAGCTATCCGCATGAATCTGTCTCATTTGCTCTATTTTCTCTTCGTCAGAACCACTCACTGCAAATGAATTAACAAAATCTATTCCCTCATATCTGGCAACATTATAGGCATTTATTACAGGAACAGCGCTTTGAATTATGGCTTTATGAAAAAGTCCCTTCGCCTTGTCAGAGATTATAAGATTCCCTACATTAACTCCACCTGCACTTTCTCCGAAAATGGTTATATTACTTTGATCTCCACCAAAATTTTTAATATTTTTCTGAACCCATTCCAAGGCAAAAACTTGATCCATGACTCCGTAGTTCCCGGAGATACCCAAAGTATTTTCTCCTTCTAAGCCAGGATGTACTAAATAGCCAAGCGACCCTAACCTGTATTGAATGGTAACCACCACGACCTCTCCACGTTCACTCAGATTTTTACCGTTATAAATTTCCGTTCCTGCTGAAATTTGGCTTGTTGACCCCTGCTGATTGCCTCCACCATGTATGAATACCATGACTGGAAAATTGCCAGCGATATTCGGTGTCCAGATGTTTAAATACAAGCAATCTTCCTCACCCTCAAGGGTATAACTCGAATCCTGTGCGGCCACTTTAAAACTCTTCTGTGGACATTTAGGTGGAAAATTGTCAACAATCAAGATATCATTCCATTCGTCAGGTGCTGTGGTCGGCCTCCATCTTAATTCACCTACGGGAGGGGACGCAAAGGGAATACCCAGAAATTCTGAAATGCTTCCATTCGTGTGACCCATTATTTCACCATATTGAGTTTCCACCAATTGAGCTGTCCCATTAATTCGAAAAAATAATAGACTTAGAACCACAAAAGTTAATCTCGTATTAATTGAAATATTTGATCTCATGCAAAAATATATTTTCCTTAGTAGGATAAAATTACCTATAAAATTGGATTTTGAAAGCATTTATAATCTTATAAATAAAAAAGCCTGTAAGTTATCTCACAGGCTTTCAATAGTCAATTTAAACTTGGAATTTATTCATTCGTCGCATCTAGTTTCGTCTGATACTCCTTCACTTTATCCATTTGATTTTTTCTTGCATAGATTTCTTTCAAGGCAATCAAGGTATTTTGGTCATTTGCGTCTATACTTTCAGCTTTAAGAAAATAAGGCATTGCTTGGTCAAAATAGCCGTCCATTTTCGCCTTCGCTTCATTGTATTTTTGTGTTCCGGCTTTTGAAAAATCATTGGCATATTGATTTATTTCTTCGGTCATAGCCGCTGCTTTGTTGTAATACATGGCTCCTATCGAGTATTCTGCATCAAAATTATTAGGATCTTTGGCCAGCGTTTCATTGTAATATTGCATCGCAGAATCAAAGTATTCTGCAGATTTCTCAGTATTGCCATTTTTAGCCTCTGCCTGGCTTAATTGATCGTATACATTCCCCAAAGTCACATATACACTTGGATTGTCAGGTTCTTTTTCAATGGCCATTTTCAGTTTTCCGGTCAATTCTTCAAGTCTTCCTTCTTTCAGGTAATAGTTAATCTCTGCAAAAAGTAAGCCTGTATCATTCGGAAATTTTTCTCTACCCATGACCAAATATTTTTCAGCCGCCGGCTTATCAGAGTCAAGAGTATAATTAAAAAGTGCTTCATACACCAATGGCTTGTCCGTTGTACTTTCCATTTCCTTAAGTAGAGGCATTGTTTTTTCTTTTCTATCACCGTAATATCCAGCTGCAACAGTATAGAAATAATGTTCATTTCTTGTCGCTTCATCGTCTAACCGACTATCTTTTCCAGAATTTTTTAACAACTTATAAGCCTCGATTGCCGCATTAAAATTATCAAATGCCGCTCCATAATTTTGTTCTTGAAACATGGTGATGCCTATGTTGTTCAAGTTTCCTTCTGTCTCCGCCAATGCCGCCAATGCATCTTTGGTTTGCCCCTTTTTAGTAGCCATTTGCATGGCAGTTGCAAGAGCCTCATAGGCTTCGACAGCCGCATTTGGAGTATTCAATTTTTCGGCAGGGTTTAATAGTATATTTCTTATCTCAGAGGCTGATATTTCATTATATATTTTACCCTTAACGATGTATGATTCAGGATCAGATTTCACTTCATCTGACTGAAATGCTTCATCTAATAGTCCGATAGCTTCAGTTAATTTATCCTTATTATTAGTAGGATCAGAATAATATTTACCTAAATCTTTAGATGCTTGTTTTAATGCTTTCTTACCGTCCTGTGCAAAAGCAGAAAAGGCCATAAGGAAAGAAACGGCTAAAATCAAATACTTTTTCATGTTTTTGTTATTGCTTTAATTTTAAAAAAGTGATTCACTAATATCTAATCTTAAGATTAAATTTACTCTCATATTCTCATAATTTGTTGACAATTCATAAGTGAGAATAACTAATTAATCAAAATCAATTCTTAGTGAAATAATCAAATATTAATATCAATATTTATTACGTTGCAAAAATGTTAAATCTGGTTAAGAAAATCTAAAAATTCAAAGAGAATTAATCACAAGTTATCACAAAACTTACAATTTAGCTATCAGGCACTAAAATAATCTCCATTGTAGCATTTATTGATCTTATATTGTTGCTCTTGTTGAGAAGTTGAATATTAGAAATGACGACCTTGTCCCCTGCCTTCATATTTTTCAATTTATCGATTTGAAAATTTTGGTTTGAATTGGATCCAAAAACTTTGAAAAATTCCGGATCCCCCTCTTTATACGATAAAATCAAGGTGTAAGTGTATAATTCAGCATGATTTGACAATTGAAAATTCTCGTCATAGACTATAGAAACCCCATTCAATAAGTTTTCGATTTTTGAAATTGGTAGCTCGCCATTGACCGCATCTTTCACGACGATCGCTGGATTTGGAATAGTATCAACCTCGGCAGTGAGGATGTCCACAGGTAAAGATTTATAGTATAATTTCAACTTGATCTCCTCCTCGATATTATAAGGATAAATGTAATAGGTGGTATCAGAAGTCGTCCCAATCCTAGCATTGGTAGCTTTTAGTAATATCTTACTCACGTCACATTGGTTCGTATTGAGTTCTACCCTATTTTCATAATTCAAGTAAAATACCTGGTAATCATGTTTAAATGTTGGAATATTTTGACTGTAAGAGTACAATGGTAGAAAGAGTAATATGACTAAGTACTTCATTTAATTAATTTTCAAAATTTGTCCGATGCCCTTCATGTAAGACAATTTATCCCTTAGAATAAGTGCATTCTTAAGTAACGGTCATATTTTCAGATATATTTTAATAAACAAATAATATTGTTCAACGTTTTGTAAAGAAAACTTTTTCTAACTGGGCTGCCAAATATTTTTAATTTTGCAGCATCAAAATTTAAAACGAGTGTTCAAACTATCCAAAGAAGCTAAGTTAGGATTATTAGTCATTGTGACTATTTTTTTTAGTATTTGGGGATATAAATATATCAAGGGGAAGGATTTATTCTCTAAAACCATAGAGATAAAGGCCATTTTCAGTGACGTTACCGGCCTTGAGATTTCCTCACCTGTATTTATCAATGGTTATAAGATAGGATCTGTTACTGGAATCGACATCAATAAAGCAAAGGTCGACGAAATGATAGTGAATATATCGATAGAAAAAGATTTCAATATACCGAATGATGCCATCGCGATCATGTATGATGATGGAATCGTAGGGGGTAAAAATATAAAAATAGAATTCTCGCAATTGTGTAATGGCAATAACTGTATCGTAAATGGCGACGTACTCAAGGCTAAGAGCGAGGGACTACTCACATCTATGCTAGGTACTGATAATGTCAATGAATATATCGAAACGGCGGGCAACAAACTCAGTGAAACCATCGACCACCTAGGTGATGCTGATAAAAACGGGGCATTGCATGAAACCCTTAGAAATCTAAATCTCTCATTGGCAAACATAGCCAGTATGACTTCCAGTTTAAATAAAGTACTCGTCAACAATTCTCAAAACATGAACTCCATGATGAAAAACATGGATAAAATGATGGGTAATATTGCGGATAACAATGAAAATATCAGTCAAATATTGACCAACCTTAATACGATTACAGCCGATTTTGGAAATGCAAATATAGGAAGCAACACCGCCACGACCCTTGAGAATGCCAAGCTAGCGACTACACAACTTAATACCACGCTGGCGAACACTGAAAAAGCCATGAATAATCTAAATAGTATATTAGCTAAAATGGATGCCGGTGATGGAAGTCTTTCCAAATTGTTGAATGATAAAAAGCTCTATGATAATCTGGAGTTCACGAGTAAAAACCTTGCACTACTTCTTCAGGATCTGAGAATCAATCCAGGCAGGTATGTCAATATTTCCGTATTCGGTAAGAAGAAAAAAGACTATATACTTCCTGAAAATGACCCCGCTTTTCAAGATACTCTTAGATAAGAGTTATTTCATCACTTTCGCAATAGGTTATCTATCAAAGATTTATGGCTGAAAGTCGTGAATTGTTAAATTAGTATCCTTTCTCTAAAAATTCTCGCAGATCTGCAAGCTGCTGGTCACTCAATTTTTCCAAAGGATACTGAGGCATATAACTCGTTCTGCCGGAATAACTTGGCACTCCCCACCTAATGACCTGATAGATGGAGTAAGATGAATAAGTCGCCATTTTATTACGTAAAAAATCAACGGACATATTGTTCTTTTCCAAATCAAAAAAGCTGTACCTCTCTTGCAAGTGGCAATGAAGACAACTCAATTCGTAGATTTTCTTTCCAGATTCATAATTGCCGGACAAGCCGGTGCCGACGTTTCGATCAGCAGGAGGTGGTACAAAAGTTGCTGGAGAACCACTTAGATATTTGGATTTAATCAATTCTCTTGCATATAATTTTTCTTCATCGCTACTGGCATTTTTAATTCTCTCCCGTTCCTTTTCATTCAAATCTAAATCACTCATCCGAAATCCAATATCCCAAAAATAAGCCATGATGGATTCCATCTCCCATGGTTCCAATGCCCTCCCCTGAGCACACTCTGTGGCACACAGTTGTATGGCATTCCTTATGTCGTGCCGGGCTGTTTCTACCAGTTCTCCATACTTTTTATAGTAATCGCCGTTATAAAAACTGGTTCTATTGATGGCGCCATAAAGGGTCGTTCCTTGCAGAAATGGCAAGCCTTTTTCTGATACATAAGACAGTCTTGCCTCTGGACTAGATACCGTAAGGTCTGGATCTTCTATTTGAAGATTATGACAAGAAGTGCATACGAAATGTTTACTTTGTCTCTTACCTTTCCCACCATTTTCCTTTTGTGCAAACCCATCTTTTACCAAAGTCTCACCCGCCTGTACACTCACATTTGCGATATTGAAATTGGGCATTATATCGTCGTAATTTTCGCCTAAAGCTAGGAGTACATCGGTTACATAATCGTCCTCCGCCTCGAATATGATTTTTGGTTCACTATGTTTATAAACACCCACTCCTAAAAGTGTTGATATAATTAATGTTACGAGAAATTTCATCTTAATAAGATTGTTTGTTTGTCAATTTCAACCATACTGATTAATCATCCCACCTATGTGTCATAATTACCTTATCCATGGTTTGTTTCATCATTAATAATTTGAATTATTACGGATTTCAATCAATTCATTTACAACCTAAATTGTCTCGAAATGGTAAATCCGATTCTAAATTGCCCTTTTGAAATGTCTGAAGTGGTGTAAGGAATATAATCGGTTTCTACTATTCCCGTAGAATTCGTGAGGTTAAGTTGAAAGACATGACCTCCACCAGTCTCCCATTCAAAACCAAAGCCATATTCAGGAAAATAATTGTTTTCGCTTGTTCGCAATGAAGAAAACATATATCGACTCTCGAGCAAGAAACCGAACGACTTAGAACATTGCCATTTCAATGCAGCACTCAATGATGGTAAATCATTTTGATCATCACTGGTTACAATATTCCGGTAAGTCCAAGCCCCCGAAACCTGAAGGGAGAAAGCATTGGATAGTTTTCTAGCCATCAGAAATTCCAAATGATATGCCAATCTATGTGAGCTTTTTGCAAAGTAATTAAGTCTTCCTTCATTTTCACTTTTCGGCATGGTGCTATAAGATGCCAATGCCAATACGGTCATGGTTAATGGATTTTTGCCATTGACCTCTTGTCCTACCAATTTTATTTTTGCAAATCCGGAAACCAATTGTTTAATAGGACCTGCCCCCTTGGTACGCATCAGGCCTACCATGAAATTATCGGACACACCATAGTCAAATTCAATGCCCACGTCTGTACTATTCTCAAGTCCGTAGAATGATTGCCATCCTCCAAGGTCTCCGGCAAAATCACCGAATCGGTGGGTGACTCTAAAATCCAATCGGTGTGCTTTTAGCGTCTCGACAGAATGTCCATTTACAACTCTTGTATCTTTAAATGTCTGAAACACTTTCTCTTGAGCCGAGGAAAAGTTAACTAGGGTTAAGAATGCAACTATTATAAATAAAACCTTTTTCATCTAACTAATTTAATATCGTAATCTATTTTCCAAGCAATTATTTTAAGTCATTTTTATTGTTCTGGATATCCATTATCCAGCCAACATTTTATTAAGCCATATTCCTCTTGAGTCAGCTCCTGAGGCCTATCGCTGGGTGTATTGCCTGGAGGCATCACTAAAGCCCCATTGATGACCACATTATAAAAACTTTTGCCACTTTCTACTTCAATATCTTCTAGCACACCCGCATAAACATTGTAATCACTGTGGCTCACACCATCGTGGCATCCGGTATTGCTATAACCACAAGATTGCGAAAGAATAGGCTGTATCGTGTTGTTGAATGTAATTTCATCGGTACACACGACATTTTGTTCCACAATTTTATCCTTATTACAAGCCGTTGCGAAAAAAAATAAAAAAATACTATAAAATATAAATCTTTGCATCTTGTTTTGTGTTGTAAAGCTCAAATTTACGTTTCATAGCGTAAATATTCAATGAAATAATTAAAAAAATATTAATATGTATCCAATTGAATTAGTTGCACCTTTAGCGAAAGATTTAACCGATTTTGGCTTTATAGGATTATCTACTGCCAATGAAGTCGATGACTTATTAGAAAGTAAAAATGGGAGTGTTTTATTAGTCGTAAATTCTGTTTGCGGTTGTGCAGCAGCCAATGCAAGACCAGGAGCCAAAATGGCGATTGCCAATGCAAATAAGAGACCTGATCATGTTGCCACGGTATTTGCAGGGGTTGATAAAGAAGCAACGGAGCGAGCCCGCGACTTTTTATTACCTTATCCGCCGTCTTCACCGGCGATTGCTTTGTTTAAGGATGGTAAATTGGTTCACATGCTAGAAAGAAGACACATAGAAGGCAATTCCGCTCAAGTAATTGCGGAAAATCTAGTGAAAGCCTTTGATACTTACTGCTAACAGTGCATACTGTTAGACAAAAAAATCCCAACATTGTCTTTCCTCAATGTTGGGATTTATTTTAAAATTTACTAATCTTTATTCCAGATATAACCAACACCTATTCCGAATCTAAGACCACCAATGTTGTATGGCAATTTTTCTAATTTCTCACCATTATAATCCACATAAGGATTATCCGTATTGATTTCTTTTTCGGCATTGAAAGTTTCATCAGCTGTGGATGGAGAAGTAAAATATAGTGAAGGCACACCATCTTGACTGCCTATGTCATAAGCTACATTTCCATGAATATTAAAATTATCTGAAATGAAATATCTCAAATCAAGCTGTGGACCATACAAAAATGACTGAGTTTTAAGATCCATATTGAGATAACTTCCGAAATATTGGTTACCATTAATTTCGATATACCCTGCATTATTATCCAATTCTCCTAATTTGAATCCTTGGTTACCGACCATAAGACCCAACGCTGGTCTAATGTGCAAATAACTGTCACCCAGCGCAATAGGAATACTATAACCTATGCTATAGCCAAAGATATAACTATAAGCATCTCCAAAATTAATGTCAAAAAATATGGAATGGGACAATCCTTGATACCTTCCAAAATGAAAATTAATAGCCAATCCGAACTGCGAATACTTATCTAATACCTCAGTGGTACCTGTAAAATTATCCATAGAAGGTGATTCATCTACGAATCTAGTCGTAATAACTCCTGGATCAGTATCAATAGAGCGAGGACCAAATAAAATACTCACACCTATATATTTTCTAGGCAAATCATTAGACTTTCCTTTAAACATATAGTTTCCGAGATTTAACCCAACAGAGTTCGAATCGAAATCGGCATCTTGAGCATTGATATTCAGACAAAATAAAAATGAAAATAGAATTAAAATGTAGTTTTTCATAATATGTATTTAATGTAAAAAAATAGTTTTCAGAAGCTGTAAACAAAAAATCAACTCAGGAAATTTATGTTATTCTTTTTTAATGTATTATAATTGGTTTTTGTAAATCAGATTATCAAAACAAATATAGAAATTATAAGTAATTCTGTGAGAACGTCTATCCTTTTTAAATAATATGTAATGATTTTAACATACTCCAAAATAACGACTGATGAATATTTAGATTTCAAAAAATTGGTAGATAAAATCTGGCCTTCCTATTTTTCAAGTATTTTAAGTCCTGACCAAATTGATTATATGATGAATATGATGTATAGTCAAGAATCTTTTGTTGCAGATATTGCCAACTCGTGCCAATATTATTTCATAGAATTGAACCATGAAAAAATCGGATATCTAGCCTATCAATTGAACTTTGAACCGCATACTTGCAAGTTGCATAAGTTTTATTTGTTGGAAATGGTTCGAGGCAAAGGCATAGGAAGAAAAACTATTAGTTGGGTTGAATCGCAATGCAAAAAATCAAAAAACACTGGTCTTATCCTCAATGTTAATCGATTCAACGAAACGGTTGAAATTTACAGAAGCCTTGGATTTACAGTAATAAAAGAAATTGATGTAGAAATAGGTCGCGGTTATCTCATGGAAGATTACATCATGGAGTTGAAGTTTTAAACCCGATTTTACTGCACAAATCTTACATAATTCGTTAATTTTCAAATATTTGGTACAACTTTTGAAGATTTTTTAGTATTATTGTAAAGATAAATATTCAATGTTATGAAATTTTTCGTTTCTGCCATTTGCCTTCTATTCTCTATAAGTGCTATTGGTCAAGCATATCCTGACTTTACCATTACTGACACTCAAGGCAATGTTCACAATTTGTATAGTGATTATTTAGACCAAAATAAAGTCGTGGTTATCGAGTTATTTTTCGTTGATTGCCCTCCTTGCAATGCCATAGCTCCGGCATATCAAGCAAAATATGTACAATGGGGAGAAGGCAATGGAGATGTTGAGTTTATTGAGTTGAGTACGCAAGCTTGGGACAGTAACGCAGATGTAGCCGGATTTAAAGCTCAATATGGAATAACAGCACCCGGTGCAGGTAATGACGGAGGCAGTAAAGATGCGGTCTTGCCAATACTTTCAGGCAATTATGGACCTTATTATGGCACCCCATCCATGGCGGTAATCGCCCCAGACGGGAGTGTAGACTACCCTCATTACGTCAATGACGACTTAGATGTCGCGATTGAGGCCGCTCTTCAAAAGCAAAACACAAGCAGCACGACTACTGTCAATAGTAATGTGACCTTACATGCCAATGGTAGCACCCCAACGGATGCTTTTCGCTTATTCTTAAAGCCATCAGGAAGCGATACACCAAAAATAGATATTACTGATGCTCTGAATAGTGGAAATTTCAGTTATCCGCCTTCGGGATTTGAAAGTGTACTAGATCCGGTGATTATTTTAGAATCATATTCTTCGGCGCCACACCCTAGTGTAACCGCGGCTGATTTAATCCAAATACAAAAACACATTTTACATATCATTCCGTTCACTGATGAAGCTAAAATTATCGCCTCTGATGCTAATGGTAATGGTTCGGTAACTGCGGCTGATTTAATCCTGATTAGAAAATCCATTTTACAATTGATTAACGAATATCCAAATAATGTGGCAGGTTATTTTATCTATCCAATTGAGATTCCGATAATTCCAAACCCTGGAGGAGAAACTTCCGTTGATATCAATATTTATAGACGTGGCAATGTGAATTTTTAGTTTATCTCATATCACTCTATCGGCACAACAACTACTTGCAAAAGCATGGGGTTTTGCTTTGAATTCAAATCCCATGCTTAATATATAACCTGTCGCTTCTTTTAGTGCAACATTTGATTTAAAATTGGGGTCTGTATTAATATCGGCATGGACTTCAAGTTCGACTCCATATTTATCCAACAAATCACACAATTCATAAGCCACTTGTATAGATTTAGATACTTCGGCAATCATGCGTTCTTTGATTCTCATTTTGAAATGAATGGTGTCATAATTTATAAACATGAATCCACCTTTTTCTTCTCTTAAAAATACAATCACCGTTGCAAATTCAATTTTTTCGCCTCTTACCTGAGAATCAGATCCAATGCATACCATAAGCTTATGTCCTGCTTCCGATTCCCTACGAATTGCATTCTCTACTGCAAGAACTATGGGCTCATGGATGACTTCTCCATTAAATTTTCGCCATAAGTTCATTTCATTACTTTTAAAATATTAATGACATAACACGATGGTCACAGTTTAAAGTTCAATTGTTATGGTGTTAGGTGGCAATTAATAAAATAGATATGGTTTCACAATACAAAAAAAGGCTTGAGCAATTGCCCAAGCCTTTCTTATTTTATCCAAACTAATTAATTAGCTTTTCTTTCTTCTCATTTTTGTCAAATCAGGTGTCAAATCTTTGACAATAGGTGTCGCGACGAATATTGAAGAATAGGTACCCACCACGATACCAATCAATAATGCAAAAGCAAAACCTTTGATACTAGCACCACCAAAAAGGAATAGAACTACAATCACTATCAAAGTGGTGAGCGATGTAATAATTGTTCGGCTGAATGTACTATTAATCGCAAGATTCATGACCTCATCCTCCGTCTTACTGGTATAAGTTCCGAGATACTCCCTAATACGGTCAAATACAATCACCGTATCATTTATCGAGTATCCAATCACTGTCAACAATGCCGCTATGAATGCTTGGTCAATTTCTAATGTCCATGAAGTTAATCCCTTTAACAAAGAGAATGCTCCAAGTACAATAATCGAATCATGAAACAATGCAACCACCGCACCTAAACTATATTGCCACATACTAAATCGTATGAAGATGTAAAGGAAAATTGCCAACAATGCAAAAATACCAGCTTCAAATGAACTCGTTTTAATATCATCAGCAATGGTAGGACCAACTTTGGTCGCAGAAGTAACATGGGTAACACTTTCTGGCATTCCCTCATTCATAAAGTCTTCAAATTTAGTACTTGAAGGAATCATAGATTTAATACCATCATACATGGTTTGTGCTACTTGAAGATCTGCTTCTTCAGTATTTGCATCAATCAAATATGAAGTAGTAATATTAAATGTGTTTTTAGAATCTACCGCCTTAATCACGGGATTTCCATCAAATGCAGTATTCAATGCGTTTCTTACGTCATCAATATTGACATTATCACCGTCTGCGAATTGAATGTTGTAGGAATGTCCACCTTTAAAATCCACACCTAAGTCGAAACCTCTCGTAAATATTGAAATCAAACTGATGATTACCAACAAAGAAGAAATGACATAAGCAATCTTTCTTTTGCCAATCCAATCAAAATGTAGGTTTGCAAAAACCTTTTCTGAAAAACTATTGGAAAAACTAATGTTCTTACCCTTATTTACCCACCAATCAATCAACATTTTGCCGAAAACAACCGCGGTCAGGAATGAACAAGCCACACCAATAATTAATACCACTGCAAATCCTTTGATAGGCCCTAATCCGAAATAAGACAAGATAAATGCAACCAATAATGTGGTAACGTTGGCATCGATAATGGCAGAGTAGGATTGCTTAAATCCATCTGCTATCGAATCTCTCATGTTCTTCCCTTCTCTCAATTCCTCCCTGATCCTCTCGAAAATAATCACGTTAGCATCCACTGCCATACCTATTGTAAGTACAATACCCGCAATACCTGGTAAGGTTAATACGGTTCCGAAAGAAGACAAAGCTCCAAAGATGAAAAACAAGTTGGCTAACAAAGCTATTATCGCAAATACTCCACCAAGAGCATAATACAAGATCATGAACAATATCACCAATCCAAAACCTATCATTAAGGAATTGTAGGATTTTCTGATATTTTCCTTTCCTAGTGATGGACCGACTTCACTTGACTGAATGATTCTAGTCGTAGCCGGTAATTTACCAACCTCTAGGATGTTAGCTAAATCCACCGCTTCCTAAACCGTAAAATCACCAGAAATCGAA
>ERZ795053.5213-NODE-5213-length-13545-cov-10.850556_pt1 | contig 13545 bp, 9 predicted proteins | sample MGYA00375137_ERZ795053 | MGnify/ENA primary metagenome ERZ795053 (study PRJEB30182, sample SAMN05720284) | activated sludge metagenome | isolation source: Anaerobic digester | place: Hong Kong | collected 2014-12-17 ... | reverse complement strand
GGTGCATCCATTAATCCTCCGCATACCCCATGCTTCCACTCACATTCCATTCAAGGATGGGTATCTGGTTGGTGAGGAATTACTTCAGAAGGAGATCAATAAGCTCACCGACTGGTATACCGATGATTTGTTTGAAAATTCAGAGGATATCACCATAAAATCGGATTTCAGCCGGATATTCTGTGATGTCGAGGGGTTTATGGATGATGAGCAGGAGGTCATGGCACAATATGGTATGGGCATGTTGTACACGCATACCGATGCCGGGCAGCAAATGCTGGAAGTGAACCCATCTTTGCGAAAGCAGATCCTTGAGGAATACTATTTGCCGCATCACCAAAGACTTGAGATGGCTGTAAAAAGTTAACTGGATCAATTCGGTCATGCCTTGATTGTAGACTGCCATTCCTTCTCAGCGATTCCCTTCGAACGGGATCTGAACAAACAATCAAATCGCCCGGATATTAATATCGGCACCGATGTATTTCATACGTCCCAAGCACTCCGGAATTTGACTCACCAATTCTTTGTATCACAGGGCCTTTCGGTTGGTCTGAATTGGCCTTATTCCGGGACAATGGTGCCAATGGCTTATTATCATAAAAACAAACAGGTCCAATCCATCCTGATTGAAGTCAACCGGAAGTTGTATCTGGATGCGGTAACCTGCACAAGAAATAGTCATTTTAATCAAATCAAAAGCGTACTGAACCATTATCTGCATTTAATCCGTTCCAATGTCAATGATATCCTTTATCCAATAAACAACGAATCATGAAACCCGATCCCTACACCAAAGTCATTCTGACTGTCATTGCTTTCTGCCTTCTCATCCTGGTTGTTGATCAGCTTAATCTGATTCCCAGGGCTTATGCCAATAATCCATCATCCGGTTATGCCATGGTTCCACTGAATGAGGACGGCTCCATCAATGTGCGGATCCAACCCGGCAGTTCGAACATTGACGTGAATATTAAAGAGATTGATACCAACGACAAATTGGATGTCAACCTGGAAGAGGTGGGTGGGTATCATGTGTATCGGGCAGTACCGGTGGAGGTGAAGTAAGATTTTAACCATTAAATCATTATTTCATATGGGTGCCATATACCATCAGGAAATGATTGAAACTTATACAGCCACTGTATCCTTAGGACTAGAAAGCGGTTACACTCAAAACCCCATCCAGGTAGTTGATTACATTCAAGCCATACAAACCTATCAACATAACTTAATAGAATCTAAAAGGATCTACCTTTCTGTAAGCGTAAGTGAAACACGCATCGTTCTTGATGGTCAGAATGAGCCGCATGTACGTCTTGAATTTCTGAATTATCCACGATTTCCATTGGCTAAAGAACTATTCAAATCCGAGGTCATTGCCTTGGTAGAGCATCTGATGGAAATATTTCAACAAAACCGCACCGTCATCGTCTTCACAGATGAGACCATTATGCTTCAAGGAAGTAACGAAGTGGATCCGAGGATTTCAAACGGCAACTGAATCAAGGATGGCTATTGCCTTCTCCTGCAAGAATTAGTGGATGAAAACATTTCCAAAGTAATCACAAAATTAATCTGTGATCAATCTTTGACTGATATTTACAATGACCAGGGTGTAGTCGATGTTACTTGTTAGGTAATAATCCAGTCGAGAAGCATGCTGAAAGTAATTGGTAAAATCCTGATTTTTCTGTTGTGGACAATAGCAGGCATATTGGTCCTGGTATTTTTTAGCCTGCTATGGTCATCCCGTTCCAGTAAGGGCAAGTAATTCGATCACAATCATGATTTATGCTTACGCTCAATTAAATACCCATAAATCCGCTTATCCAATGGATTACGCACCCGATTGATTTGAATGGGGAAGTCGGAGTGGTTATTGAGGTCCCGGATAATTTGTGAACGCTTGTTGCGCCGGGAATTGGTGGAGATGGATTCATCCAGATGAAGGCATTGATCCAGGGTATCCAGATCAATGGTTTGGCCCTCGTGTTGAAAGAGGAGCGGAAAAGTTCTTTCCAACTCACTGGGTTCCTGTTGGGGTGGCTTTGTCGATTGACGGTTTAACAACCACCAACCCATCAGGCCGCCCAGCAGGACAATTCCGGCGACTAAGAATTTTGTGGTTATAAAAAAGGGTGACTGGATAAGCGTGTGGGAACTCGTCAATTGGGCATGATACACAGAATCCAGGTCAAGCTTGGAATAAAAAGTGGTGTCCTGGTAAAAATAAATCGAATTGGCACGGACCTGTTGGGTGATTGGAGGTTGAAGAGATGGTATGGCGTTGCGCTTAGGGAAAACGGATGGCAGCAAAATGTCCGATTTGTAGTGTAAATCCTGCTTATCAATGATGGCAGTACTCCCTTCATCAGAAATAAAAGCCAGGTAATCATCCGACTGGACGACGTAGCGCGTAGTGGTTTGAAAATCGGATTTCAGTTTTCCTAATTTGGACCAGATGTGATCCTCCAAACTGAACCGGTATAATTCATTGAGGGGCTGATACTCCGGCTGATTGCCAAGGGCTATCTGAAAATTGAAATAAGCGTATAGAAAATTTCCACTGATAAAAGTTATATCCTGACTCTTACCTTCAATAATTGGTTTTTCTCCGTTCCACCGGATAATTTCCCATTCTCCTTTACCCTGATCGAAAAATGTAATTTCAGGGTGGAATCGCAGAAAACCAAATCCTCCGTACGAATATATAATCCCCTGGTAGATAAATTTAAAACTATTAAAATTACTGCCATGAAATTTGCCTTGGTACAGATTGGCCCAGGTATTATTATCCCATTTAAACACGTAATTATAGCCATCCGGAATCAGAAAATAATCATTATCCAATTTAAGAATGGTCGCTTTATTATCGGATGATATGCCTGCTTCTGCAAACAATTTTCGGGTAGCATGTATAAAATAAATGACTTGTTCCGGTGTCCGGTAATTCGGGGCATCCTTGATCAGGAGAGCCTGGGTAAATCCACAATGGAAACAAAAAATGACCATACACAGGCCAATGATCGATTTCCTAAAATTAAGCAGGTTAGCCATTTACTTTATTGGTAATATGATAATCATAAATGCGGGAGTCGTGTGAACTCCTTACCCGATCAATGCGATAAGGAATGGACGGATCTTCATTAATCCGTTTTATAATCGATGCTCGCTTATTACGAAGAATGTCCGCTGATGCCACAGCACTGATTTGAAGACATTCATCCAGTACTGATTGTACAATAGAATGGTTCAAGTAGTTCTGCAGTTGCGGATAAGCTGAAGAAGGAAGCGCTGAAGTTGGTTTTGGAAATGAACGAAAAGAAGACTTCCTTAATCTCAGAAAAACGATAATTCCGCTTACTAGGATCAGGCATAAACTACAATATCCGATGAGTCGCCTATTCCATGGACCATGAATTACAAAAGCTTCGGAAGCTGTATGGATAGACTGGTTTATTTCTGGGAGATTGATGATATATTGAAGCCGAAGGGTGTCGTAAACAAATATAGAGTCATTGCGAATTTGCCGGCACGTTAATGCGTGGCCCGCAACCAGGTCCGAATAATACGCTGAATATTCATGGAAAGGAATGTTGTACTTGAAAAGAAGTGTTTGTTTATTCAACATTACCCCGATCCCTTCTTTGTTAAATTCCAGGATATAATTTTTTGATTCATAATTGTATTCGCCCAGCGGGCGGGGAAAATGCAGTGATCCTTCGCCTTCCAATTTCCATTGATTGGAATTCAGATCATAGGAATACATGACATCCTTCTTTAAGGGATTGTTGCGATCCGTCCGGTAAGGCCAGGACCACTGAAAATATGCGAATAAGGCTGAGTCCCCGATGAAGCAATAGCGAAAATTGGTAGATTCTACCGTGGGTTTCTCGCCCCGGGAGGGCACTAATACCCATTCATTGGTGATCCGGTCAAAGCGGGTAAGGTCCGCGTAAAAATTCCAAAATCCATATCCCCCGTAAGAATAGATTTCATGGCGATAAACGAATTTTTTACTGCCAAAATTTTGGCCTTCAAAGGGGCTTTGAAAAACTGGTTTCAAATGATGTTCCGACCAGATGTAAACGTCGTTTAGTCCGTTAGGGAACACATAATAGACGTCCTCTACTTTAAGCACGTCAATCTGCTTGAAAGCAGGCTTCAAGTGGTTGCTGTCCAACAGATTCACGGCGCTCTGGAGCGCGATAACCTCATCCGGTGGAAGGTAAGGCTGCTCATCCCAGATGATCAGGTCTTTGGAATGGGCGAATGCCGGCCTTGCCAGCAGGAGAATTAAATAGGGAAAAAATTTATACCACAACCTATAATGGATTTCGTTCACCACGCATTTTTGACAAAGATGAACTGAATTTACACCACCAAATTTAATAATTGGAATATTATAGGTCTGACACTTACAAGGATCAATGTTCTTAAGATTTACAGGCTAGCAGTCTTTATCATTTTAAGCTTGAGAAATGGAGCAGGACCTCGTGGGTAAAGTGGTCAGAATCCAGGTTTGGAAATCACCTGGGCTCGATATTCAAGAGTTCCTCCATTGTGTTTTCAGCCCAGATGCCATTTCACTGATGATAGGTAATGCCGAACTGCTTATCCAGTTCTTGCATCATCTCGAGCGCTTCCTTTGATGGAGGATCCTGGGTCAGCGGGGGAATTTCATCGGAAGGATGTGGGACGGAAAGGGGTTCAAAATAATCTTCCAGTCCTGCCGGCGTAATGATCGATATACACCGAAAGGCGGGACTCAACACTTTAAATTGATGGGGAACATTACGGGGCATGTACACATAATCACCTGCTTCTGCTAAAAACTCTTCACCTCCGATCGTGAATAATAACGTTCCTTCCAGAATGTAAAAAGATTCGTCCTCCCTGGTATGCGTGTGCGGCGGAGGTTCCATTCCGGGAAATCCTTTGGCTTCAAATAGGGTAAATTTTCCATTGGTATCTTTACCGGTAGCTAAATAGTTGAAAACGACTCCGCCACTTAATAAAGCCCGGGAACCATGGTGATTAAATCGTCTCTTAAAAGGCTTAAATACTTCGTCCATACTGCTCAATAAATCAGATTGTTCAAAAAAATAAATTTAGTAATTTAACCTTTTTTTGCCAGTTTAAGTAAATAAACACCCAGGCCGATATACCATATCATATGAACCGGGGCAATAAAACTCAAAACCCGAAATTCCGGAATTGCAACAGCTAAAAAGGATAATATCATAATGATTGCAATAAGCATACCCGCATAACAAAACCATTTCGGTAGTAATTCAGCTCTAAGCGCTGACCAGGCAAGCATTCCGCTGCCGGAAACAATGATAAATAGCGGGCCAAAGACATCATTCATGATGTGAAAGAAAAATAATACAAATGATGTCAGACTGTTCATCTGAGCGTCGGAGACAGTTGGTTGCCCATACGTGAGCATAACATGATTCATCAGGCTCAACTGGACGATCCACATTACGATGGAGATGGGTGCTCCAATGCCATATCCGGCAAAACTCAAATTTTTCTGCCAAATAGTTCCGGGTAAAATTTGAAATAACGCCGTTCCAGTAATTAAAAAGCAACTAAATCCCAATACCGGTAAGGCCATGATGATCTTTGCCACTTCCGGGTTTGACCGGACATTTTCAATCCAGGGCTCAACTGATCCGCCGGTATAAACATCGTAAAAGAAAAACAGGCCATGGCTGTCGGAAATAAGGGCAAAGCTTATGATTATGATGCCGGCCAAAATGGCGGAAATGCCTGCTAGACGCAGATATGAACCTGGTATTTGTGCTATACTCATAATTATTGAAGATTCGTTAAATGCTATGTAAAAGTATTTCGGCGGATTTTGTTAAAATTGTAAAAAGCTGACAAAATGGATGGGCAAAACATCTGTAAGCTGCTGCCAGATTTTAAACTGAGAGATTACATTCAATCCTACACATTTATCAATATTCCTTACGAACAAGCCAGTCAGCTTGATTTTTGGGTAATGCCAGCCAGCCATTCAAGAATGATCTTCTTTTTGGGCGAAGCCTCATTGCAAAAAATAGATGGAAAATTTGAAAGAATCGAATCCAATGGATTATCCGGTTTTTATTCAATGCCCCATTTATTTGTACCTACCCAGTCCCTGCAACAAGTCATCATTCAGTTTACACCCTGGGGTGTTCAACCGCTGCTGGATTTTCCACTTTCGGACATTACCGATACCAGAGCAGATCTGCAATTTATTTTTAAATCCGGAATGGATAAGCTTCGATCCGGATTATTGGCTGCATCGGACACAAATGAAAGGAAGCGAATATTGGATGCATTTTTTGTCGACCAATACCGGAAAACCAAAGCCATTGATCAGAGAATTAAGGCATTGGTTCAGAATATTGGTGGTAAGCACGGTAACATAAGTCTGGATCAACTATCCAGAAATGCTTTTCTTGGGGAAAGGACTATCCAGCGCATTGTCCACAGCGCTATAGGCATTAATTATAAGTTTTTCACTAAACTCATTCGTCTGGAATACGTAAGAGCGTTGCTTGGGAAAAATGAATATTCGCTCCATGAGGTTGCTCTTAAAGCCGGCTATTTTGATCAAGCTCATTTTATTCATGAGTTTCAGTCGGTTTATGGAGAGAGCCCCCGAGCGTTTCATAAAAGGCAAAATAACCGGATGTGGAACCAGGTAGAATCAAAGGAGCCGCGCCAGCAATGATTACCCGTTATTAACAAAAAAAGGCCCCGGTATCCCGGAGCCTTTCTTCAAAAGTACCTTATACCTACAGATCAGTCCAGATGAACCAATTTAGTGTATTGAATAAGTTTACCATCTACCATAAACTTGACTAAATAAATGCCATTGCTGTGGTTAATGCCCAACTCTGTCGTGGCATTTTGATGGAGCTGGTAATTGCCTTTAGGCTGGTAGGTATTGATGATTTCCTTGACCATCCGGCCATCCATGGAGATCAGATCGATCTTGACCTGACCAGCTGTTTCCAGGTGATAGTTGAAGGTAACCTCATCCCGGAATGGATTTGGATACGCAAATAGAGAAGATGCCCGTTTTGCAACAAGATCTTCTTTGCCGGCATTAGGATTTCCAACTTCTTCCTGATTAGTCACCAGGTTATTCTGATTGAAGTACAGAATGGTAGCAGTTGGATCAACCTCGAAATTCTTATTTCCATTCGAAGAGTGGATGGTGATTGACCCTCCAGCAATATCCTGTGCATTGTAGCCGGTTTCATCCGATCCCTGTTTGTTGTCGTAAATCACACCACCGTTCTGGCGATCCCAAATCTTGATACGGAACTGATCCGGACCCGGCTGTCCAAGCAGGTCACCATCATTACCGGTTAGCATGAAGTCGTAATCACCCTGCCCATTAATATGGCCTGAGCCCTTGAATTTGGCATTTGCGCCGGCGATAACCAACCATTCGTACACGTAGCTCTTGAAATTCAAGTCACCGGCCTTAAACTGGAATTCGGTATTGCCTTCCGGCACATTGGAACCCTTCTTGTATTTTGATACAAATCCGAAGTTTGCTTTTCCCGTTAAAGTTGGATCTGCTGAATAAGCCCCCGGAGGCGACTGAATCCAGCCACCGCCTGTGACAAATCCGGCTGAAGGATCGTAAACAACTACGTAATTCGCGGCAAGAGCTGAAGCCGAATTACCAGCAGCATCGGTTACGGAGAGGGAAACCTGATAGACACCGGGCATTGCATAGATGTGTGAGCCTGTCGGGCTGTTCGATCCGTCGCCCCAATACCACGTGGTGGACACGATACCACAATTGTCGGAGTTGTTGGCTGAAACATTAACCGGCGTGCCCAAAGCCACGGGATCTACAGGTACCGTTATCGACGAAATAACCGGATTCTCCGCATCAATGACGACAATATTAAAGGAACAAGCTGCTGAATTGTCGGAACCATCGGTAGCGACAAAGGTATTGGTTGTCGAGCCAACCTGGAATGAAGATCCCGACGCCTGGCCAGCGGTTTGCGCAATGCTTACACTGCAATTATCTGAGCCGGAAGGAGTACTGAACAATACGTTTGCTCCACATACTCCCGGATCATTATTTACCGTTACGGACGCCGGACAATTAATTGTCGGACTAATGTTATCAGATACCTTGACCATTGAGGCACACGAACTGGTGTTGCCGTTCACATCCGCCACCAAAAGGGTAACTACTTGTGTACCAATCATGCTGCAATCCAAGGAAGCAGGTGAGATGCTCCGGGAGGAGATTCCACAGGCATCAGACGATCCCCCGTCCACATCACCTATTGTAATGAATGCCTGACCGGACGCATTGAGTGACACGCTGACGTCCTTACATACGGCATTTGGTGCGGTATTGTCTTTAACCGTTACAGTAGCATTGCACTGATCGGTAAGCTGACCATCGGATACGGTAAGCACTACCGGATATACACCAACTCCAAATGGACCGGTGTTGTCAAGGGTGAAGGTCATCGGATCGTTGTCCGGATCATAGGAACCACCATCCACCTGTGAGGTGGAAACTGAGGCAGAGCAGGTCGCATCGGTGGATATTGTAATATTCTGACAAACAGCTACCGGTGGTTTATTGCATGCGCCGAGCGGATCAGCGACAGTAACGGTTGATGTACATGAGCTTGAATTGCTGCTGGCATCGGTAACGGTCAGTTTTACGGTCACGGTGCCAATGTTCGTGCAATCAAAATTGTATTGATCCAAAACTGAGGTCGCAATACTGCAATTATCCGAGGAACCATTGTCTACATTTCCGGTTGCTATGGATCCGATCCCATTTGCATCCAGGTTCACCGTAAAGTCCTGGCATTTAGCAACCGGAAGGGTATTATCCACCACGGTTACTGATTGGCTGCATGAAACCGAATTTCCACTTGGATCTACTGCTGTCAATTGGACGGCATGGACGCCCACCGAACTACAATCAAATTGGGTCTGATCCAAGCTAAGATTCGCAATACTGCAGTTATCCGAACCGCTAGTAGCAATATCGGTGGGGATGATGGAAGCTTGTCCATTGCCATCCAAACTTACCGTGACATCCTTGCAGGTTAAGGTCGGAGCCAGTTTATCCTCGACAGTAACCTTGGCAATGCAACTGCCCGGATTGCCACTGGCATCGGCGAGGTTGAGCGTTACCAGGTTTACGCCCAGATCAGCACAGGAGAAACTCGACTGACTCAGACTTGAACTTTCAATTGTGCAATTGTCGCTGGAGCCACCATCCACGTCGGAGGCAAGAATGGAGGCATTGCCGTTGCCATCCAATTGGATGGTAATGTCCGTACAAATAGCCACCGGAGCCGAAACATCATTCACCGTCACTGCGGAGGTACAGGAGCTTTGCAGCCCCTTGGCATCGGTCACGGTCATTTGTACGTTGTGAGTGCCAACCATGGAGCAATCAAAGGAATATTGACTCAATGCATAGTTGGTGATGCTACAGTTGTCGGAAGAGCCGTTATCAACATCGGTTGCTGCAATGGAGGCATTACCCGATCCATCCAGGTTGATGTTCAGGTCCTGACATTTTGCTACCGGAGCGATGTTGTCTTCCACCGTAACCGTTGCAATACAAGAACTGGAATTATCCGAGTTATCAGTTACAACCAGGGTTGCCGTATTAGCACCCAGCTGGCTGCAGTCGAATGAATAATTTTGTACGACGATGGATTTAATACCGCAATTGTCGGAAGATCCATTGTTAATATCCGCATCTGTAATGGCGGCAAAGCCGGATCCGTCAATGGCAGCGGTCACATTCTTACATTGTGCCACTGGTGCTTCGTGGTCTTCCACCGTCACCGAGAATGCACAGCTAGCCGTATTCCCTGCAGCATCGGTCGCCAGGAATGTAGTCGTGGTTGTGCCCAGTTGAAAAATACTTCCAGAATGTATTCCTGACATCAGATCAGTTGTCGTGCCCGGGTTGTCGTCGGTTCCGATTGGCTCCTGGTAGTTCACCATGGCATCGCACTTGCCTGGATCCGAATCAACCGTAAAGTCAGCCGGGCAGATGATGGTGGGTGGCGTCTGATCGGTCACGATAATGTCAAAGGTTTGCTCGGGAATGCCATTGGGATTGGAATGGTGCAAGAGATCTTCCGCCAACAGATTGATGGTGTATGATCCAATGGCGGTTAGCGGAGGTGTGCCGCTCAGTGTGCCGGTACCATCCTCATTATCCGTTAAGGTCAACCAGCCGAAATCCGGATTATTCATGATCAGTTCTACCATATCGCCATAAGGCAGATCGGGATCAAGCGTGGTTACCGAATAGGAATAAGGTTGCCCGGCAATGGCTGATGTCACCGGAGTAGAAATAAATTCCGGTGGCGTATTTACCAGAACGGTTACGGTATAGGTGGTGTTATCGCCATAGGAATCCACGGCCTTGAAGCGGATGTCATTGGTGCCCCAATCCGCTTGCGTTGGATTCCAACTGAAGGCGGTAGACGTTGTATTCATGGCAGCGGTTGGCAAAGCAGGCGTCAATGAAGCGCCTTTGCTGGTCATGGGCGTGTTGGTGGCTACATGAATGGCTTCAGTAATAGACACCACGTCAAGCGGATCCGGATCATGTGCCTGCGCCGTGAAGCTTGCATTTTCTCCCGGCTTCAAAATGAAGATGTAGTTTGGTGTTGGTGGAACATCAAAAATTGGAGATAAGCTGACAACTATGGTCACAGAAGTACTGGTTTGCACGGAGAAGTTATCGGTTGCCGTAATGTTTACCACGTAGCTTCCCAGATTGGCAGCTGTCGGCGTCCAGGAAAAGGAGGAATTTATTTCCATTATGCCCAGGATCGGCAACGGGGTTGACCAGGTCGCTCCGGATGGTGCTCCGGTTGCATTGAGTTCTACCGTACTTCCAAAATCAGTATCGAAAGCCCGGACATTGAAATTAATGGGCGTACCAGGCTGGACTTTGATCTCGCTATTATTAGCCGGTGTGATTGAATAATCAAACTGAGGTGGTGACGATTGTGCTACATATTGCATGATAAAAGTGACCGGCACCTTGGATTTAACAAACCCGTTAGCGTCGAGGTCCTCGATCATCAAACTGACTTCATTTTGCCCCCCAACATTTTTTCCTACAGTACTGTAATGCGCGTGTCCGGTGGTTGATTCAATGGTAAACCCCGGTGGTGCCGGAATATTAAATGAACCACCCTGTTGAGAGCTCTCCTGTTGATTGGCAATACGCCATCTCAGTACATCACCATTCGGGTCAGTTGCCGGCACAAAAAAATTGGCATTGGGGTCATTGATCTGCAGGTAAACGATCGGTGCAATGGAAGCTACCGGTGGGTTGTTGTTGGTTCCCACATTGACAATGGTTTCCACCCGGTAACTTTTATCTCCCTGCTGATCATCCAAAGTACTGATGGTGCAGCACGATTCAAAATAGGCGGTTTTATTCCCTCCTGTATTGTAAGTATGCGTTGTGACAAATTCGCCGTACATCCATCCGTTCACCGGATCTATCGTGGTAACCACAAAATCGATACGGGTATAAGACCCATCCCCGAAAAACAATCGCTGATCTGAAGTACTTACAAAGAGCGTTTCTCCGACATATGGCGTAAGAGTAGGCCCCGTGTTTACATCATAATAGACAATATTTCCCGGATCATTCTTTTGAGGCAAACGGTAACTCACAGAAACCTTAAACTGAATGATGTTGTAGGGAGCACCGGTTTGCTGCCAGGTTATCGACCCGTAGCGAAAGTGCGTTGCATTGGCCAAAGGCAAGGCAATTATGCTGAAAAATAAAATAAATACTAGGCTACTTAATAAACGTGAAGTGGATCTAAAATCAGGAATTCGTGGATAATAAAATAGTGGCGTATTAAACCGAGGTTTAATAAATTGGTTCATTGGTTTGGTTTTTTGAAGTTATATTATGATTCGGTTAGCTACTTTGCAGCTAATGGAAGGTTTTTAAGGAGGTATTAATGCATTCATTTTGTTGTATTTAGTCATTATATAATTACTACCTATCTACATGATGCCATGAAGAATAGGCGCCCATCTAGGCAATAACCGCTGGTATTCAGCGTGCTATCTCTTATGCAGAAAGTTCCAAAGCTGAAGAGCAATGAATACAATCTACGTCACAAAATTCTTAATCTATTTTTGTTCCAGTCAAATGAACGATCAATGTAATCAAATTCTACGTATGTAAAACTTGATTTTATCTGATTTTTTATTGTCCGCAAAACAAAATCAGATAGAGCTTGAGGGAAATAAAGGAAAGCAGATTTAATTGTAAACTGTCAGTAATGTGTTTGGAGTTGTGGGTCAGCAGGAATGAGTAGCGCGGCATTAATTTTATGGGTGAAATTGGTGGCTTCCTGGCTAACCTTCACCAAGGCCACCCCTTCCAATTTCGGAAAGAGGTGGCCGGTGAAGATAGGATTGCATCATGGGTTTGAAATACCGTTCCTAATTTACAGTCGTTAAATGCAGATTAAAAGCATGGAGCAAATGGCTCTCATCTCCGTCATGGTTTTAAGAATCTGCAGAAGTAATGATTGCTGAAGGTCCGGTTTTCTCCATGACAAATCCGCCATAAGCTGAGTTGCCATGTTCTCCCAGGTCAAGGCCTTCCAACTGTTCTGCATCACTAACCCGCAGACCAACAACCTTTTTAATTACGAAGAAAATGATAAACATGATGGCTACCACATATACCAGGACAGCACCTACTCCGAGCAACTGAATGCCCAGCTGTTCAAATCCACCACCGAAAAACAAACCGTCTTTAATGGCGGTCTCGCTATCCCAATATTGTACGTCAATTGAATTTTGGCCAAATAATCCTACGGCGATCGTTCCCCAGGCGCCACAAATTCCATGTACACTAACTGCACCTACAGGATCGTCGATTTTTAGTTTACGCTCAATAAATAATGAAGCGTAGAATACAATTACACCGGCTACCAAGCCGATGATGGCGGCACTGAGTGTACTGACGGAAGCGCAGGGAGCGGTAATACCGACCAGACCGGCCAAAACGCCGTTGATGGACATAGATAAGTCCGGTTTTTTAAAGTAAATCCAGGAAATAACCACAGCAGCAATACCTCCTGTAGCGGCGGCCAGCGTGGTGGTTACCGCAATGTGTGATATACCGCTGACTGCAGCCAGTGTAGAACCCGGGTTAAATCCGTACCAGCCAAACCAGAGGATAAACATACCCAATGCTGCCATTGGCATATTATGCGGTGCAATGGCATTCACACTGCCATCCTTATTGTATTTCCCAAGTCGGGGTCCTACCATGATCGCTCCAACCAATGCTGCCCAACCTCCCACGGAATGCACAACCGTAGAGCCGGCAAAGTCGCGGAAGTTCATGTCTCCAAGCCAGCCGCCGCCCCAGATCCAGTGACCGCTGATCGGATACACAATGGCAGTAATCAGGATGGAGTAAAAGATGTAGGATTTTAGCTGTGTGCGTTCTGCCATAGCTCCGGAAAC
>ERZ795053.5212-NODE-5212-length-13551-cov-4.623296_pt1 | contig 13551 bp, 9 predicted proteins | sample MGYA00375137_ERZ795053 | MGnify/ENA primary metagenome ERZ795053 (study PRJEB30182, sample SAMN05720284) | activated sludge metagenome | isolation source: Anaerobic digester | place: Hong Kong | collected 2014-12-17 ... | reverse complement strand
ACTAGTAAATCCCGGCGGAAATAAGACCATCGCGAATTTGCCCTATCCACTCGAGTAACTTGGGCTTATTGACTGCCGTGGTATTTACGCCATCATGTACTAGAAATCTTTGTTCTCATGATAACCCATGATCAGGTATCGGCGCACCACGATGTTCAGATCCGCTACAATGTTGCCATCCCCGTCCGCGACGGCATCACCCTTTCCGCCAATCTGTTCTTGCCTGTGCCCAATCACCCCAACGAGACCTTTCCGGCCATTCTCGAGATGATTCCCTACCGCAAGGATGGCTGGCGTTTCAGTACCGACCACGCGCTGATGACCTACTTTGCCGAACGGGGCTATGTCGGCTGCCGCCTTGACATTCGGGGCACCGGCAGTAGTCGCGGCATTGCCTACGATGAATACACAGTCGAGGAGACCCAAGACGGCTATGATGTTGTCGAGTGGCTCGCTGCGCAAGCGTGGTGCAACGGCAACGTGGCGATGTGGGGCATCAGCTATGGTGGCTTCACCTCGATTCAGGTTGCCATGCTGCAACCGCCCAGCCTCAAGGCGATCATTCCCGTTTATGCCACCGATGATCGCTACACCGACGATGTCCATTACATTGGTGGCTGTAAGACGGTGAGTGAGATGGCGCAGTATGCAGTCAGTCAGGTGGCGATGAATGCCCTGCCCCCGCGCACCGACTACCTTGGTGCAGAATGGGCAACCATCTGGCGCGAACGGCTGGAAGAGACTCCGCCCTGGCTCATCCAATGGCTGAAACACCAATGCGATGGCCCTTACTGGCGCAACGGCTCCCTTGCTCCAGACTATGCGCGGATCCAATGTGCAATGATGCTGATCGGCGGCTGGAATGATGGGTACGTGGATGCCGCGCTGCGCATGATGGAGCATTGTACGGCCCCGCGCAAAGCTATTATTGGGCCGTGGGTCCATCAACTGCCCCACTATGCCTATCCCGGGCCAACGATAGACTGGCTACACGAATGTGTCCGCTTTCTTGATTTCTGGCTCAAAGGGCGAAAGAATCATGTAATGGAGGAACCGGCTATCATCTATTACCAATGGGAGCACACCAAACCCGAGCCTTTCCCAGTCCATCTCAATGGGCAGTGGCGAGCAATGCCAGCGCACCCCACGACCACAAGCCAAACGCTCTATCTTGGCGCCACAACACTGAGCGCAACACCGTCCACTGTTGCAGCGTGCGACCAGTATCTCCACCGCCCCACTCTCGGGATTCACGGGAGCCTCTGCTATGGTGGCGGCGCAGAACCCAACGGACTGGCGCGCGACCTCCGCCCCGATGAGGCGTACTCGCTTACCTACACCAGTGCCCCCGTGGAGGAACCGGTTGACATTTTCGGCTTTCCCCAGGTACATCTATATCTGCAAGCGACAGCACCCGTGGCCCATGTCGTTGTGCGCCTCACCGATGTTGCACCCGACGGGAGTTCAACCCAGGTGAGCGTGGGTGTCCTCAACCTGACGCACCGCCACAGCCACACTACACCGGAAGCGCTCGACCCGGAAACTATCTACCCGATTGAGCTCTCGCTCCGGGCAACCGGCTATCGCTTCTTGCCCGGCCACTGCATCCGTCTCTCAGTCGCCAGCGCTTGGTGGCCGGTTATCTGGCCCTCACCCTACCCAGCCGATAACTATCTCCACCACGGAGCACAGTTGCCCTCGCGCTTGGTCTTGCCGACAGTAGCGCCCACAGCACCCTTACCCAGTCCCTGCTTCAAGGAGAGCACACCGCAATTGCAGGAAATTGGGGAGAGCAAGGGTGATGCACCCGTTTGGCAGATCATCGAGGATGTGCTCAAACAAACGGTTACTGTCAAAGTGTATGGGGGCGGCGAGTCGATTCTGCCCAATGGCATCCGTATCTTCGATTCGGAGCATCTGGAAATGACCGCGTATCATCACGATCCGGCACGCGTGTTGCTCTACAACGAAGTGCTTTATCAGCTTGATGAACTTGGCTATCATTGTGAAGTACGTACCAGTGGCACCACCCGCAGCACGGCAACTGATTTTCACATCGACATTCAACTGCGCGTTCTGCTCAACGGTAACCTATTCTTCGAAAAGAGCTGGTTGGAGAGCTTTCCACGGCAGTTGCTGTAATCCTACCGTACAGCTATCCGCACATGTTCTGTTCCCGCTGGGCCACAACCGAAATTCGGGATAGCTGCTCACCCTTTTACAACGGACAACTTTCCTTTTAAATCTGCCACAACAATGGGAACAAATGGACCCGTCCTACAGTCCTTTATTTGATCAGATGGTATGATTAATCACATGTTTACATACCTGACATTCCGCAACAGCGCCAACAGAATGCGGACGAGATTAAAGGTGGCGAGAAGATCGGATTAAAGAGATGTCTTACGCGCTGTGATACAGATGATCAGCAGCAGCCAACAACAGATAGCGGCGTAAGTCCCTAAACAAGCAATGACCGGGGTTGCGTGGTGCCGATATCCCGGTTATCAAAGACCCGCACCAGCACTACCATGTCGCTGCCATGGCATACACGAAGGAGAGTTAGCCGTGAAACCCACAACCCACAGCACCAACCGATCCCCCCACGATCGCAGACACAATCCATTGCCAAAGGGATTACCCGGCCTATTGGTCGGCCTCTTTGTCCTCTTAGTCACCAGCGGTTGCGCCATTCCCATTGGCGGGATCCTCAGCGCCCAAGAGGGCATGAACAACGTGCAGCCCAGCACACCGATTATTGCCATTGCCCCCGAATTTGGCGTGCCTGGCACCACCATTGCCGTGGCCGGAGCGGGCTGGCAGCCAACCGATATTGTGACGCTGAAACTTGCATCCTCCACCGAGCCACTGGCCTTAGAGGAGAGCCTCACCGTGGCAACCGTTGACGAAAACGGTTCATTTACCGCATCGATCACCTTCCCCGAGGCAGAACGCTGGCGGGTCTTCCCGAATGTGCTTGTCATTGCCGAATCAGCACAGACCAATGTCCGGGCGGTTGCCTCCTTTGAAGTATTACCGGTCGGACTCACCATTACGCCGGTTGCCTCGGAGGAGATCACCCCCACGGTCACAACAACACCAACCGCCGCCGGCCCCACCCCCACCTGGACCACGTCACCGAGCGGTCAAACACCGGCAGCTGCCACCGCGACGGTACCGACCACCCCCATTCCGATTGTTGTCAGCCCGACTGCCTCTGCAACACCGATTGTACTGGGGCCAAATCAGGTTTATGTCGTCAGCCCCGGCCTCAATGTCCGCAGCGGACCGGGAGTTGACTATGCAATCATCCGCTCGGTACGCTATGGCACCGTCCTGACCGTCCTTGGCCAGAGCAGTGGCGGCGGCTGGCTGCAGGTGCAACTGTCCGACGGCGCCATTGGTTGGGTCTCCCGCTATTACACCAGCGACAGCGTCAACCCACCGGTTGTGCAGCCGACAATCACACCATCCGCGACACCGACCAGTCAGAGCACCATCACCGATTGGCGCGGCGAATATTACACCAACCGCTACCTTGCCGGCTCACCGGCCTTGGTACGCAATGACACCGTGCTCGATTTTAACTGGGGCAGTGGCTCACCGGCCGCCGGTCTGCCCAGCGACGATTTCTCCGTGCGCTGGACCCGTTCCCCCTATTTCGATGGCGGTCGCTACCGCTTCCATGTGCGTGTCGATGACGGAGCGCGTCTCTACCTCGACAACAATCTCATTATCGATCAGTGGAACGACGGCAGCGAACGAGAATTCACCGCGGATCGCGACCTGGGCAGCGGCAACCATTCGCTACGTCTCGAGTACTATGAACATACATCCGTTGCCCGCATTGTGCTCTGGTGGGAGCGCATTAGCGACAACAACGATGACGATGATGATTACCCGGATTGGAAAGGTGAATATTACGACAACCGCAATCTCGAGGACGATCCGCGCTTCCGACGCAACGATGACGACATTGACTTTGACTGGGGTGACGGTTCGCCCGATGACCGCATTTCGGATGATAACTTCTCCGTGCGCTGGACGCAACGGGTAGATTTCGATCGCGGGCGCTATCGCTTCGAGTTGCGCGCAGACGACGGTATTCGCTTCTACATCGACGGCAACCGAGTCTTGAATGAATGGCACGAAAACGAATTCCGCAACGGTTATGAACTGGAATTCAATCTCGATGACAGCCACGATTTGACGGTTGAATACTATGAACGGCGTGGTGCGGCGCGCGTTTATGTGGATTGGGATCGCATCGGCGATATTGTGACGGCAACGCCAACCAGTACACCGACCAATACCACAACACCGGCGACACCGGCGACCACAACGCCAACAGCCACCGCAACCCCCGTGGTACCAACTGCCACACCGACGGTCACCCCCACAGTCGTGCAACCGTCGGCCAATGTGCAGCCAGGTAACGGCGGCCCCGGTTCAACGGTAATCGTTAGCGGCGGTGGCTTCCCGGCCAATACAACGGTGAATGTGCATCTCGGTGCACTGATCGGCGTGCGCAGCAGCGCGACCAATCCCGTTAGCTACGCCACGACAACGACCGACCGCACGGGCAGCTACAGCGTGGCCTTCGATCTGCCGGCGACCTGGCCGGACGGGAGTACCATTGCAAGCGGCGAGCTGCTCATCATGGTCGCCACGGAAGATTTTGGCGCACAGGCAACGACCCGGCTGAGCTACAGCAGCGTTGCCCCGACACCGACGGCAACACCGGTGGACACGGCAACGCCAACGGCGACCGCAACGGGTGTCCAGCCCCCGACACCAACCGCGACCGCCACACCTTCGGCGCCGACCGCCACCGCGACATCCGTGCCACAGCCGTTTGTCAATCTGAATCCGACAGCGGCCACAGCAGGGACATTGATCCGTGTGCAGGGAGGCGGCTTCCCGGCCAATACCGCTATTTCTGTCTACCTGGGCATCTTCGACGGGGAAATCAGCCCCAATGACTCTGCCGTCAGCTTTGCCTCCACAGTGACCGACGGCGAGGGCGGCTACAGCATGTCCTTTGTTATGCCCGACGATACACCGACCGGTGTGCTGATCCCATCGGGCAAGATTGCCGTTGTGGTGGCCACCGATGGCTTTGGCCTGCAAGCCTCGGCCACCCTGGATTTCACCGGGGTTGACCCCACACCGACAGCCGTTGCCGCGTCCGGCGATCGCAGTGACAGTGACAGTGACAGTAACAGCAGTGACAGTAACAGCAGTGACAGTGATAGCAGCAGTGGCACTGACAGTGCCAACGACAACGGTACAATTCCACCGGCGTCACGATAACGAACCATCCGGAACTTCGCAGTTGCAGGCCGACTCGGAAACGAGCTGAGACCCCACGCGAAGTTCCGGATCCACCATTTGTGGTGGAACAACGAAAGAAGAAGCACAATGGCTCGGATCTCGAGCCATTGTGCTTCTTGCTCAAACGCTCTATCTACGCTGTGTATTGCCTATTCTATTTCACTACGATGCGCCGGCACACCCAGGATCGCCGGATCCTGGTAGAAAGCGGTGGGGTTGCCAGACCCTGCCCGAGTGATTCTCCAACCTTATTTGCAAACGAACCCCTGCCCACAAGCCCTCTGCCCCACTGCTGTCGCCATTGCCGACCCACATAGCTAAATAATTGCATCTGGTCTGCGAGAATGGTACGATACATGGCATACCCATTCCCAATCATGCATTGCCCATCTGCCTACTGCGAATTCAAAAAGCAATCTGAAAGGAGCAGCCATGACGCTTGAGACCGAACTCCGCGCCGAGCACGTTTCGCACTTGGACCTCTCCGGTTTCTCCACAGCCACGCGCGAAACCTCCGTACGCCAAGTCGTTACCCAAATGCGCAACGAAAAGCACAATGTCTGTCTGGTCACAACCGATGAGAAACTCGTCGGCATCTTCACGGACCGGGATATCCTAACCAAAGTGGTCGATCAACCTGGCGTCCTCGACCAACCCATTGCAAGCGTGATGACAGCCAACCCGGTCACGGCAACCGCCGATATGTCGGCGGCCGATGCTTTGCGCCTGATGGAAAAGGGCCATTTCCGCAACCTCCCCGTCCTTGATAAAACAGGCAAGATCCTCGGCGATATGACCCACCAGTCGATTCTCGACTATTTAGCGGCCCGTTATCCCATTGAAGTCCTCAACCTGCCGCCCGATCCCGAACGCTTCCCACGCAAACCGGAGGGCGGTTGATCCCCATTGCAAAGGGCGGTATCGCACGAATTGGGTAAATCGCCAATCCGTCCTCTGGACCATGCGCAATTTACACAACATTCGGCATACACCTTGTAAATCAGCTTGGCTCTTCAGGAATGCAGGGGGTTGAGATGGATCCTTCCAGGAAGAGGCGCAACGGTTCTGCTCAGACCGACAAATTTCTGCCTCTTCCTGGAAGGGTAATCCCATGAGATCCAGTAGAACCATCAGCTTCTGTCAAAGGAGTAGAACGTGAGTGAACACCAAACGCCAATTGTCGAAGAGCTGGAATCGGTCGCCATCCGCTTTGCCGGTGACTCAGGCGACGGGATGCAGCTGACAGGCACCCAATTTACCAACACCTCAGCCGTCTTTGGCAATGACATCAGCACGATGCCCGATTTCCCTGCCGAAATTCGCGCGCCGGCCGGCACGCTCGCCGGTGTCAGCGGCTTTCAGGTCCACTTTTCAAGCAGCGACATCATGACACCCGGTGACGAACCGCAAGTGTTGGTCGCCATGAATCCGGCTGCACTCAAAGCCAGTCTGCCCGAGTTGGAGCGCGGCGGCGTGATTATTGTCAACACCGACGCCTTTACCAAACAAAATCTGGCCAAGGCGGGTTACCAGGAGAATCCGCTGGACAACCCCGAAGCGCTGCGCGGGTATCAACTCTTCAAAGTGCCCATGACCACCATCAACCGCGAGGCGCTCAAAGAGTTTGAAGGATTGAGCAACAAAGAGAAGGATCGCAGCCAAAATTTCTTTGCGTTGGGTTTGGTTTTCTGGATGTTTGACCGCCCCATGGAGACAACACAGGAGTGGCTCAACGTCAAATTCGCCAAACGTCCCGACATTGCCGAAGCCAACTTCAAAGCGATGCAGGCCGGCTACTTCTTCGGCGAGACGACCGAGACATTTCAACGCCGCTACCAGGTACGGCCCGCGGCGCTACCACCGGGCGTCTACCGCAAAATCACCGGCAACGAGGCGCTGGCAATGGGTCTCGTAACGGCGGCCAAGAAGATGAACAAGCCTCTCTTTTATGGCACCTATCCCATCACGCCGGCCAGCGATATCCTGCACTTCCTCGCCGGTTTGCGCCATTTTGATGTGCGCACCTTCCAGGCCGAAGATGAGATTGCGGCGATGGGGTCGGTCATTGGGGCGGCTTTTGGCGGTACCCTGGCCGTCACCGGCACCAGCGGCCCGGGGATTGCGCTCAAGAGCGAAGCCATCAATCTGGCCATGATGCTCGAATTGCCGATGCTGGTGATCAATGTGCAGCGTGGCGGCCCCAGCACCGGCTTGCCAACGAAGACCGAGCAATCGGATCTGTTGCAGGCAATGTTTGGCCGCAACGGCGAGAGCCCCGTACCGATCTTGGCGCCGGCCAGCCCCGCCGACTGTTTTGCCATTGCCATTGAGGCGGCACGCCTGGCGGTGCGGGCGATGTCGCCGGTCTTCATCCTCTCCGACGGCTTCATTGCCAACAGCGCTGAGCCGTGGGCCATTCCCGATGCGGACGAGATCGAGCCGATCCTCGTCAATCACCCTTCGCCGCATCTGCACAATGGCACCAATGGCACCAATGGCGATGCACCCTTCCTCCCCTATCAGCGAGACCCGGTGAGCCTGGCCCGCCCGTGGGCTACCCCAGGGATTGTTGGGCTGGAACACCGCTTGGGTGGTTTGAGCAAAGCGCCGGAGACGGGCAATGTCTCCTATGCGCCTGTTCACAACGAAACCATGAACCGGGAACGGGCGGAGAAGGTGGCCCGGCTGGCCGATGTGATCGCACCGGCTGAGGTCTACGGCGCGCAGGCCGGTAAACTTCTCGTATTGAGTTGGGGCGGCACCTACGGCGCGGTGCGGGTGGCAGCAGCGATGGCTCACAAAGCGGGCAAAGCCGTCGGCCATCTCCATCTGCGCCACTTGAACCCCTTCCCACGCAACCTGGGCGAGATCCTCAAACGCTACGATACGGTGCTCATCCCCGAAATGAACATGGGGCAGTTGGCGCTGTTGATTCGTGGGAAGTTCGGGATCGATGTTGCGCAGTACAACCGGCTGCACACCCGTCCGCTAAAAATTTCCGAAATCAAAGCCGAAATTGACAAGCTGGTGTAAAGGATAGAACGATGACCACTGCAACCGCAGAAATACAACTGACCCGGAAGGACTTTGTCTCCGACCAGACTGTGCGCTGGTGCCCCGGCTGTGGTGACTATGCGATCCTGGCCACCATGCAAAAGGTGCTACCGGAGATTGGTGTCCCCAAAGAGAATATTGTCTTTATTTCGGGTATCGGCTGCTCCAGCCGGTTCCCCTACTACATGAACACCTACGGCATCCACAGCATTCACGGCCGCGCGCCAACCCTGGCCACGGGGCTATCGATTGCCAATCCGGATCTGAGCATCTGGGTAATCACCGGTGACGGCGACGGCCTCTCCATTGGCGGCAACCACTTGATCCACGCCATGCGCCGCAATGTCAATCTGAACATTGTGCTCTTCAACAACCGCATCTATGGGCTGACCAAGGGGCAATACTCACCGACCTCCCGCGTCGGTTTCAAAACAAAATCGTCGCCGATGGGCTCGATCGACCAGCCGCTCAACCCGGTCGCCGTGGCGCTCGCTGCCGAAGCCACCTTTGTGGCACGTTCCCTCGATACCCACACGCAGCACTTGGAGATGGTCTTACAGCGAGCAGCGGAACACCAAGGTGTTTCCTTTATTGAGGTCTACCAGAACTGCGTGATCTTCAACCCCAATGAATGGGGCGAACTGCAAGATCGTCGGGGTCGCGACGATCACATCGTCTACCTGGAACATGGCATGCCGATGATCTTCGGCAAAGATCGCGACAAGGCGATTCGCCTCAACGGTTTTCGCCCCGAGGTTGTCAATGTCGCCGATGTGGCCGAAGAGGAGATTTTGATCCACGACGCCTCCTCCAAGCCGCTAGCGTTGCTGTTGAGTAGCATGGAATGGCCCCAATTCCCTGCACCGTTGGGTATTATCCGCGATGTCGTCCAGCCCGATTACACGGGTAGCCTACTGGCCCAGGTACAAAGGGCACAGCAGCAAAAAGGGGCAGGTGATCTCAACGCGCTCTACCGGGACGCCGATCTCTGGACGGTGAGCGACCATAAGGAAGTACAGGCGCAGGTGAGCGGCGGCTATTCCATGTCATTGGACGAAGAGTACATCGACAACCTCGATAGAGAGGAACCCGTGGCAACAAGTGTCGTGCAGGATAACTGACGACGACGGCACTGGCGGCCCTCAATCCCAACGCACCGATCTCGGTCGTGGCCGCCAGTTCCCTGGCCCGTGCCGTGCGCCAGATGAAGACCCACAAGATCGGCTGTCTTCTGGTCACCGATGTCGAGGACAAACTGATCGGTGTCTTTACCGAGAACGATCTGTTACGCAAGGTCGTTGGGCTTGTTGATGATTTGACCAAAGCCACCATCGCCGACTATATGACAGCTGACCCCTTTACGCTGAAGAACGATATGCCAATCGCCAATGCGATCCATCTCATGGCCGTTCACGGCTTCCGTCATGTGCCACTCATCGACGACGAGGGTCACCCGGTAGGAATTGTCTCCTTCCGCGATGTCGTTGGCTACTTAGGACAGCAGTTGCGCTAGTAAATCCGGGCAGAAATCAGTGGACAGATAAATCTCCAGTTTACCAGAGAGAAACGCTACTGATTTCTGTCCAGGTATTTACGCCAAACGGGTGCGATTCAGTTTCGGGGCGAGTTTCCCGTTTGCTCGTGGTGGCACCCAAAGGGTCCCCGCAAATCCACCACCGGCTGCCGGATTTGACAATCCGACAGGAGCGATATTCGCCCCCAAACGCAAAGGCACCCACCCAAACTATACTAGTCGTACACAGCCATGCACTTTCTGCAGTCAGCCAACTCGGCAGAGGCGCTTGCCACATTGGATCGCCTCTGCCGACACTACGATCATCTCAAAGCCCTGGTGCGTGAGTACCGCTTCATGCGCCAGGAAGAGACCTATGGACGCATGGCCGATCCACGCTTCCACACCGATCGCGCGGTCATGGCCCGCATCGATAGCCCTGCGTGGTTGCGCACCTCGCTGATTGTTCCTTTACCAACGCCCCTCTTGGCACCGCTCTTCGCCGAACTCAACACCGTTTATGGCACCTTCCGTGACTTAATCCATCGCTACTATCCGGACTGCGAGGTCGATAGCTATGTGGATTCAGCGCATATCACAATAAAAACAATCGCCGGCGACTGTAGCCAGAGTGCCGACGATCTCCATCAGTATTTGACGATCATTCGTCCCCTTGTCCATCAGTGGCTGGCAGCGTTCAACAGCGCGACATCGCTGTATGCGGTGGGTCTGTTTAGCAGCCTCAACCGGGAACGGGGACTGGCCTTGGGGTTGCGTTTCTACCCTTCGCTCCCGGTATTGCAGATTATCCGTGGCGCCGTGGGGATGGCACTGTATGAACAGGCGACAGCACTGCCATTGCGTCCCGAGCATAGCTTCCACACGACGCTAATCCACAGCACCGGCTTTCGCGCCCGCCTCACGACCTTTCCTCTCCACCCAACATTTATCGCAGAGTTTCGCACCTTGCTCGAGCACTATGACCGCCACCTCTTCGGACAGATCGATGCGTTGACCCCCGCCGATTTTATCCTCCGGCACGGCTATTCGGACCAACTAATCCCGCTCGAAGAGCTACCGTGTACCTAAACTCGGCATTGTAGCCTTGCGGGTACAACTTCGTCTTTTTTCGAGGAGAGTACCGATTCAGGGAGGGTACGTCCCAGCTTTTTGCAATCCAGAGGTAACAATCACTGGGCGGTAACGTTGAAGCGCCTTCCTACCGCGTGTTGCCAGTGACTGTCACCTTCTCGCTACTTTCGTGAGCCACACCCATTCAGGGTGCGCGATTTACGCCGCAATGTACGATAGACATCAAGAAAAGATTTTCCGTCCGCAGTTACTGATTGCGCAAAAGCGGAATGTAGAGATCATGATCCAATTCCAACTCAAAGTTAGCCGGATCTTCTTCTACATTGTATTCATCTTCAAAGGAGAGGGATTCTGCGCTCGTGGCCGCGGCTCGCACTTTGGTCTCATCATCCGGCAGTCGTATGGGGATTGGGCCAACGGCGTAGGGGCGCATCATCTCATTGTCTTCATGCTCCACAATGTGACAATGCCAGACGAACAAGCCCGGCGTATCAAACTCGGCGCGGATGCGGGTCACTTCGCCGGGGTAAGCAATGACGGTATCCTTGTAACCGGTTTCCCACGCTTCCGGCGCCCGCGGTGAACCAATGACTTGCGCGGGCTGTACCGCTTCGCCATCCTCATCCACGGCTAACGGCTGACGATCTACCACTTGGAAGCGCACTTCGTGGACATGGATCGGGTGGGCATCGGCCGTGAAATTGTAGATTTCCCAGACTTCCGTAGCCCCCAATGTTGGATTCTCGGTGATACTGTTCATCCACAACTTCGTGACGCCCTGTCCTTCTTCCAGTGTACCCAACAGCGCCGCGGCCGGCCCATCATAAAACTGCGACATCTCTTCATTTAGGGAGAGAGCTCGCACATTCCCACCAAGAGGATGAACAATGGGAGGCAGCTGCAGGAATGGCGGGGGCGTGCTCTTGTCTTCCCCGCGACGAGCGATCACACGGAATTCCATCACCTGACCAGTCGTGGCGGCATCGGATCCCTCGGTGGGAAAGCCACCAAAAGGTTCATCGGGCCCCAGGTTGAGCATTTGTACAGTGGCGCCAACGGGCAGGTTACTGAAATCGACAATGACATCGGCACGCTCCGCCGGCGCCAGCAGAACCTTGCCCGTGCCATCGGCAATGCCGTCCGCGGGGTGGTTGCGCAATGGGATAGGTGTTTCCAGGAAACCACCTTCATTGCCGATTTGCCAGACATCGACATTGGCATCGGCAAATTGGAGCAGCAGAAAGCGCGAGTTGCAGCCGTTGAGCAGACGAAGTCGATAGCGGCGTGCTTCCACCTCTTGATAAGGCCAGGCGACACCGTTGACGACCATGACGTTGCCAAAGAATTCGGGATTCCAGATCGGAGATAGGTCAGTCTCGGGAATATAAGGCGCGCCGGCCCCGTCGAAGAATTCCCGAGTATCCGGATAAAAGAGCGAGCCATCGGTATTGAAGGAGCGGTCCTGAATCACAATGGGAATTTCGTAATAAGCCGTACCGGCTTTATCCCCCAATGCCGGTGCAGGTCCAGGCAACACGGCAGCACGGCCATCGCGACGATCATGCACCTTATCGTCCGGACCACCACGAATGAGATAAAAGCCCGCCGGTCCGGCATAGACATTGATACGGGTCATCCCTAACGTGTGATCGTGATACCACATGGTTGACGCGCGGTCATCATTGGGGTATTCGCTGACAGAAAAACCTGGCCGCCACTCATCGGAGTGGTGATCAACCTTGCGCTCGTTCTGGAACTGCTGTGCAAAGGTATGATACCAACTCCCTTCGGCAACATGACCATCCGGGATATTCTTGGCTTTGGGCAAAAACCAGGCTTCAGGATAGCCATCACTCTCATCACCCACCCCAGGTGCACCATGCAGATGAGTACTCATAGGCACAGGACCCACGTAAGCGGCAGGTGTCTGCGCAAACTGGGGACGGGTGTCGCGTCCGCCTTTACCTCCGCCCGGATTGGCCCAATGCAAGGTTTGGTCGACCGGAAGCAGATGGGGCAAATAGTTGCGCTTCTTGTCAACCAGGCCATTGATCCACTTGACACGCACTGGTTGGCGCCAGTTGGCTTCTATGGTAAAAGCAGGGTAATTGAAGCTACCACCTTGGGCCACTGTGCCCGGTGCTTTCACTGCACCGTAGCTCCATACGGTTGTCGACGGAAAACCGTGCGGCAAAATCTGCTGTTCGAATTGCCGCATCGCAATTTCATAATAGTCGATCCTGGCACCTTTGTTTTTACCGTCTCTGACTCGAATCTTTCCCTTACGCGGCATTGCAGGTGGGATTACCATGGGGGACACATATTTCGGAATGGCACTGGCATCGAGTGTTCCACCCGGAATTTGGGCAAGTACACGGGGAGGATTCCCGGCAACAAGTAACTGAAGGCTGTTACCGTGCCAGGTAAACCAGGCAGTGGCGCCAGTTGCAGCACCAAGCTTCAAAAAAGTACGGCGGGCTAACATGGGAGTTCTCCTTAACTGTCTACTTATTTCTGCCCGGATTCACTAAGGCCATTGCAAGAAAATAAATCCTCCG
>ERZ795053.5210-NODE-5210-length-13554-cov-6.331802_pt1 | contig 13554 bp, 12 predicted proteins | sample MGYA00375137_ERZ795053 | MGnify/ENA primary metagenome ERZ795053 (study PRJEB30182, sample SAMN05720284) | activated sludge metagenome | isolation source: Anaerobic digester | place: Hong Kong | collected 2014-12-17 ... | reverse complement strand
CGGCTCGTCATTCCCTGGCACGTGTCGCAGCGGCCGGCCGGGGTGACGGGAGTCTAGGACCGAAAACAACCACCCGAGGGGGGCAGAGGAATGAAGACGAAAAGGATGATCGCAGCGGCGGCCGCCGCGCTGATGCTGGGCGGCGCCTGGACGGCGGAGGCCGCGGACGAGGTTTCGCTCCGGCTCAACTGGTATCTCGGTGGGCTGCACGTGCCCTTCTACTACGGCAAGGAGCAGGGCATCTTCGAGGCGGAAGGCATCGACCTCACCATCAACGAGGGCCGCGGCTCCGGCAACACGACCCAGGTGGTCGCCGCCGGCTCCGACACGTTCGGCATGGCGGACTCGTCGAGCCTGATCACGCTCGCCTCCAAGGGCGGCGAGATCAAGTCGGTGATGTCGATGCTGAACTCGACCGGCTTCTCGGTCGTCTCGCTCGCCGAGACCGGCATCCGCGAGCCCAAGGACCTCGAGGGCAAGAGCGTGGCGGTCTCGCCGGGCGACCCCCTGGCCCAGCTGCTCGAAGCCGTCGCCAAGGCCAACGACGTCGACATCTCGACCATCAACTTCATCCAGGTCGACCCGGCCGCCAAGGTGGTGAGCGTGCTGGAGGGACGCGCCGACGCGCTCCTCGGCGGCGCCGACGACCAGTACTTCCTCATCAAGTACCAGGGCAAGGAGCCGCACGCGCTGCGCTACTCGGAGCATGGCGCCAACATCGTCGGCATGACCATCCTCACCCGGACCGACCTGATCGAGAGCAACCCCGACCTGGTCGAGCGCTTCGTGCGGGCCTCGGTGAAGTCCTGGGAGGCGGCGATCGAGAACCCGGAGGCTGCCGTCGAGGCGGCCCTGAAGGTCAAACCCGACCTCAATGAGCAGTCGACCCTGGACCAGCTCATGGTCGACATCGAGCTGCTGCACTCGCCAGCCTCGCCCGATCGTATCGGCTACGGCGCCGAGGAGGACTGGACGCGCACGATCGACCTCCTGAAGACCTATCGCGGCCTGGAGACCGACCAGGACTGGACCGCGTTCCACACCAACGAGTTCGTGCCCGAGTAGATGAGCGCATCGTCGAGCAGCACCATCGAGGCTGCCCCGGCCCGCACACCGTCGGCGGTCGAGCCGCCGACCGGTGTGGCAGCGGACAGGGTGGCGGCTCCGGCCGCCGCCGGCTCGCCGATCAGCGTGCGCGGCGTAAGCCACGTCTTCCGGCGCGGCTCCCTCGTCACCCATGCCCTCGACCGCGTCGATCTCGAGATCGAGGCCGGCGAGTTCGTGGCGGTGCTCGGCCCGTCCGGCTGCGGCAAGAGCACGCTCCTGAAGATCCTGGCCGGGCTGCTCGACCACACGACGGGCGAGATCGAGATTTCCGGCAAGCCCGTGACCGGGCCGCAGACCGGGCTCGGCATCGTCTTCCAGAGCCCCGTGCTGCTCGACTGGCGGACCATCCTCGACAACGTGCTGGTGCAGATCGAGCTGCGCGGGCTCGACCGCCGCCGTTATCTCGACCCGGCCCTCGATCTCCTGCGCAAGGTCGGCATCGAGGAGTTCAAGGACCGCCTGCCGCGCGAGCTCTCCGGCGGCATGCGCCAGCGGGCGGCGATCGTCCGCTCGCTGATCCACGACCCGCCGCTCCTGATGATGGACGAGCCCTTCGGCGCGCTCGACGCGCTGACCCGTGAGCAGATGCGCATCGACCTCGAGAAGCTCTGGCTCGAGCGGCGCCATACCACCGTCTTCATCACCCACGGCATCAGCGAGGCGGTGGCGCTCGCCGACCGCGTGGTGGTCATGACACCGCGGCCCGGCCGGATCGACCACATCATAGAGATCGACCTGCCCAGGCCGCGCGACAAGGCGGTGATCACCAGCTCGCGCTTTGCCGCCCATTGCGACGAGATCACCGAGAGCTTCATGCGCCACGGCGTCATTCGCTACTGACCCGGCGCCCCTTCGATCTGCAGCATGCCCAGCATTCGAGGATGACGAGACGATGAGCGTTATGGGAACCGGTGCCGTCGCCATCTGGCACGATATCGCCGCCGAGGGGCGTGACGAGTTCTACGCCTGGCATGGCCAGGAGCACATGCCGGAGCGGGTCGGCATCAAGGGCTTCATCCGCGGTCGCCGCTGGATCGCGATCGAGGCGGACCGCGAGTACTTCAATCTCTACGAGACACAGGGTCCAGAGGTCGTCCGGGGGCCGGATTACAAGGCCCGGCTCGACGCGCCCACCCCCTGGACGCTCGCCACCGTGAAGCATTTCCGCGCCGTCGCCCGTTCGCTTTGCCGGGTCGAGGCGAGCGTGGGCATGGTCGATGGCGGCCTCGCCGCGACGCTTCGGCTGGATCTACCCGACGAAGCCGGCGCGGGTACCTGGCCCGCCCGGCTGCTCGACCTCATGACCCTGCCCGGCATCGCCGCAGCGTCGCTGGTGATCGCCGACCGGGCCGCCAGCGGGTATGTCAACGCCGAGCAGCGCGAGCGCGGGGGTGCCAACGAGATCCCGACCCATGCGGTCCTGGTGGAAGGGTGGGGCGACGAGGCGCCTTTCATGGCGGCGATTCGAGACGCCCTCGGCGACGCGGGCGTTCTCGGCTTCTATCGTCACCAGATCACGGTCTCGCGCGCACCGGCCTCGACCGCGGGCCAGGCGTAGCGCGCTGGACAGGTCGACCGGCCGGGCGGCGAGCGCCGCACCGGCAACCTTCCGTTGCGCCCTCGGCCCGGCTGGCATGGGAGGTTCCTGACGAGCGGCGCCGGCGTGGCACTGCAGGGCGCGAGGAACCGCTGCGGCGGTGCGCCGGTTCGAGCCCTGGCGAAGCGCGCGAGGTGACACGCGCGCCTGCGGAGGGCGCAATGCCATCTCGACCCCGGCTCGACGAGCAGCCGTCACGCGGCGCACCCGTAACCACCCTCGTCTATGTGGACGACGAGAGCGGCCTGCGCATTCGCCGTCGTCGCTGCGGCCGCGGCTTCGTGTATGTCGATGCCGCCGGTGCCAGGGTGACGAATGCCGAGGAAAGCAGGCGAATCCGCGCCCTCGCGATCCCGCCGGCATGGACGGACGTGCGGATATGCGCCGATCCCGCCGGCCACATCCAGGCCAGCGGTCGCGACAGCCGGGGACGCAAGCAGTACTGCTACCACGCGGACTGGCAGCATGTGCGCGATGCGGCGAAGCTCCAGGAGCTGGTGCGGTTCGGCGAGGCGCTGCCGCGACTTCGAGTCAGGGTGCGACGCGATCTGCGCCGGCAGGGTCTCTGTCGCAGCCGGGTCCTGGCCCTCGTCGTGGATCTCCTGGATCGCACGCTCATCCGTGTCGGCAGCGACATCTACGCGAGGCAGAACGGCAGCTTCGGCCTCACCACCCTGACCAAGCACCATGTCGCCGCCCGCGGCGAGAAGCTGCGCTTTCGCTTCACCGGCAAGTCCGGCAAGCAATGGGACGTCGGCCTCGCCGACCGCCGGCTGGCTCGGGTCGTTCGGCGGTGCCAGGAGCTGCCGGGCCAGCGGCTGTTTCAGTACACCGACGGCGATGGTGCGGTTCACGCCGTCGACTCGGCGGACGTGAACGCCTACCTCCGCGAGATCGGCGGGGAGGGCGTGACATCCAGGCGCTTTCGCACCTGGGCCGCGACGGTCGGCGTCGCCAACCGGCTGGTCGGCGAGCCGGCACCCCGGACGAGGCGGGAAGAGACGCGGGCAATCAACCGGGCGCTGGACGAGATGGCTGTCCGGCTCGGCAACACGCGCGCCATCTGCCGCAAGAGCTACGTCCTGCCGGCGGTGCTCGAGAGCTTCGCGGCCGGTGAGCTCGGCGCCGCGTTCGCCCGGATGGCGGGCTACCGCCGGCGCGGGCTGACGGCGGCCGAGGCGAGGCTGCTGGCTTGGCTCCGGGAGCGGCAGGCCTGACTTCCGGAACCCGAGGCAACGGGCTGCGTTGATGGCGGAACGCGAAGGTGCACGTCGGAGGTGCAGATCATGAGCAACGACATACCGCCCCAGAGCCAGGACCGACAGCCGGGCCTGGAGAGTGAAATGGACCCGAGGCCCGAGTTCGAGCCGCGCTTCGCCGGCTCGGACCGCCTCGCCGGCAAGGTGGCATTGATCACCGGCGGCGACAGCGGCATCGGCCGCGCCTGCGCCGTCGCCATGGCGCGCGAGGGAGCCGATATCGCGATCGTCTATCTCGACGAGACGGAGGATGCGAAGAAGATCTGCCGTCTGGTCGAGAAGGAGGGTCGCCGGTGCCTCGCGATGGCGGGCGATGTCGGCTCGGAGAGCTTCTGCCAGGAGGCCGTGGGCAAGACGGTCGCGACGTTCGGCCGGCTCGACGTGCTGGTGAACAACGCCGCCGAGCAGCACGTCACGAAGGAGCCGCTCGAGATCGAGGCGAGCCAGCTCGAGCGCACGTTCCGCACCAACGTCTTCGGCTACTTCTTCATGACCAAGGCAGCGCTCCGCGAAATGCAGCCGGGGGCCTGCATCGTCAACACCACCTCGGTCACCGCCTATCGCGGCAGCAAGGAGCTGATCGACTACGCGGCGACACGGGGGGCGATCGTCGCCTTCACCCGCTCGCTGGCGAAGGCCCTGGTGGAGCGGAAGATCCGTGTCAACGGGGTGGCGCCCGGCCCCATCTGGACGCCGCTCATCCCGGCCTCGTTCGACCCAAAACGGGTCGCCGAGCACGGCGGCAGCGTGCCGATGCAGCGGCCCGGCCAGCCCAACGAGGTCGCCTCCTGCCACGTCTTCCTCGCCAGCGAGGAGGCGTCATACATGACCGGTCAGGTGCTCCACCCCGACGGCGGCGGCGACATGTCGTCCTGAGCGGCAGGCGCGAGGCGCGCATTCTCCCGGGCGCGGCACTGGCCTGTTCCGCCGCGACACCCGCTCCCAGCATCAGGCTCGGGCCTCTGCGAGCCATCGCCCTTGGCGCAGCCCGTCCTGCAGCCGCCGCGTCGCCTCGGCGCCGAGCGCCGCCATGGGCGCCTGAGGCAGGGCCCAGGCTGGCTCGCCGGTGGTCAGCGCCAGCATCGCCTTGAGCGAGGCCGCGAAGGGCGCAGCGCTCAGAAGGGCGTCGAGCGCATCCAGCCGGGCCGTCAGGGGCGCGATCGTGGCGGGGTCGGTGGCCAGCATCAGCTCGCGGACCAGCTCGGGCGCCACATTGGCGAGGCCGCAGATGGTGCCGCCGCCGCCGGCAGCCACCGCCGCCGGCAAATGCACTTCCGTGCCGACAAGGACGCGAAACGCGGGCAGGGCGCGGATCAGGGCGAGGCTCGCCTCGAGATCGCCGGCGCTGTCCTTGATGCCGTCGATCACGGCACCGAAACGCCGGCGCAGCTCCAGCGCCAGCTCGGCGGTGATCACCGCTCCGCTCATGTCCGGGAAATGGTAGAGCATGATGCGCAGGTGATGGTTGCCCAGCGCCTCGACGAGATCGCCGTAGAACCGCAGCAGCCCGTCAGGGCTGGCGGCACCGCGGAAGAAGAAGGGCGGCATCACCAGCAGCCGCGTCACCCCGGCATTGGCGGCGTGCCGACAGAGCTCGAGCACGTCGCCCGGCGCCGCCGACATCGCCGCGACCACCAGCCGCTCCGGTGCGACGCCGGCGTGCAGCACCCGCTCGAGTCCCGCCCGGCGCTCGGCCACGGTAAAGGCCGGACCCTCGCCGGTGGTGCCGAACAGGGCCACGGCGTCGCAGCCGCGGTCGAGCAGGTCGCGCAGATGGCGCAAATGCAGGGCGCCGAGGCAGCTGCCGTCGGGTGCGGCGGGCGTGGCGGCAGCGGCGATGAGCTCGGGTGCGTATCCGGCGGGCATGGACGGCGGGCGGCCTCCCGGGCCGGGTGCTGGGAACGGGCATTCCCTGCTTGACCAGCCGGATCGCCATTGTCAATGATCGCCGCAAGCCAGAACCGGCGCGCCGGAAGGGCGCCGCCGGCCACGTTCAGGGGGACAAGAAATGACGACCAAGACTCTCGCCGGGACCGCTCTCGGCCGGCGCCGTGCGCTCGCCCTGGGGGCAGCGGCGGCGGCAGCACCCTTCGCCGTTCGGCTTGCCGGGGCGCAGGAGGCCAAGCTGATCCGCATCAGCACGCCGGGCAGCGCGGAGGAGACGCTCTCCAAGTCGCTCTTCGTCTTCAAGGAGCAGCTCGAGCAGCACGCGCCGGGGACGTTCAACGTCGAGCTTCATTTCAATGCCACGCTCTTCGGCCAGGGCATGGAGATCCCGGCCATGCAGCGCGGCAACCTGGAGGCGGCGATGATCTCGCCGCAGGACATCGCCGAGCAGCTCCCCGAGTACTCGATTTTCACCGCCGGCTACCTGATTCAGGACCGCGATCATCTCGAGCGCATCTTCGCGGGCGAGGTCGGCGACGAGGTGTTCGCCAGGGTCGCCGAGGACATGGGTGTGGAGATTCTCGGCACGCAGTATCACGGCCAGCGCCACCTCGTGCTGCGCGAGCCCAAGGAGGTCAACACGCCGGCCGACCTCGCCGGCATGAAGCTGCGCGTGCCGGGCTCCGAAAGCTGGCGCTTCCTCGGTGCGGCGCTCGGCGGCAACCCGACGCCCATCGCCTTCGACGAGGTCTACCTGGCGCTCAAGACCGGCACGGTGGACGCGGTCGAGCAGCCCCTCTCCGACATGATCTCGGCCAAGTTCTACGAGGTGACCGAGCAGCTCGTGCTCACCGGCCACCTGGTCTCGACCCTCTTCTTCGGCTTCTCCAAGCCCTTCATCGACAGCCTGACCGACGAGCAGCGCGCCCAGGTCCAGGCGGCCGCCGACGCCGCCGCGACCTGGAACAACGACCAGGTCAGCGAGATCGAGAAGGGGGCGGTCGACTTCCTCGTCGCGCAGGGCATGACCGCGACCACGCCCGACCTCGAGGCCTTCCGCACCCACGTCCTCGACGAGTACCTGAACTCCGATTTCTCCGCCAACTGGCCGGAAGGGATGCTCGAGAAGATCAACAACGCCGCCTGAGGCCGCGGTACCGGCCGGTGCTGGACCGTCTGCGCAGCTTCTGCGAGATCGTCAGCGCCGGCCTTTTCGCCATTCTGTTCGCTGCCTTCGCCATCCAGATCTTCACCCGCTACGTCCTCAACGATCCGGTGGTCTGGGCGCAGGAGCTCTGCTCGCTGGCCTATCTCTGGGGGGTCTGCTTCGCTGCCGCCACAATCGTCAGGGAGCGTGAGCATATCGCCTTCGACCTCGTCTACCAGGCGGTGCCGCCGCGCGTGCGGCGCGTGCTCGCCATGCTCTGCACGGGCTTTCTCGTCGGGCTCTTCACGCTCGGCCTGCCCGGCACCATCGATTACGTGCTCTTCATGGGCCGGATGAAGACCCTCGACATGCGCATACCGTTCGATTGGGTGTTCTCCGTCTTCGTCTTCTTCCTTGTCGTGACCGTGCTCCTCGGCCTCGTGCGGCTCTGGCGGCTGAGCCGCGCCGACTACGAACGCGAGCTCTGAATGAGCCTCGCCGCCGTCCTGATGTTCGCCGCCTTCTTCGCAGGCGCCGCCATCGGTGTGCCGATCGGCCACGCCATGATCGCCACGGGCTTCCTCTATCTCTGGGTCCATGGCGGCGACATGGGCCTGGTCGCGACCCAGGGCCTGAACGGCCTCTTCAAGAGCTTCGTCCTGCTCGCCGTGCCGATGTTCATCTTCGCCGCCGAGATCATGAACTACCCGGCGATCAGCGACCGCCTGCTCAAGTTCACCACACTTCTGGTCGGCCGCTTCCGGGGTGGCCTCGCCCACGTCAACGTGGTGCTCAGCGTCATCTTCTCCGGCATGAGCGGCAGTGCCCTCGCCGATGCGGCCGGCCCCGGCAAGCTGATGATCAGCCTGATGACCAAGGAGAACCGCTATTCACCAGGCTTCGCCGGGGCGGTCACCGCGGCTTCCGCCACCATCGGCCCGATCATCCCGCCCTCGATCCCGATGGTGCTCTACGCCGTCGTCGCCGACACCTCGATCGGCTATCTCTTCATGGCCGGCATCATCCCGGGCCTGATGATGGCAGCCTCGCTCATGGTCTTGATCCATGTCATGGCGACGCGCCGGAGCTTCCCGACCGAGCCGCCGATCCCGAGAAGCGAGATCGTCGGCACGGTGCGCGAGGCGCTGCCGACCCTCATGCTGCCGGTGATCCTGCTGGGTGGCATCTACTCGGGTGCCGTCACCCCGACCGAGGCGGCCGCCGTCGCCGCCGGCTATGCGCTCCTGCTCGCCGCCGGACTCTACCGCGCCCTGTCGCCGAAGGAGCTCTTCGGCGTGCTGGTGCGCTCCTCGCGCGCCACGGCGATCGTCGCCGTCACCATCATCGGCGCCCTCTTCTTCAACTATGTCGTCGCCGCCGAGGGAGTCGCCGAGCACGTCGCCAACTCGATCGCAGCCCTGGGCCTCTCGCCGCTCGCCTTCCTCCTGGTCATCAACCTGCTCTTCCTGCTGCTGGGGTGCTTCCTCGACACCCTTCTCATGCTGCTGATCGTGGTGCCCATCGTCATGCCGTCGGTCAGGGCACTCGGCATCGACACCGTCCATTTCGGCGTGGTCGTCGTCGTCAACATGATGATCGGCCTCATCACCCCGCCCTACGGCCAGATGCTCTTCCTCATCAGCGGGGTCAGCGGCATTCGCCTGCAGGCCATGCTGCGCGAGATCTGGCCCTTCATCGGCGCCCTCCTGGTGGCCCTTCTCCTGATGACGATGCTCCCCGACGTCGTCCTCCTGCTGCCCCGCTATTTCGGCTATCCCGGCTGACCGGAGCCCAGCACATGTTCACCGAGAAGAACGGCCTGAAGCACTATCGCCATTGCGTCGACGGCGCTTGGCTGGAAGGCACCGGCAGGATCGAGGTGGAGAATCCGGCTACCGGCGAGATCTTTGCCACTGTGCCGGCCGGCGGCGCCGCCGAGGCCGCTTTGGCCGCCGAGGCCGCGGCCCGTGCCCAGCCCGACTGGGAGGCCCTGCCGCCGATCCGTCGTGCCGACCATCTCCGCCGGCTCGCCGCCCTGATCGAACGCGACGGGGAAGCCCTCGCCCGGCTCGTCACCATGGAGCAGGGCAAGCCCGTCGCCGAGGCGCGGGGCGAGGTCCAGGGGACCGCCCTCTACCTCACCTACGCCGCCGAGGAGGCGCGGCGGATCACCGGCGACATCCTGCCCTCGGACGAGCCTGACGAGCAGGTCTGGATCCAGCGCGCCGCCCATGGCGTGGTCGTCGCGCTCACCGCCTGGAACTATCCGCTAGCACTGACGACGCGCAAGCTCGGGCCGGCGCTGGTCACCGGCAACACGGTCGTGGTCAAGCCGCACGAGGGAACGCCGCTCTCGGCCCTGCACATCGCCGCCCTCGTCATCGAGGCCGGCTTGCCGAAGGGTGTCGTCAACGTCGTCACCGGCACGGGCAGGGAGCTCGGCGACGCGCTGGTGCGCCACCCCCGAACCGCCCTCGTCACGCTGACCGGCAGCGTGCGCGCCGGCAGGGAGGTGTTCGCCGCCGCCGCGGACGGCCTCAAGGTTCTGCGCCTCGAGCTCGGCGGCAAGGCACCCTTCATCATTGCCGAGGACGCCGATCTCGATCGTGCCGTCGACGCCGCCATCGCTTCCCGCTTCGAGAACTGCGGCCAGATCTGCATCTGCAACGAGCGCATGTACGTGGTGGATTCCGTCGCCGACCGCTTCATGGAGCGCTTCCTCGAACGGGTCCGCCAGCTGAAGGTGGGCGATCCCTTCGACGCGGTCGATGTCGGCCCGAAGTTCAGCGCCGCCGAGCTCGCCAAGGTCGAGGCCATGGTCGAGGCCGCGAAAGCCGCCGGTGCCGAGGTTCTGGCCGGCGGGCACCGGTTGACCGACGGCCGCTTCGCCCGCGGCCACTGGTACGCGCCGACGGTTCTCGCCGGCGTCGACCACTCGATGGACGTGATGCGCCAGGAGATCTTCGGCCCCGTGGTGCCGATCATGCGGCTCGCCAGCTTCGACGAGGCGCTGAGGCTCTCCAACGACACGCGCTACGGCCTCTCGGCCTATGTCTTCACCCGCGACATCCGGCGGCTGATGCGGCTCACGCGTGAGCTGCATTTCGGCGAGATCTACGTCAACCGACCTGGCGCCGACGCCGTCCACGCGCACCACGCGGGCTACGGCGACAGCGGCCTCGGCGGCGAGGACGGCAAGTACGGCATCGAGGGCTACCTCAGGAAGAAGACCGTCTACGTCAACTGGGCCTGAACCACGGCTCGAGCAGGCCGAAGGCCGATAACCGCCCCAATCAGAGCGTCCTGAAGGTCAGCCCGCCGTCCACCGTGATCACCTGACCGACGGTGAAGGGCAGGCGCCCTTCGGCCAATGTGGCGACCGCCTCGGCCACGTCCAGAGGCTCGCCCCAGCGGCGGATCGGCGTGAAGCCGTCCTCGATGAGCTGGCCGAGACGCTCGGCCGACGGCTCGGTCATCGGTGTCCGGATGATGCCGGGCCGCACCTCGTAGACGCCGATTCCCTCCTCGGCGAGCCGCAGCGCGAAGAGCTTCGTGAGCATGGCGAGTCCGGCCTTGGTGATGCAGTACTCGCCCCGGCTGGTCGAGACCACCTCGGCACTGATCGACGAGATGGTGACGATCGACCGGTGCCCCTCGGCCGGCTGCCGCACCATGTGCCGTGCCGCCGCCTGGGTGAGGAAGAACGTGCCCTTGAGGTTGATGTCGAGGCAGCGGTCGAAGCTCGCCTCGCCGACCTCCAGCAGGTCGCCGCGCACCAGGACCGAAACCCCTGCATTGTTGACGAGGCAGGCGAGGGGGCCGAGCTCGGCCTCGACCAAGTCGAGAAGCGCGTCGTGCCCGTCGATCCGGGCGATGTCGAGCGGCACCAGCAACGCCCGCCTGCCGATGGCCCGGATCTCCGCCACCACAGCTTCGCCGTCCGCGTCGGCCTCGACGTCGTTGACCGCCACATCGAAGCCGCTCCGAGCGAGCCTGAGCGCCACGCCTCGCCCGATCCCGCGCCTCGCCCCCGTTACCAGTGCCACCGGCATGGCCAGATCTCTCCGTCAGCTGCCCGACGCCGGTCTCAGAGCTTCGCCCGCTCCTCCTCGACCAGCTCGAGCGCCATGCGCACGAGATTGACCGAGGCCTCGCGGGTCATGAACCCGGCATGCGGGGTGAGCGTCACGTTGTCGAGGCCGAGCAGCGCGTGGCCCGCCGGCAGCGGCTCCTCCACGAAGACGTCGAGCGCCGCATGCCGCAGTCGGCCCGCCCGCAGCGCCTCGATCAGCGCCGCCTCGTCGAGGATGGCGCCGCGCGCCGTGTTGACCAGGATCGCACCCGGCTTCAGCCGGCCGATCCGCGCCGCGTCGAGAAAGCCCCGCGTCTCCTCGTTGAGCGCCAGATGCAGGGAGACGATGTCCGCCCGCGCCAGGAGATCGTCCAGCTCGACCGCCTCGGCCGGCAGCGCCGGATCGACGCCGCTGCGGTTCCAGGCGAGCACCTGCATGCCGAGGCCGGCGGCCATCCGCGCCACCTCGCCGCCGATGCCGCCCGTCCCGATGAGGCCCAGCTTCCGGCCCCGGATCTCGAAGCTGTCGATCGGCTCGAACCTGCCGGCCCGCACCGCCCGGTCCATCTCGGCGATCCGCCGGACGGCGGCGAAGAGCATGGCGATCGTGTGCTCGGCGACACTCCTGTCACCATAGCCCTTGTAGTTGCGCACGGTGATGCCGAGATCGGCCGCAGCCGCCAGATCGACGAAGCTCGCGGCACCCGTGCCGAGGAAGACGATGGCCTTCAGGTCCGGGCAGGCAGCCATGAGCGTGCGGTCGAACTGCGAGTGATCGTTCATGACGATCGTCCGGCCCTCGAGCAGCTTGCTTCGTGTCGCCGGATCGGGGTCGCCGACATGCACCTCGAGATCGGGCACCAGATGACCGAGCTCGCCCCGGCGCAACTCGTCGAGGAAGGGGGGGCAGTCGATGAACACGGGCGGACGGGACATCAGGCGGGTTCCTCGAGTCAGCAGTGACCATCACGTCGGCGACCCATCGCCGCCGGCGGCTCGCCCGTTCTAGCGGCTGCTGCGGCCCGGCGCAGCCCCGTTGGTGCGTCCCCGCGATGCACGCGATGCCGCCATGGCCCACCAAGGGAGCGACGATTGTCTCTTTTCAAGCTAATGTAAGCTAGCCTATGAAACTCAATGGTCGGTATGTCGATCGAATGAGCAACGTGAGAGTTGTGTCACGAGGATCATAATGAACCGCCAGGTTGAAGATCATTCGAAAGCTGTGGCGGGGGAGGGTCCGCCGCCGCCTCCTCAAGCCGGCGCCTATCCTTATGGCTCCTCCTACCGGGACGACGAGCTCTCGCCGGTGAAATGGGCCTGGCATTTCGCCCGCCGTCATTTCTGGCTGATCACCACCATTGCCGTCATGGGCACGGCGCTCGCCGCCATGTACGGCATGCAGCGGCCGACGCTCTACACCGCCACCGCCGAGATCGTCATCGACCCGACCGATACCCGTGCCTTCGGCCTCGACCCGGAGACCGGTGCCATCGGCGCCGATGCCACCACCCTCGAGACCCAGATCCGGGTCACCCGCTCGCCCGACGTCGCCTATCTGGTGATGCGCCGTCTCCTGCTCGAGGAGCGCATGACGCAGGAGATCGCGGCGGCAGAGCAGGACGGCACGGCGCTCAACCCGGTCCTCGCGCCTTTCCACCGCGTTCTCGACCTCCTGCCGAGCGACCTGCTCGTCGCCACCGGCCTCGCGTCGGAGGTCGTGCAGCTCGAGATGGTCGACCGCGCCGACCAGGCCCGGCGCGCCGCTCTAGGCTATCTCGAGGAGGGTCTCGAAGTCCGCCAGAGCGGCCGCTCGATGGTCCTCTCGATCGGTTTCACCGCCGAGCATCCCGCCGAGGCGGCGCGCGTCGCCAACGCCTTCGCCGACGCCTATATCGAGCAGCAGCTCGCCCAGAAGGTCGGCGGCACGACACGCGCTGCCTCCTATCTCGAGACGCGTCTCGCCGAGCTCGAGCAGCAGCTCCGTGCGGCCGAGGAGGGGATCAAGGCCTACCGCGCCGAGAACCACCTGATCGAGACCGCCGGCCGCTCGCTCTCCGAGCAGGAGCTCTCGCAGCTCTCCACCGAGCTGATCCAGGTCCGCGCCGAGCGCGAGGACATGGAAGGGCGTATCCGCTACATCAAGAGCCTGCGCGGCGGCAGCACCCTCGAATCGGTCGGCGAGATCCTCAACTCGCCCCTCGTCGCCGTCCTCCTGCAGGAGCACATCCAGCTCAAGCGTCGCGAGGTCGAGCTCCTCAGCACCTATGGCGAGCGGCACCCGCAGGTGCTCTCGCTGCGCGCCGACATGCAATCGATCGTCAGCCAGATCGCCGCCGAGGCCGACCGCTATGTCGCCAGCATGGAGAACGAGCTCTCTCTCCTGAATGCCCGCGCCGAGGCGATCCAGCAGGAGATGGACCGCGCCACCCGGGACAATGTCCGCCTGAGCCAGGCCGAGGTCGGCCTGCGCGAGCGCGAGCGCGAG
>ERZ795053.5209-NODE-5209-length-13555-cov-4.754296_pt1 | contig 13555 bp, 14 predicted proteins | sample MGYA00375137_ERZ795053 | MGnify/ENA primary metagenome ERZ795053 (study PRJEB30182, sample SAMN05720284) | activated sludge metagenome | isolation source: Anaerobic digester | place: Hong Kong | collected 2014-12-17 ... | reverse complement strand
CGCGCTTGTTGTAGGTATAGGTGTCGTCGTCAGAGGCGAGCAGGCACTCGACCTCAGCGAGGCCGAGTTCCTTCAGCGCTTCCAGCCGGAGGTGGCCATCCAGGAGAAACCAGGTTCCGGCGTTCTTTTCATCCGCCATAACGACGGGCGCTTCGATCAGGCCGATCGCCTTGATGGAACTCAGAACCTGCGAATAGGACCGGCTCTCCTTGGCACCGTTCGGCAACGTCTTGAGCGGAACTATCGCCGCGACAGGAATTGTCAGGAAGTCCCGGTCGAAGGCGAGATGAATACGCCCATCCTCCCGGCCCCTCGGTTCATCAGCCATGATCGCCTCCCGAAACGCGGACTTTGAGCGCCCGAGGCATGGTCGCCAGCCCTTCCGCTCTCAGCAGATTGATGAAGCCGTCGTTGGCGAGCAGATCCTTCAGCGCCTCGACGACGAACAGCAGGCGGGTCTGCGTGAAATCCGACTTCTTGACGAGCAGGCGCTGCTTTTCCGCCTCACGCTGATAGACCTGCATGAGATCGGCGGCCGTCATTCGGCGGACCCCGGTGCCTTTCCGACCCAACCGCCCGGCAGGCAAACCTCCCTTGCGCTGGCTTCGCATCCGCATGTCGAGCAGGCGGCGGACGGCGGCCAGCTTCTTGCCCCTGAGCTTGCCGGTCTCATAGGCGTCAAGGAGCAGATTCTGTGCCTCTTCCGTCTCCGCCTTGGAAATCTCCATCGCCAAGGTGATCGGAATGAGCCCGGTTTCGACCGCGGCCACCAACCGTTCCTCGCCGCGCTCAAGAAGCGAAGCGATCATATTCACCCAGGACGCCCCGACGCCGATCTTCTCGGCGATCTCGGCATCGCTATAGCCGCGAGACCTCAGAGCGCCGATCTCTTTCATGACGTCTATGGGCCGTGGGGTGCGCCGCGCGATATTCTCGACCAGGCTCATCACGAGACACTCGCTCTCGCTGGCCTCGATCACCACGGCCGGAATCTCCGTCTGACCCAGCATCTGGAAGGCTTCCAGCCGGCCTTCGCCACAGACGAGATCGTATCTCGGCCCCCCGGCGCCATCACGGCGGCTCACCGTGATCGGACGCTTCAGGCCGATGGCCTCGATGTTGTTCACGATCTCCCGGTGCTGACGCTTGTTGCGCGCGCGTGGATTCAGAACGGTGATCCGGGAGATCGGGATCATTTCGACCCTGTTCGGACGGACGGCAGGCATCATGCGGCCTCCCCAAGAGGAATGGGCGTGGCAATGTCGTAGAGAAGCTCGAGGCCGTCGAAGCGATAGGCGTCGAGCCCGAGCGTATTCTCCTCTCCCAGCCGCAGCTTTTCGGAGAGCATGTCGATACGCGGGAACAGGTAGTAGTCGAACGGCGCGCGATTGGCGCTGTCCATTCGCACGACGATCGTGATGTCGGGCGCGAGCGAGGTGTCGAAGCGCAGATGCCACCGCAGCAGCCCGGTCGGCGTCTCGACGCACCGGGCTACCACCACCGAGAGGCTGAACTCGCCGTTGACGATCACCCGGTCGGTCTGAAGATCCTGCCAGGCGTCGCTACCCGCAGCCCGCAATCCGTCGAGCACCTCGCGGACGATTTCGGGATGGAGCTTGCGCAGCTCGCGGTTGATTTCGACATATCGGTAATCGCGATCCGGCGTGAAGCCCACGAGGCCATAGGCGCGAAGCAGGCTACCAAAGCGGGAACTATAGGCGCTACTGGATGGCATCCCCTCGCATTCGTCGATGACGATGCCGGACAGCAAACCCTTCTGTTGGTAGAGCTTCCTCAGAGATTGGAGCATCTCCTCGTCACTCAAACGGAAGGAGCGTGCGCTGATGATGGTCCTGGCCGCCTCGAACAATTCCCGTTCGACGACGGCCACGAAGGCGTCCGGCGACCTGATCCACATCTCGGGATCGTTCTGGACGCGCTTTTTCTTCAGCTTGAAGGAGCGGCGGTTCCATACGTTGTCGCCGACATATTTCTCGTTGATAAGAATCTGGTGGACCGTTCCCCTGGTCCAGGGTCGTCCAAGATCGGTCGGTAGGCCCCGTTGGTTGAGATCGGCAGCGATCTCCCGCTCGCTGTATCCCTGATGGACGAAGGCTTGGTAGATGCCGCGCACCAGATCGACTTCTTCCGCCGGGCCAAGCGTCAGGATCACCCGATCGGTCTGGATGCTCTTGTGCTCCCCACGGCCCAGAACCCCTTTGATGACGCCATGCTCGTCGATCAGGGTTCGGCGGAGACCGAAGCCGGCAGGTCCGCCCTGACGGTAGCCCTTCTCGATCAGCCGGCCCTGGCCCGCAAACACCTTGGTCGATAGCTCGCGGCTATACTCGCCGGCCATCGCACGCTTGACGCCTTTGACGATGGTCGAGATCGGGCTGCCGTCGTTGTCGAATTGCTCCGCGCAATACTCGACGGCGATGCCGGCGCGTCGGCAGATATACTCGTAATAGGCGCTCTCGTCGGCATCCTGAAAACGCCCCCAGCGGCTGACGTCATAGACGAGAACCAAGGTGAAATCAGTGTTCCCGGACTGCACGTCCTCGATGAGCTGTCTGAGCGCGTCGCGTCCCTCAATCTTGAGGCCGCTTTTCCCCGCATCGGCATAGGTTCTGACGATCTCTATTCCGCGGGCTTCAGCATACTGCTTGATCGCGTCGGACTGGTTTTCGGTCGAGTATTTTTGATGGTCCGTGGACATGCGGACGTATTCGGCAGCCCGAAGAGGACGTTCAGGCTGCCCTGACCGATCATCGTAAAGTCGCTGGCCCATCACATTACGCCCTCCCGAAATTGCCTGCGGCGGTCCGGGCGACCTACCGCCGCAGCGCATGACGGGCCTCTGCCGCCACTCCGCACGGAAACCAGTTTAGCTGCGGAGAAAACGGAAGATGTTGCCGAAAACGGGCAGGAAATTTCCCCTATGGACAGGCGTTCTTGGCGGACGCGACACCTACGCGCAGACCATCGCCGAGCTGCTGCGCAAAGAGCATGGAGACAGCCGCCGTGCGATCAAGCAGCTCATGCGTCAGACGGATGCGAGCGAGAGGACCGTGAAGCATTGGCTCTCAGCGCAGCACGGGCCGGATACGGTGTATTTCCTGCGCCTGGTGGTTTCGTCGCCCGTCATCAGGGCCTTCGTTCTCGGCCTGCTCGAAGGCCCGGCGGCGATCCCGTTGACCGGCCCGGTGGATCGCATATCGCTTGCCAGAGCCCGTGAAGCCTATGCGGCCGGCGAAGCCGCTGGCGGACGTTCAGCAACGGGTGCGCGAGAATATGACCCTGAACGTGTCCCTGAACGTGTCCCTATAAATGTCCCTGATCGGGCAGAGATCAATGAGCGACAACGCTGGTTTCTGGGCCGAGTCGTCGAGGGTCGATGTGACGCCAGGGAGATCGCGGCTGTTTGGGACGTCAGTCTGAAAACCGCGCGACGGGACATCGCCGCGCTCAAGGCGGCAGATCTCATATGCTATGTTGGATCACCGAGGAAAGGGCGGTATCGCAAGACGACTGGATAGCCGGATTGCCAGCTCGTGGATGCCCCGAGGGCTCCGCCGAATCGGTGGGCTTGAATTGTGAGGCGGAAAGGATGAAGTTCGGTGCCGTGCGTGACGTGAACTCGCTGAGCGCGCTGATGATCGCCCGTGACGATCACGATAGCGCACTAAGCGCAGCTCCCAAACCCCGGCACCACCTTCAGGGGTTCTTCAAAAAAATCATTGAATATCAAAATGATAATGAACACAGTGGGATGATCCACAATCACCCCTCAGGCGATCCCACCCCGTCGATGGCCGACATCGAGATGACCAAGAAGGTGATCGACGCCGGCCAGCGGCTCAACGTGCTGGTGCACGATCACATCATCGTTGGCCGCAAGGGCCATTTCGGCTTCAGGTCGAACGGCCTGATCTGAAATCGTCGAGGGCCTCCGGCGTATCGATGTCAGTGAGGACGGCGCGGTCAGGCATGGCGACCTCGACCAATTCATCCGCGTGACTGTCGAACAGCACGCGGGCACCCTTGTCGCCGGTGAGGCTTCGGAGCGTTTCGAAGTGCTGCTTGCCCCACAGCACCGGATTGCCGCGCTCACCATGGTGGACCGGCACGCAGATGGAGCGGTGTTCAGCCGGGTTGAAGGCCGCGACGAGACGGCCGACGACGGCGGCATCGACCAGCGGCATGTCGGCCAGGCCGATCAATGCAGCATCGGCATCGGGCGGCACGGCATCGAGACCACGCTTCAGCGACGTGGAAAGCCCGTGAGCAAAATCGGGATTGTGCACGAAGCTGGCAGGAATACCGTCGAGGGTAGCCATGATGTGGTCGGCGTCGCGGCCCGTCACCACGATCACTTGATCGACGGCGGGGGCGATCGCGGCCACCATACGCCGGACCATTGCGGTTCCTCCGACGTCGGCGAGGAGCTTGTTGGTGCCCATGCGCGACGATTGGCCGGCGGCCAGCACCACGGCCACCACTTTTGGCGCCAGCTGGGCCACGGTCTTCCGCTCGCGGGGGCTGGGCCTCGTGGCGATTTCGGCCAGAAGGCCTCCTGCTCCCATGTCCATGATGTCTTCCGCCGTAACAGCGACACCGGCCATGAGCCGCTGTAACACCCAGTCGAAGCCATTGAGCTTGGGCGAGCGCGCGCAGGAGGGAACGCCAATGACCGAGGCGTCCTGAAGATGCCCAAGCATCATCAGGTTACCGGGATCCACCGGCATGCCGAGATGAACGACCTCGCCGCCCGCATCGGCCAGCGCCTGGGGGATGACGTCGCCACGGTCGACAATGGCCGAGGCACCAAAGACGAGGATCGGATCGCAGCCTGCCTCACGCAGCTCTCGGATGGCCGTTGCAACTTCGTCAGTGTTGTGGCCGGTAATGCGGATCTCCGTCAGTTCGCCGTCCAGTGCCGCGACGCGCTCCCGGATGGCTTCCTGCGACTTGGTGACGATAGAGGGCTTGGTCTGTGGCAGCACCGTGACGACGAGGCCAGCGCGCTTGCCCCGGAAGGCTGCGACGCGGACCAATGGCGCCGTGCCGATGACGGCCAGCGCTTCGTTCAACACGCCGCGCGGCACGGCGAAGGGGATGACCTTCACCGTCGCCACCATCTCGCGCTGCTCCACGACGGCGAAGGGCGACACGGTGGCGAGCGTCAGGCTCTCGTGCAGGCGGTTCAGATCACGCACCCGCGCGGTGTCGACGACGGCGAGACCACGGGTTGCGGCATGGAGATTGGCGCGGCCGGTGAAAGGTGCCTGGGTCACGGTACCCTCGCCGCCGACAACCCGCGCCACGGCGGCGGCAGCTTCGTCCTCCGGCACGTCATGCGGGGCGAGTTTTGCGGCGAAGACGGACACGACACCTGATGCGGCAAGGGTCTCGATATCAGCGGCTGACAGCGCCCTGCCCTTCTTGAACACGCCGCTCCCATGCTTCACCGAGTGTGCAAGGATGGCGCCTTCCGCCTCGCCGACGGGAATCTGGCCGAACTTCATGTCACGCGCCCAACCGCAAAGCTCTGGTCATTTCGGCCATGATGGAAACGGCAATCTCCGGCGCACCCCTGGCGCCGATGGGCAGACCGATGGGGCCGTGAATGCGAGCGATCTGCTCGTCGGTAAAGCCTGCATCCTTGAGGCGCAGGGTACGCGCCCCCTGCGTCTTCTTGGAGCCAAGCGCACCGATGTAAAACAGGTTGGATTTCAATGCGGCCTGCAGCGCCGGATCATCGATCTTGGGATCGTGGGTCAGCGCAATCATGGCAGTGCGCGGATCGAGGCCGAGCGCCGGGATCACTTCGTCGGGCCATTCGACCTCAAGCGCAACTTCGGGAAACCGTGCACCCGTGGCGAAGGCGCCACGGGGATCGATGACGGTAATGTCGTAGCCGAGCTGCTGGGCGATGGGGATGACGGCCTGAGCGATATGAACAGCACCGATGATGACAAGGCGCAGCGGCGGATTGTAGACGTTGATGAATTGGCCGTCATGGGTGCCGGACTGGTCGAAGCGGAAGGCCTCGTCCAGTTGCTCCGCGAACGGATCATTGCGTGCCTCGCTACGCGGCACGAGCCGCTGGTCGCCGGACTTGAGATCAGTGATGACGGCGACAGCGCGGCGATGGGCGCGGGCTTCGAGGAGGTCATTGAGAAGATCGCGCTTCACGAAATGGGCTCCACATAGACGCCAATCTTGCCGCCGCAGGCAAGCCCCACTTGCCATGCCGTTTCATCCGCCACGCCGAATTCGAGGAGCTTGGGCGTGCCCGACACGATGACGTCTACGGCCTCGGTGACGACTGCACCCTCGACGCAGCCGCCCGAGACCGAGCCGATGAAATTGCCGTCACGATCTATGACAAGTTGGCTGCCGATGGGTTGCGGGGCCGAGCCCCAGGTCTGGACGACGGTGGCGATGGCGACCTTCCGCCCTTCGTTCAGCCAGTCGGAGGCCTGTTGCAAAATGGTATGATCGGATGCGGCCATGGAGGTCTCCTAGTGAAGCGATTGGGCGATCCATTTACGCGGATCATGAGCGGAAGACGGCGGGGCGGCAAGGGCGTCGGCGAGACCCTGCAGCGACTCCAGCGAGTGAACCGGGCGGAATTCATCGACAAATGGCAGCATGGCACGGATGCCGCCTGCGAGCGCCTTGAATCCCTCGAAGCGGAGCAGCGGATTGAGCCACACGATGCGGCGTGTCTGGCGCCTGAGGCGCTGCATCTCGTGGTCGAGGAGCCCCACGTCCTCGCGGTCGAGCCCGTCGGTCATGATGAGGACATGGGCACCTTGAGTGAGCACGCGCCGCGCCCAACAGTAATTGAACTCCTTGAGCGACGCGCCAATCCGCGTGCCGCCGGACCAGTCCGTCACGGCGCCCGACACCCTGGCCATGGCCTCGTCGACGTCCCGGCGCTTCAATTCGCGGGTGATGTTGGTGAGGCGCGTACCGAACAGGAACACCGTCACCCGGTCGCGGTCATTGGTGAGCGCGTGGAGGAAGTGGAGGAACATGCGGGAATAGTTCGAACATGAGCCCGAGATGTCGCAGAGTACGACGAGTGGCGGCTCGTGCCACTGCCGTTGGCGGCGTTCGAGATCAATCAAATGCCCCCCTGCCCTGAGCGAGCCCTTCAGCGTGCGGCGCATGTCGATCAGGGTGCCATTCAGCGCCCGTTCGAAGCGCCGTGTCATGACTTCGGTACGGTTCAGTCGCAGCCTTGCGATGGCTTGTCTGGCCTGGGCCTGTTCGGCCACCGACATCTGCTCGAAGTCCTTCTTGCGCAACACCTCGTCGGCCGAGGCGGTAAGGCTGGCATCGACCTCGATGTCGTTAGGATTCTGTCGTGGCTGGCCTTGCGCCTCCAGGCCGTTGAGCATGGTTTCGGCCAAACGGCGGGACACTGCGTGCCGGGTATTATCGTCCACGTCCCGCTCGTTGCGGAGGACCAACAGCTGCATCAACTGCTCCAGTATCCCGGGCTTCCGCCAGAACACGTGGAAGGCCTGATCGAAGATGTCGCGCTGGTCGCGGCGCTTGATGAAGACGGCATGGAGCGTCCAGTAGAAATCATTGCGGGTGCGGAGCGCGCCGCACTGCGCGGCGTCGAGCGCATCGAGGACGGCGCCAGGGCCGACGGGGATGCCCACTTCGCGGAGTACCCTGGCGAAATGCATGATGTTCTCGGCAAGCTTACCGGACAAACGCGGTTGAATCTGGCTCGACGAAGCGGTCATGACTATCATGTAGTCGGCATCGCGCGGATGTCATCCTTGATCCGGTCAAGGATGCGCTTGGCCTCGGTACCCTGCATGCGGGAAATATCGTCCTGGTATTTGAGCAGCACGCCCAACGTGTCGTTCACGGTCTGCGGGTCGAGGCTTAGCGCATCGAGCTCGGTGAGTGCCGTCACCCAGTCCAGCGTTTCGGCGACACCCGGCGCCTTGAAGAGATCGCCGCCACGGAGCGCCTGGACGAAGAGCACAACCTCCCTGGCCAGCGCTTCTGATGCGCCGGGGCGGCGCGCCTGCACGATTTCCAGTTCGCGCCTGGCATCCGGGTAGCCGACCCAGTGATAGAGGCAGCGGCGCTTCAGCGCGTCATGCACCTCGCGGGTGCGGTTCGAAGTGATGATGACGATGGGCGGCTCCTTCGCCGCAATGGTGCCGATCTCGGGAATGGTCACCTGGAAGTCCGAGAGGACTTCGAGGAGATAGGCTTCGAAGGCCTCGTCGGTGCGGTCGAGTTCGTCGATGAGCAGCACGGGCGCGGCCCCGAGATGCGGTTCCAGCGCCTGAAGCAGCGGCCGCTTGATGAGGAAGCGCTCATCGAAGATGTCGCCTTCGAGCCGCTGGCGGTCGAGCTCACCGGCGGCTTCCGCCAGCCGGATCTCGATCATCTGGGCGGAATAGTTCCATTCGTAGACGGCGGAGCTGACGTCGAGGCCCTCGTAGCACTGGAGGCGGATGAGCTTGCGGCCCAGCGTTTCGGCAAGGACCTTGGCGATTTCGGTCTTGCCGACACCTGCCTCGCCCTCGAGGAAGAGCGGCCGGCCCATCTTGAGTGCCAGAAAGACCACCGTCGCCAGATCGCGGCCGGCGATATAGCCGGTTGAGCGCAGCAGGCTGACGGTGTCGTCGATGGAGGCAGGCAGATCCGGTGTCATCTCGCTATTTCTTGTTCCGTCACATCAGCTTTCGCTGGCATGGCGGCCAGATTCAACCCCCAAACGCTCAGGCCCGCTATGTTACCCGCACACCGGACACTGAGGGTTGCGCGGCAGATCAAGCGACTGCCACTCCATGGCACGGGCATCAAACAGCATCAGGCGGCCGGCAACCGGCGACTTTCGCTCGGCAAGAAGGCGGATCGCTTCGCCCGCCTGTAAGACACCGATGACGCCGGTGACGGGAGCAAAAACGCCCATGGTCGCGCACTGGTCGCCATCTTCCGCGGACTCGTCGGGAACCAGGCAATGATAGCACGGTGAGTCTGGCTCGCGAAGGTCGAAGACGGCAAGTTGGCCCGCATAGCGGATGGCAGCGGCAGTGACCAAGGGCTTGCGCTTGGCGACGCAGGCCCGGTTGACCGCATGGCGGGTGGCGAAATTGTCGCTGGAATCGACGACGACGTCGGCATTCGCGACCAGCTCGGCCAGATCATCCGGGCCGACGCGCTTTTCGACGGCGACGACGTTGCAGTCAGGATTAAGCTCTTGCAGCGCCCGTGCGGCGGAGACCGCCTTGTTGACGCCGATGCTGGTCTCTCGGTGTACGATCTGTCGTTGCAGGTTGGTGAGATCGACAGCGTCGCCGTCACAGATCGTCAGCCGCCCGACACCGGCGGAGCCGAGATAGAGCACCGCTGGCGAACCGAGCCCCCCCGCCCCGATGACCAGCACATGGCCTGCCAGCAATCGCTGCTGCCCGGCGACATCGATCTGCGGCAGCATGATGTGGCGGCTGTAGCGCAGGAGTTGGTGATCGTCCATCTGTCCCTCTCGTCTCAAGCAGGATAGTCCTGCGAAGATCAAGGCGTCGAGCACCTTGCGGCGCTATCCGCCGCCCTTCTGCATGGCCAGGTCCATGTGGCGAAGTACCCTTTGGCGCGACTCCTGATCGCCGGAGAGAAAGCGGATGCGGACGAACAGTGTAGGCAGGTGGAACAGCGCGATCCGACGCTCCGGCCCAACCTTCAGGTCGAACGAGATCGCGACCTCGCCCGATGTCACCCGGAAACTGAGAGGACCTCCCGTGACATGTCCCGGAAAAGCGAGACCAAGGGCACGGGCATACTCGGCTGGAGTGACTGACACTTCACGCTCCAACTCATCGAGGTTAACCAAGCGTTCAGCCACCCGCGATCGGCGGCCAGATCGCCAGATGGTCGCCAGCCGCCAGGCGTCGGGTCGCACGGTCATGCGGCTGCACGTAAGCGCCATTGACGAGCACCAGGTGAACGAGCTTTTCGGGCAAATGGTGGCGCGCGATGATCGAGCCGACCGTCTCGTCTTCGTCAATCGTGATCTCGATCCGATTGTCATGCGCACCTTGCGGCAGATAGTCGGACAGTGTCGCGTAGAGCTTCAGGACGACATTCATCTCAATGCAGGTGCAGTGAATGGACCATAATCGTCGGTGATTGCGTGCACGCAATATAGGCCTCGGGGAAACGCAGCGGATCGTGCTTCAGCTTCTCCTTCCAGGGACCGAGCTTGGTGCGGTTCTGGATGAGGCCGCGCAACATGCCGACATGGTCGGTGAGACCCAGCGACGTCGCCCCGATCAAGACATCGTCCTTGAACTGAAGACTCAGATAGCGGTAGCCGTCACTGTCCACGAGCTCAACGCCATCTTCGGATTTGTCACCCCACCACTGGCCGAAGGATGAGGAAATAAGCCCCATGGAATCGAGGACGTTGATCGCCAGCACGCCCGGCAATCTTGTCTTTTGGCCGGCCATGTTGAGAGCCGCAATACGAGCCTGGTCGGCGGCATTGGGCTGGATGGCCGCCACCAGATGGGCGCCGGTGAACAGATCGGGTGCCTCGGCGACATCGCCGGCCGCATAGATCCCTGGAACCGAGGTTTCCATCCGTTCGTTGACCAAAACGCCGCTGGCGGCCTTGACCGGTGTCCCATCCAGAAAACCAACGTTTGGAGCGACACCAGCCGATACAATCACGAGATCGGCCGGAATTTTTTCTCCTGTCGAGAGCGTGACCGTCACTTCGCCCCCGGGCCTGGCCGCATCGATACGCTCGATACCGGCGGATGTGATGACGCGGATACCCTTGGCTTCACACCAGCTCTTGATCATGCCGCCAGCCACCGGCGTCATCATGCGCGGCACCATGCGATCGCCCTTCTCGACCACCGTAAGTTCTACCTTGCGTGCGTGGAGCGCCTCCATGATGATGGAACCAATAAAGCCGGCGCCAAGCTGCACAACGCGGCTGCCAGGCTTGGCGAGTCCGGCAATGGCGCGCGAATCTTCCAGCGTCCAGCAGGTCTGCACTTGCGGCAGGTCTATGCCGGGAATCGGCGGGCGGATCGGATGGGAACCCGTCGCAATCAGAAGCTTGTCAAAGCTCTCCTTCTGACCGTCCTGGAACAGGACCTCGCGCTTGCCGCAGTCCAGCGAGACGGCGCGGCCCCGTCGCTGCTTGATGTTGAGCTTGTCATAATGGTCGTCCGATTTACGCAGATAAGTGCCGCGCTCGTCGATATTGTTTGCGAGCAGATAAGGGATCGCCATACGCGAATACGGCGGCTCTTTCTCACTCCCTGCCATGACAATCTCGCCGGCCGGATCTGCCGCACGCAGGGCTTCTGCTGCAACGACGCCCGTCGGACCATTGCCAAGAATGAGACACTTCATATCGCAACCCCGTTCATGTCAGTGCGAATTCACGCTTCCGGAGTCGTGTGTCGAGTGACACACGAACTCAAAACACCATCTTCTGCACCGGCGCCGTCCAGCATGGCAATGCTGGACGCCGCCGTTCGCAGAACCTTGGCAGACGACTCAGAGACTGAGCCGCTCCAGCGTTTCCTTCTTCGGCACGCCCTCGGCGTCCCAACCACGCACCTGATAATATTCAGGAAGCATCTTATCGAGGCCATTGACGAGTCCCTTCGCGGGGCCGGTCTTTGCAGGCTCGGTCGTGAGACGCTTCGGCAGCGAGTCGTCGGCCTTGGTGAGGCCGGCCGCCAGGTTAAACAGCTTCTCCATATTCCAGATACGCTCGCCGACTTCGTTCATCTTCTCCAGCGACCAGTCGCCTTCGCAGGCCGCCTGCAACTGCGGCTGCACGTCGGCCAGCGTCCATGCGAAACTGGTGAAGATGCAGATGCCTGCCGCGTCGAACGTCGCGGTCGCGTCCTGGAAGGCCTTGACCAGATCGGCCTTGCCGTCGGTCGCCAGCGGATCGGTCTTGATCGGAATGCCGAGCACCTCAGAGGCAACCGTGTAGGAGCGAAGGTGGCAGGCGCCGCGGTTTGATGTTGCATAGGTGAGACCCATGCCCTGGATGCCGCGCGAATCGTAGGCCGGGAACTCCTGACCCTTCACGCTCATTGACAGCTCCGGGTGGCCGTACTTGGCGCAGAGGCGCTTCGAGCCCTGCCCGATCTCCTTGCCGAAGCCTTCGCCCTTGGCGGTCATTTCCGCCAGCTGGGCGAGTGCCTCCGCCGAGCCGAACGGTGCTTCAAGCCCGATCATCTCCTTGGTCAGGACGCCCATGTCATAGAGCTCCATAACCGCGCCGACCGTGGCACCGAACGAGATCGGGTCCATGCCGTGCTCGTTGCAGATGAGATTGGCGTATTGCAGTGCTTCGAGATCGTTCACGCCATTGGCCGCACCCAGCGCCCAGGCTGCCTCGTATTCCAGACCGCCTGACGCGCCCCAATATTCCGGCTTGTTGACCACCGTAAAGTGGGTTTGGTCCATCTTGGACACGCGGCCGCAAGCGATTGTGCAGGCGAAGCAGGCGGCGTTGGTCACCAACTGCGACTTGCCGTCCGTTGGCCGCTTTTCCTGCATGGCCTCAGCCGAGATCTTGGAGGCACCCTCGAACTGCGAATCCCGATGGTTGCGGGTCGGCAAGGCACCGATCTCGTTGATCACGTTCATCAGCACCTGGGTGCCATATTTCGGCAAGCCCTGGCCGGTGACGGCGTTCTCGGCGAGAATCTTCTTACCCGCCGCCGTCGCGTCCATGAATGCCTTGAAGTCCTTGACACCGGAAAGCCCCTTGGTGCCACGGATCGCCACGGCCTTGAGGTTTTTCGACCCCATGACCGCGCCCACACCCGAGCGGCCAGCCGCGCGATGGAGATCGTTCACGATGGCCGCGAACAGAACCTCGTTCTCGCCGGCCATGCCGATCGAGGACACACGAATCTGCGGGTCCTGATGGGCCTTCTTGATCGCTTCTTCGGTGTGCCAGCAGGACGTACCCCAAAGATGCGAGGCGTCGCGTAATTCGGCCTTGTCGTTTTCGACATAGAGATAGACGGGCTTGGCCGACTTCCCTTCGAAAATGATCATGTCCCAGCCGGCGAACTTCATTTCCGCGCCGAAATAGCCACCGGAATTGGAACACGCGATCGCACCGGTCAGCGGACCTTTGGTGATGACGGTATAACGCCCACCCGTCGAAGCCATGGTGCCAGTGAGCGGCCCGGTGGCCATGATCATTTTGTTGTCCGGAGAGAGCGGATCGACCTTGGGGTCAACCTCCTCGACCAGATATTTGCTGCCAAGACCGCGCGAGCCCAGATAATCCATCGCCCATTCCATTTTGAGCGGTTCGGGCGTGCAGGTTCCCTTGGTCAGGTTTACACGAAGGATCTTTCTCGTCCACGACATGGCGACCCCCTTAGAGCACTGCTGCGTTGGTGCGGCCGGCCCAGTCACGCATACGGTCGAGACCAGTCCAGTTCGCGTCGATGTAAGTGATGGCTTCCGTCGGGCAGGCCTTGGCGCAGGCCGGATCGCCGGCACACAAGTCGCACTT
>ERZ795053.5208-NODE-5208-length-13556-cov-6.141027_pt1 | contig 13556 bp, 10 predicted proteins | sample MGYA00375137_ERZ795053 | MGnify/ENA primary metagenome ERZ795053 (study PRJEB30182, sample SAMN05720284) | activated sludge metagenome | isolation source: Anaerobic digester | place: Hong Kong | collected 2014-12-17 ... | reverse complement strand
CCTGCACGTCGTAGTCGATGCCGGTGAGGTCCGGGTTGGCGGTGTCGCGGATCTGTAGGGTGTGGTCGAGCCAGGCCAGATAGCCGTCGGAGCCGTTGCAGCGGAACTGGGAGCGGAGCTCCAGGCGGTGGACGCGGGCGCCGGCGCGGCGGGCCATGTCCTCGATCTCCAGCACGGTGCCGATGTCGCGCCAGGTCACACGCTGGTCCTCGTCCAGGAAGAACACGCAGCACTTGGCGGCGCGGATCATCTCCAGGATCTGATGCTCGCCCTGGTTGCCGTAGAGGCCGGACTTGACGTTGAGGCGATGGGCCTCGTCCACGATGAGCGCGTCGAACAGGTCCGGCTCGCAGTCCACGAACGTGCCCGACCCGGTGAACAGGTTGCTGATGCGGCTCTTGGTCATGGTGCCCGAGAGCTGGGCCTGGTAGACGGCGCGCGGCGCCGCGTTGCGGGTCACGTAGCGGGTGTTGAGCTGCTGCTCGATGAGGCGGACCAGCAGGTTGATGGCCACCACGGACTTGCCGGTGCCAGGCCCGCCCTCCACGATCAGCACGTGCTTGTCCTGCGGCGTCGCGCGCCGGGCCAGGTCCAGGGCGGTCTCGTAGACCACCTTCTGGTCGTCGATCATGAGGAAGGCCTGGTTGCCGGCCAGCATGGCGCCGAGCTGGTCCGCCAGGTTCTTGGACGGCCGGATGCGGCCGTGCTCGATGATGTAGAGCAGCTCCCCGCGGTCGCCGCGCCGGATGAAGCGCTTGATGAAGTCCGCCAGGCGCTGGGTGTCGTCGCGCAGGAAGATCGGGGCGCGGGAGAGGTGGGCCTCATAGCGCGGATCCAGCACGGCGGCGCCGTCGGTCATGTTGTGCAGGTAGGCGCAGGGCGAGAGGCCGATGGATGAGTCGCGAACCGCCTCGTTGAAGTCCTCCAGCAGCGCCGCGTAGGACCACACCTGGTACGACGGGTGGCTGGTCTCCTGCATGCCGCCGCGGAAGGCGGTGCGGACCACGGCGTCCTTGTCCGTGGCCTCGGCCTGCTGCCACTGCTTCAGCTCCACGATGACCGCCGCGGCCTGCCCGGCCTCGCCGTGCCCGGTGAGGATGAAGTCGATGCGGTTGGAGGTCTGGGGGATCTTGTACTCGATGGCCACGCCGGAGTCGGCCGGGATCTCCGGGTCCTCCAGGAGGTTGCTCATGTACATGAGCGAGTGCTTCCAGGATTCGATCTCCGACGGTCCGGTGCTGTGCCCCAGCCGGCGCTGGAAGGCGGCGTGGACCATGGTGTCGATGCGGTTGAGGCGCACGTCCTCGCGGAAGCCCGCACTGGTGGACTGGTAGACGATCATCAGTCGAAGTCCGTGTACTTGGTGGCGTTGCCCTTGGCCTTCTCCACGGGGTACTTCCTGGCGTTCTCCTCCATCTTGAGCTCGGCGGCCTGGAGGAGGTCCACGTCGAGAACGTCGGCGAGGCGGAGGAGGTAGATGAAGACGTCGGCCATCTCGGCGGCGACGGCCTGGCGCTTGTCCTCGGGGAGGTTGGTGGATTGCTCCTCGGTGAGCCATTGGAAATGTTCTTGGAGTTCGGCGGCCTCGACGGTGAGGGCCATGGAGAGGTTTTTGGGGGAGTGGAATTGGTGCCAGGATCTGGTGGCGGTGAATGCAGAGATCCTAGCTTGGAGATCAATAATTCTTTTCATCAGATCGCTCCACAGTATTCTGATTTATGGATATGTGACAGGAGTACGCCCGCACAGAACAGCGATTGTGGCAAGAACTCAACCTAGCGCTCCAGGGCCACACGATTGCGGGCGTATTGTGATGTCGGAATAGGTAAGCAATACCACTTCCATGGTGTCACTCCATTGAATTGTCAGCCACTGATATGGTTTGGTGCAATGGCGACCTAATCTCTTGCGTTTATTCTGTAGGACAATCCGATTCTACTCTGATACTCCTGCTCCAATCAAGGCTGGCTTCCCCACCTCGGTTTATGGAGTAACCAGGAGACCTATTGACGCCATTGGAGCTGACCCCCCTCGAGCCCACGGGGGGATTTTTTTATCTTTCCCGAATCTTCTGCTACCGGCATACTCAGCCATTCGTTCGGCACATCCCCACTGCAATAGGACTCGATCTGTGAATGATGACGAACGCAGATCACGAGCAGCCATCCTTAGTGCATATCAACGCATTTCGCTGCAGGAATGTCTCGTCGATGGCTGTCAGTCCAAGGACAGGGTAATCCGTGCCCACTCGATCCAACGTGCAGAGGTCCTTGAGACTATCGCACTGGATGGACATGTCTATATGCCTATACAGCAGGCGACTGGCCTGACCTTGCGCCGTGTCGGCATAAATAGAGCTACGTGTTTTTCCGGCTTCTGCGCAGAACACGATAATTCTCTCTTTTATTCGATTGATCTGGGGCCAGACGATCTGTTAGATCTAGACGATCCAGAGGTTATCGTCCGGCTGTCGCTCCGATCTGTGGCGCGAGAATACTGGGCAAAGCTCAATTCTGTTCGAATCTATCGTAGGCTTTTTGATCTCGGGAAGAGCGGTCGCGTTGAAGAAATCCAGAGCTTTTTGGATATCAGCGAATCTTCCGCTCGTCATCTAATAGCCCATGCTGACGATAACATTCGCCCCCTCCTAGAAGGATCCTCCACAGCAGCAGCTCGAATCGGTAGGCTCTTTGGGTCTCTCATGCACCAGCTTAGTTCGGGCGACTTCCACTACTCGAAGTACTGGACACACACATTTTTCAGTAACCCGTCTGTTGCGGTATCTTCTCATTTTCCTATCGAGTTTGACTTGACTGGAAAACAGATAACAAGCCGTAAACGGGGCGTCGATTTAGCAGAGGCTACGCTCAATATCGTCCCCCGAGATTCCTGCACCCAACTCGCATTCCTATGGCATCGGCGTTTTGAAAAGACGTTAGGTCGGTTCTTCAAGCAATTGGAAGAAACTCCCGAAGTCGAATTGAAGCTGCGGTTGAGCCAGATGCTGATCATGCACTGCGAGAACTTTGCAATTGCTCCCAGATTTTACGAATCCAAATCGGAGCGTGAGCAAGAGACTATACTAACACTGTTCCGAGAAACGCTTAATGCCGCAATGCCATATCAGGAGTTGCCCGAGGTATCCCTACTAATATAGCCGCGTGTAGCTCCGTTTCGGAATCTACAATACATTGCGAGCTGCGCTTTGGTCAGCCCTGTATTTTTTGCCGGAGTCCAGCTTATCTGATTCCGGCCGGCCCTATGAGCTGAAGGAGATCTACAAGGCTCCGACCGCGGAGGCCGCCCTGCAGACCCTCGTTACGTTCGATTCGGCATACGGTGACCGCTACCCGATGGTGGTCAAGAAGTGGCGGTCGCTGTGGGAGAACGTGATCCCGTTCTTCGGATCCCCGGAGCCGATCCGCAAGGTGATCTACACGACCAACGCGGTCGAGTCGTTGAACTCTCAGCTCAAGAAGATGACCCGGAAGCGGAGCGCGTTACCGACGAATGACTCGGTGCGTAAGGTGCTGTATATTGCACTGCTGCGGGCATTGCGGATGTGGAACCGCCCGTTGAAGGACTGGGCCGCGGCCCTGAACTTCTTCTCGATCGTATTCGAGGAAAGGGTGCCGATCTATTCATGGGGGGCTACTTACACCGTTGTGTTTTCACTCCCGCGGACCGGGGCTTGACCTGTCGGACAGAATCACGAGCAGTGATCCTGTCCGATCACATCCTTGCTACTACATATTACGCCCTGCACCTTTTGCTGCCTCTATCCCGATATCGCCCGTCGCCCAGTTCGCTCTCTGCAAAATACGAGTGATTCTTCGTATTCTAGCCGGAACGCTTTCCATGCATTCGACTCCAGCACACAGGAAAGAGCTTCTTCTAAAGACAAAACAGGAACATGCCCCAAATCCGAAGGCCAGAACTCACAAATATCTACTCTCATCCGTCCCCTGAAGTATTTGAACCTCATCCGAACGAATCCTTCGTTTTGGATCATAGAGATTTTTCCATCTCGATCCAATGGTCCAAATCCGAAGGCATAATTCCCGTAGGACACGATACCTTTGATTTTCTTTAGGTACCCATCAAGTTGAGTAGTTCGGAGATCCCGTCTGGCACCAATGTACTGTAGTAGGTCGTACTTTGTCAGAGGCTCCTCACTTGACCTCAATGCCTCCAATATCATATGTCTAATTCCAAGCTTTGACTTGTCAGAATATTCCTCGTTAGCATACAAATAACGACCAACTTTTACACAACGATCGGACTGATCAAGAGCGTCCGTGAAAGCCATCACGTCGAACGGAGCCTCCGAATACTCATCCAAATACGAGGCAACAGATACCGGGTAGCCCTTCTCAGAGACAAAGTCCACGAACTGTTCGATCCAGGCTTCTAGTACAACCGCATCCAACTGCCGCTCGGAAACAACATCTCCCGTCCGCAGCCACAGGTCGTCCATTGCACGAACAATTCGCCTAATGGTCGGAACATCGAATTCTAGATCTACCCCATAGAGATCAGCAACGGACTCGAGAAGAAGGCAAAGCGTTTCGGCATCATGCTCCCCACCAGCCCTTTTAACCAAATGCCGGAGGATCGACTTGGCGTTAAACGATCGTGGCACTAATCGCCCGTCGTGAGTCCAAATGCTTCGAGCGTATTTTGGCACATCACAAAGAACGTCGATCTCATCAAGTTCACAGATGGGTCCACCAAAGTCGGCTACAAGCCTAAGCATGGCTCCCTTAGTCATTTTCCCAAGAAGCCAATCCTCATTATCTGTTAACTCAGAGCTAAAGTCCCTTAGAGCATTCTCATATAGTTTTTTTAAACCGAAAACGTTAGAGCCGGGTAGTAAAGCGAATCTAACGAGCCGAATATATACAGATGCAGGTTGTTCTGCGCCCTCAGCACCACCCAACTCTTCAATTTCAATTCTGTCATCTTCCAGTACAGCGTCCATATCTATCTGATATGCGGCAACAGCCCGAACCACGAAATCTCTTAGACGGGCCATCCGTTGTCGAACACGTTCACGGCTCAATCCGTGTTTATCTCCGATCTCCTCCAGTGTTGATCCGAGACATATTTTATCAACCACAATGTCCCGATCAACCAGATCTAGCTCGCTTAACCAAATATCGACTGCCTGCGGAAACGTCGTAGCGGACTCTTTTGTCCCGATAAGCCACCCCCAAAATTCTCGATCACCACGTGCTACACAGCTACCGAGCCGGAGTATCTCGGACATCGACTTATTCCCGAATCCCCATGCATCTTTAAATACCATATCGCCTACCACTGCTAGTACAGCATCACCTACATAAACGCATTTCTCAACATTCTCCATGTATCTACTGGAGCGCTTGCTAAGGCTCGATACTTCGATGGGTAATAGAAACGCAGAAACCCAATTGTTCCAGTCTATTCCAACTGGCAACACCGCCGGAGATATTTGCTCGACCTCAATAACAAACTCTGGCCTATTCCCCCACCGATTGATTTCCGTCCGCACTTGATCCGTAATGGCCCTGATGCTCCGCACACCAATATTGCGAATACTGAGGACATCCTCAATGTCATGCCGGAATACTGCTTCTATGGTCGGGAGGCCCAGAGCTTCAAGCAACTTCCTAGATCGCAAAGGCAGCTCTTCTGGACTCAATATAATCTGGTGCATTTCAGGGTGCTTCCCTACATACCCGCCTAGGTTCTTCCATTCCTCTCGAAGATCTGATGCCATTCTTGGTAGGGGTTCGCCATTCGCTGGTTGCTTCGGGCCTATCCTGATCTCAGTGACAATGCTCGGATTCGTTGTAACCTGCGTAACTGTCGCTCGAACTAGATCTACAAGCGCCCTGATACTTTCTGCTCCGAAATGTCGCTGACCGGAAATATCTTCGAAGTCATGTTCAAATACAGCCAATAGTGTAGGCCGATTCAAACCCTCAACCCACTTCGACACCTTATAGGGAAGGCCTTGTGGGTCCAACTCAATTGAGCACAAAGCGGGATATCTCTTTATATACGTGGACAGCTTGCACCATTCATCTCGCAGCTCAATTGCTTTTCGTGGAAGCGGAGCCCGCTCTATTGAGTCGATTACCTCGGCTTCTTTCGGTTCATTTAACTGTGATAGCTTCTTGTCCCAATAGGCGAATATTGCCCGCTCAGCACTGGGAAGGCGGGCAGCAAGCCAGCCAAAGTCACAATCGGACTCCCGCAGATCAATGCCACGAATAGATGAGGCATCATGCTTACCGGAATATTCGACCAAACGTTGGGCCACGACGGTCAGCTTGTCCTCCACATCTCCACCAAGGCTGGTAAGGAAATCCGGGTGATACAGCACCCAGCGACAGCACCTAGCAAGCCTTTCATTGGGGTCTAGCATAGCTTTCGACTGATCCTAGTCATTAGCCCTGAGCATCTTCTTCTTGGCTCTTCGGGATCTCATTCAGCAAGACCTCCAAATCCAGCTGCCCATGGGATTCAAGATGTTCTGCAAGCCGCCGCAGGCCACACTCGACCAAGTTCTCGGCCTCACGATATGGAGTCTGGCACTCAGGCTTGAAGCAGAGTATTAGCTCTCGGACATCGCCATTCTGGTCAAAGGTTCCGACATTCCACTTTGTAGTCCGCTCCTGCGATTCGACTGGTTCGTCTCCATGTGCGAGCGCTACACTTAGAGCCAACTTAGCTGCATCAACCTGTTGGCTAAAAACTCCAGCATCAACTAAAGCCTCAAGTGTGCTCCCGCTTTTCTCGCTCACTCCAATAGTCTGACGATCGTCCGTCACGGCACACCTCCTAATTCGCATCGATTTGAGTATGGGTGGCGGTTCTTCTCTCCAGCCTATGCATCGCCAATAGCGAGGCCCCCAGCTCCGTCCTAGCCATCTGAAGATCCAGCTCATCCGAATAGACTAGGAGCACAACTTGAGGGGCCATCCCCGGAAGAGCTTTCACAACATTTTTTCTATGCTCCGCATCGAGCCTACCGAACGGTGAGTCGATGAATAGCGGGCCCGTCAGAGAAGAATTCCGCTGCAATGCACCGACCAAAGAAAGAGCTACTATATGCTCCGCACCTGATGACCGTAGTTCCTGAACACCTCCATCATCACGCATGATTTCTAGTCCGTAGTTCGCATTAATTCTCAGCCCGGAAAATTGCTTCTCCGTTGTAAGCTTCTTAAACAACGCACTTGCATCAGCCTCAATGCGATCGCGAAGTTCGTCCCTGAAACGGCCAATCGACTTCTCAAAAATTGAACGTGTCGCCTCTGCTAATTCCCTCCTCTTCATCTCCTCACTCTGATTGCTGCCGGATGCTCTTCTAAGCCTTTTTCGCAGCGCATTCACAGAGCTCTGGGCCTCATCAATCTGGCGGTTATTATCCTTTAACGCTCTCCGGCACTCCGAAAGCGCACTATTGGTCGGCCCATAATTGGCCTGAACCTGCTTCAGTTCCTCCACGTCCTCGCTCTCAAGCTGCAGATTGATGTCCTTGATGTCTTGCTTGAGCCCCGCTCTTTCAGCCACAATTGCCATAATCTCTTCCATCAACGTAACCGCACGGCCACTGTCCGGGTGGTTGAGAAGACGCTTGATTGCGCTCAGCTGGCGTATCCTGTTTGCTTCATCTTGCCTATCACTTGCTTCAGAATCAGGATCTTCATTCTCCGACCCGTCACCGAGGGACAAACCGTCGCACTCACACTCCTGAAAGCAGACCGGACATTTTCCAACCTCTACGGCTTCTTTTGCGAGCTCGCCGATAAGTCGGGCTCGATTTGCCGCAGCTTTCTTCTGGGCTTCTGTCTCCATAGCCACCAGAATCTCTGACTCCATTTCCCGCAACTTTGACATTGCTGGCCAAAGCCATCCGACCTTCATCAGATCACGAATCTCTTCCTTATGCGCATCACACTTCGCATCAATTGCGACAATTCGTTCTTCCGCCTGCTCAAGTTTAGCCATGTGAGCCTGAGTCTTACTGCTTCGCTTCAAAGCATTGTCCATCGCCGCCTTTTTATCTGCCAGATCCTGCTCTTGCTCCTTCAGCTTATCCCGGTCCTTCTTCAGCTCTTTCACTCGCTCGACAACTGCTTCGAGGTTTTTTGCATGCTTCTCAGTCGCTTGATTCTTCTTGGCTTCTCTTGTCTCCGCTTTACTAAACCGCTCAATGACCTCGCCCAGATCCTGTCGAGCATTCAGCAATACGGGAATACCGAGGATTTGCTCAATTGCTTCCCTAATCTGCTCACCCGCAACTGACTCCTCCATCAAGAGCTCTTCGTACTGCTGAAGCAACTCCCCATCAAAAAGGAAAAACCGAGAGATCTCTTCGGGCATCAGTTGCTGCAGCAAGTCATTTGTCTCGGCTTGGCTTTGCGGTACATCGGCCACGAATGCGGTTGTATCGATCTTCAGTTTCCTGTCCGGCTCTTCACCTACCGTACAACGGCGCCGAACTTCAATCTTCTCCCCATCGTTCTCCATGAGCAAAGCAACTCCGAACTCACGTTCTCCCTCTGAATAGGCGGAAGAGTTCATGAGTCGGTATGGCTCAAGGGTACGTTCTCCACGTCCTAAAATCTTACCGATCAGGGCAAAGCGAATAGCATTCAACAGCGTGGTCTTGCCCCGCATGTTCTCACCATATACTAGGGTCACCCCGTCTTTTTCCCCGAGAATCAGCTGCTGCTTCCCTCTGTACGGACCGAAGTTGAAAATGCCAATTTCTCGAATTTTTAACACCTTCTAGTCCTCCCCAGCCTCGGAAGCGTACTTGCTGACTTGGGCCTCAATTTCTTGCAAGGCTTTTGAGCGATTTGAGATTGAGACATTGGCCTCTTCGATTCTCAGAACTGCAGCGAGCAGTTCATTGGGGACTGACAATCCCAGTTCGTCTCTTTCGAGACATGCAATTACCAAAATATCAATTTGCCCAGACTTACTCATCTTCAACTCCAGTCACTGCCAGTTCTTGCAGGTCAATTCCTAGTTCCGTTAGTCGGACCCGAACGGAAGCAACCGCAGAGGGGTTGAGTGCATGCTCTCCAAACTCAACACACCGAGCCATCTCTCCGTAAACATATCGATCTGGCGCATCACCGTTTACGCACTCACTTGGGACAACCAACACGTCATATATGTGCGCTGAAACTTTGTCTGGTGCCTTTCGAAGCACCCGCCCTCTACGCTGTATATGCTCTCTCGGGTTCTGGGAAGAAGCCAATATCAGCGCATTGTCAGCAGCAGGTATATCAACTCCCTCATCGAGGCACTTCACAGCTACCACGATTCCAGATTCCGAAGAGAAAACTCGCAGCGTTGTTTCTGCGTCACCCTCCATGCAGTAGTGGTACTCCATAACTCGTGCATCAACTGCACCACGAATCGCGGCGGTGACTTCTTTGACATGTTCCACGTTCTCGCAGTAGACCAACCACCTGCTGCCGGGCTTGTATGCCTTAGAAACGATATCAACCGCTGCCCCAACCTTCTGCGAAGCCGCCTTTACGACGCTTGCCCGCCGAATTAGCAGGTTTCGGAATTTCCCCGAGAGGTCATCACCAGAATCCTCTCCCATCTGCGCACGAATTATCCTAATCCTTTTTGTTAGTTCATCATAGTCTGCTTGTTCGTCATCCGACAAAGAAACCAAATATGGATGATAGTAGTACGGCGTTAGCCGCCCGTCAGAAATCGCATCGTAGATCCCGTATTCTGGGTCAAGCACATCCCCAAACTGCTCGAATAGCCATCGTGTTCCGTCCAGGTCTCCCGCTCTTTCTGGAGTTGCACTTAGGCCCATTCTCGGCCCACCTACCGATTCTAAAATCTTTCGATAGGTTGGGGCCCCAATTCTGTGAACCTCATCTACAAATACGGCGAGATGGCTTCCCCATCTAACCCTTTTCCTGAATACTGGGCTCTGAGCAGTATCCAATGTTGCCAACACGATCGAGGGCTGCGCATGGCGGTTTGTCAATCCAGCGAGCACCCCTGGCTCAGACCACGAACTGTGCCCGCCACCGCAGCAAAGAAGTTTTACCTTCTCATCTGAAAAGAATTTCTGAATCTCGTCACGCCACTGCTTCAGCAACAACACGCTGGGTACGAGAACAAGGGCCTTTTCACCACGAGCCACGCACTCCCGGACACCCAGTAGCGCGGTAATTGTCTTTCCGCTTCCGGTTGCGTGCTTAACGATTCCCACTCTGCCTGAGTTTTCCCAACTATCCAAGGCTGCGACCTGATGAGGGAAAGGCTTAACGTTGAAACGACTTTCAGTCTTTCCTCTGGTCGTCGCCTGTTCGGCTGCACCTATGACCACATCAAGCGGCGCATCGCTTGCTTCCCTAATCAGGTTTTCTTTGACTGCCTGCGGGAGATTCAGAACTCTTGTTCTTGGCCAATAACCTCTCCAAAGCGAACTAAAAAATGCCCTATGGTCCCTAATCCGCTGTGACTCTCGATCATCAGCCCATGAGACAAAGACATCTACTGACTCTAGATTTCCGTCTTCTGATACCCCGGCCTGAGTTTCGTTCATTGACCCCCTGAAGGTAACTAGATCACCTTCCCCATCCTCCAAGATGCCCAACTTGTCGTGAAACAGCTTCACTGTATCTGCGTCAACTTCGGAGCTCATCACCGCAATCTTCAAATCAATCACACCAGTAGCGATCAGCGTAGCAAAGGCACGAGCAGGGGGCCCCAGCACAGGCGAGTCCAAGAGCACCTGCAAATCAGTCTGGTACTGCTCGACTAGCTCAGCTTCCAGCCTCGCTTCTAAGCCAGCAAGGACAGCATCTTTGTCGGCGGCATCGACATAATGGGAACATACAATTCGGATTTTTCCACCGGAACGAACAAATTCAACCATGCCAGTCCACAGTATTGAATACGCTGCGCTGCGGAAATACCCCACCGCCCGGTCATAGTGAACAGCCCTCATCATGCAGGGAACGAGGAAGTCACCAGCAATATCATCTTGGCCTCGCCTGTATGAGGTCTTGATATCCAAGTCTTGAAACCTACGGCTCATATTTCACCAATCTCCCGCCCCACAGTAATCGATCGCAAGTAGAGTGCTTCTAAGAGGTACTGAGGCTGACAGGCGAGAATCGTCTCACTTATGCGAATGCCACTCTGTCTCACAATCCTCGTCTGGCGTGAGATTTTCTCTGTATAAGTCCGGGCTAGCGTATCCTCTTTCACTTGCATATTTCGAGAGTAGGCAAAGTTTTCGTAACAGGTCTCGTCCCAAATCACCCAACACCCGAAGTCAGGCGAATACCCCATGAGCATTGGGAGACGTCCTCCAGAGAAATCTACGGAACCTCTCTCCCCTTTTTTTTGACCCGGCAAGATCACCTGCATCTTGTATTCGTCTTGGAGACGCCCACCATACTGGCGAGTCACTGTCCAAACATAGAGCCTGAGCCGAAGCGTTGACTGATTGGCGAGACTCAACTCAACTGGATGTTCAGCCACAAAGCTAGGGCCAGCAACTAGATCGAGGTGCTCGTATAGAAGGCCCACCAACTCATCTTTTTTCATCAAAGCCTCTCCGAATACTTGGCTGCTAGAGGCAATCCAATCTGTTCCCGATTCACTTCTTCGTTTTCCGGCTTACTGCTTTCTCGCCAGTCGCAAGCGGCGCATCATCAAAGCCCTCCACACTGCAGGGGGGGGCAATCGAATAGGATGTCGGCTTCCTCCGTTGCTTGGGTCCTCTCTTTGTAAACCGACCTATGGCCCCTTTCAGATACGATTCGTCCAACTCGCAGCAGATCCACTTCCTCCCAAGTCTCCCAGCAACCTCTCCGGTGACGCAAGACCCCGCAAAAGGATCGAAGACGACATCGCCCGGATCGGTTAGGAAACGGACAAAGAACTCCGGTAGAAGGTCTGGGAATCGTGCCGGATGTATGGGCAGGTCATTCTTCCGACAGTAGTCTTGATAGTGACCGCTTGACTCAGTGTTGGGAATCGCCAAGAGATTGGGTGCTTCCTCTGGGCAATCGATCGCAAGCAGGTTCGGAGCAATTGCGCCCTTGTTGTCCTTCGAGAACTGATCCGATATGTCATGGCCAGACGGTCGCAATTTTGCTTCGTAACCGTTCTTCATCAACTTCTGCTGAGCCCCAGAGTATGGAGCTAGAACTCGCCGATTGTTGGCCTTTGGCCATGGTGTTTTTGCTAACCAGTAGACCGAATTGACCGCATCCTTGACTCGAATCCTCCTCTTGTTGACCCACTCAACAGGCGAGGGGAGTTTCGACGGATTCCACCAATAGAACTCCTGACAGAGATGAAATCCGTATTCCCGACACATCATGCTCAGGAGCTCAAAATGGTAGAGCGACCTTGTGGGAACCCCCGGATTCCACGCTCCACCTATATCGATTACCAAGCTTCCAGTGGGCTTGAGGATTCGATGAAACTGACTAGCAAAGCCACGAAACCAGTGGAGATACCTATCCGCCTCTTCGTTCCCATACTTCTTCTTTCGCACGAGGCCGAATGGAGGAGATGTCATGACGAGATCAACGCTCTCGTCCTTCATCTTGGAAGCCATATATGCTCGGGAATCCCCCCAGTACATTATTCCAGACTTGGAGCGATAATATTCCCGCACCCCATCACTACCCTGTTCTCCATGGGATTCCAGACTTGCATTTGCACTTATCAGGTAGCGCAGAAACGCCTCGGCATCCTCAAACCCAAGCTCCCGAGCACGCAGTTCGGCTTTTACAAGATCTTTCTGAATACTGTTGTCTTCGATCATTTTCTGCCCAATCGACTTCGAAGTGATGAAGGGTACTTCAGGCTCTTAATGTGGGATCGAGGAATAACCCCCACCTCGGGACACTCCCTTAAGTACGCCAATCGAACCCAACCATGTAAGATGCGAGTATACAAAAGCCCGATCCAGTTAGTGCTCTCTTCGGTAGTAGGTTACCGTACCCCTCAACTGGGGATAAGGAAATGTGATTCTAACACAGTGAGCCCTTTCTGAAAAGAGGCTATCCATCTGAGGGTATAGACGGATTGCTTGACTAAAGACCTGAAAATCCTCTCAAAACCCTCAAACATATGAAACTTCTTGCGGCCTTCGATGGGAGGTATCTTACTAGTGTTTTTTAAAAACTCACTTCGTTCAAATGTCTTTTTTCGACTCCGCATTGCCTATCCCATCGCCGAAATGAATTTTGAAGTATTTGTTGTTTTTTCCTGCCCTTAATCTTTTCAAAATACACAGAATACTGGATTCGGTTTTATCACTGAGTACTTTGCGGCATGAGGGTCGATCAGAGTGCTACTACCACATCCTATCCATTGCTTGCAAAGCAACATTAGCATCCGTCGCTATCATACCTATCCTCACCCCCCAATCTCCCCCAACCACCCCTCCCACTTCCCATACAATTCCCCGAGCATCTCCCCCACCTCCGCATGCCTCCCGGAAACCCCCAACCTCTCCTCAGGCGTCAGCTCCGGACTCGACAACCTCTCCAACA
>ERZ795053.5207-NODE-5207-length-13556-cov-10.627657_pt1 | contig 13556 bp, 9 predicted proteins | sample MGYA00375137_ERZ795053 | MGnify/ENA primary metagenome ERZ795053 (study PRJEB30182, sample SAMN05720284) | activated sludge metagenome | isolation source: Anaerobic digester | place: Hong Kong | collected 2014-12-17 ... | reverse complement strand
GCATCGAAATCCACCACGACGGCGACCTGCCCAAAATGACCGGCCTGGGCACCTCGTCCTCTTTCACCGTCGGCCTCCTGCACGCCCTCCACGCCCTGCGCGGCGAATTCCGATCCCGGATGCAGCTCGCCGAAGAGGCCATCCACATCGAGCGCGACCGCTGCGGGGACCGGGTCGGCTCCCAGGACCAGGTCTGCGCCGCCTTCGGCGGCCTCAACCATATCCGCTTCGCCCCCGATGACGCCATCGCCGTCCAGCCCGTTTCCCTCCCCGCCGGACGCCTCCAGGATTTCCAGGACTCTCTCCTGCTCTTCTTCACCGGATTCTCCCGGCGCTCCACCGATGTCGTCGCCGAGCAGCTCGACAACCTGCCCCGCAAGACCCGCGAGCTCTCCAAAATGGCCGCCATGGTGGAGGACGGCCTTCGCATCCTGACGGGCACCGGCGACCTCGGCGATTTCGGCCGCCTCCTGCACGAAAGCTGGCAGCTCAAGCGCTCGCTGAGTTCCCGCGTCAGCACCCCGGACATCGACGCCATGTACGAAGCCGCCCGCCGGGCCGGCGCCCTCGGCGGCAAAATCACCGGCGCCGGCGGCGGCGGGTTCCTGCTGCTCTATGTCCAGCCGGACCGCCGCCCGGCCGTTCGCAAGGCCCTCTCCCACCTCCTCCACGTCCCGTTCGATCTCGACCACGCCGGCTCCCAGGTCATTTTCTCCAATCCCGTCCCCCTCGAGGCCGCCCCATGAGCTTTTCCCTCCCCTTGATGGAAAACAACATCACCGCCGAAGACCGGCAGGCCGTCATCGATTTTCTGCAGGGCGACCCCATCCTGACCCAGTCGGAAAACGTCCGCGCCTTTGAACGGGAGTGGTCCGAGTGGCTGGGCGTGCCCCGCAGCGTGTTCGTCAATTCCGGCGCTTCCGCCAACTTCATCACCATGGCCGCCCTCCGCCACCTCCGCGGCCCCGGCGAGGTCATCGTCCCCGCCCTCACCTGGGTCTCCGACATCGCTTCCGTCCTCGCCGCCGGCCATACCCCCGTCTTTGCGGATGTCCTGCCCCGCACCCTCGCCATGGACCCCCGAAAGGTCGCCGACGCGCTGACGGACCGGACCCGCGCCGTCTTCCTGACCCACTGCCAGGGGTTCGACGGCCTGGACGATGCCCTGCTGGCCGAACTGGAACGGCGCGGCATTCCCCTGATCGAAGACGTCTGCGAATCCCACGGCGCCACCCACGACGGCCGGAAAGCCGGCACGTTCGGCCTGGCCTCCAACTTCTCCTTCTACTTCGCCCACCACATGAGCACCATCGAGGGCGGCATGATCTGCACCCGCGACGAGGACTTCTACCAGACCTGCCGGATGCTCCGCTCCCACGGCATGGTCCGCGAATCGGACTCCCCCGGCTTCCGCCGGAAGTGGGAAGACGCCTCCCCGGACCTCAATCCCAAGTTCATCTTCGCCTGGCCCGCCGGCAACTGCCGCAGCACCGAAATCAATGCCGTCATCGGCCGTTCCCAGCTCAAGCGCCTCGACGCCAACAACGCCCGGCGCACCGAAAACTTCAAGCTCTTCCTCTCCCGGCTCGACCCCGGGCTCTACTGGACGGATTTCCTCATCGAAGGCAGCGTGAACTACGCTTTCCCGCTCGTGATGAACACGCCCGACGAAGTCCTCCGCGACCGCCTCATGGCCGTCCTGGACGCCAACGGCATCGAACACCGCCGCGGAAACGCCGGCGGCGGCAACCAGCTCCGCCAGCCCTATCTCGACGGCATCGCCCCCCCCAAGGCCGACCTGCCCCGCCTCTTCCCCGTCGTGGACCACATCCATTTCTTCGGGTTCTATATCGGCAACTACCCCTCCCTCGACGCCGACCGCATCCGCCGGCTCTGCGACATCCTTAACTCCGTCCGCCCCTGAACCCCGTCGCGCTCAGTTTTCTGGATGGCACGGCCTTCTTCGCCGGCCTGGGCTTCGTCCTGCTGGCGGGAATCGCCTGGCTCCGGCCGGACGCCGGATGGCTCCGCCCCGTCGCCTCCGTCCTCTCCCTGCTGGGCATCGCGTCCGTTTGGCTCTCCGCCGTGCCCCTGCCGGGCTGGGCATACACCCTCTGGACCCTGGCGGCTCTGTTCCTCTTCGTATCCGGCCAATGGCCGAACGCCTCCGTCCCCCTGCGCCTGGTCGCCTATGCGGCCGTCTTCGCCGCCTCCCTGGGGCTGCTGGCCTGGGAAGGGCCGTCTGTCCTCTCCCCGGCTCTTCGCCTCCCCCCGTCCGCCTCCGTGGTGGTGATCGGCGACTCCATCAGTTCCGGCGTCGGGTCGGGCGAACGCACCTGGCCGATGGTTCTGGCGGACCGCCTGGAACGGCCGGTCGTCAATCTGGCCCGGCCCGGCGCCACCGCCCTCAGCGCCCGGGAACAGGTGCAGGCCATCGCGGAGCCGGAGGCCTTCGTGCTGCTGGAAATCGGCGGCAATGACCTGCTCAAGCGCATCGGCGCCGCCGCGTTCGAGCAGCATCTGGACGCGCTGCTGGCCGACCTTCGCGACGGCCGCCATGACGTCTGGATGTTCGAGCTGCCCCTCTTTCCCCTCCAGAACGCCTACGGACGGGCGCAGCGGGCCGCCGCCCGGCGCCACGGCATCGGCCTGATCCCCCGACGCCATTTCGCCCGCGTCCTGGGCATGGAAAACGGCACCCTCGACGGCGTGCACCTGACCCAGCAGGGCCACGACGAAATGGCACGACGGCTGGCCGGCATGATCCGGATCCCCCCTTGACCCTCCCCGCCGGAGCCGCATCCCGTTATTAATATTTAAGGGCTGACCCCGGGGTCAGCCCTTAAATGTAAAATCTGCATCCTTCAGTCCGTCACGGCGCCGAACGAGGCGCTGCCGACCTGGCGGGCGTACTTGGCCAGCACGCCGCGGGTCTCTTTCGGCCGGGGCGGCTTCCATGCCGCCCGGCGCTTCTTCCACTCCGCGGCCGGCACGTCCACGTCCAGCCGGCGCGTGTCCGCATCAATCCGGATCCGGTCGCCGTTTTTCACCCAGGCGATCGGCCCGCCGACGGCCGCCTCGGGCGAGAGGTGCCCCACCACGAATCCGTGGCTGCCGCCGGAAAACCGTCCGTCGGTGATCAGCGCCACGTCTTTCCCGAGTCCCCGCCCCATGATGGCCGACGTGGGCGACAGCATTTCCCGCATGCCCGGGCCGCCCCGCGGCCCCTCGTTGCGGATGACCACCACGTGCCCTTTCTTCACGCGCCCCTTCAGGATCGCCGCCAGCGCGGTTTCCTCGGACTCGAACACGATGGCGCGCCCTTCGAACCGGACGCCTTCGTGACCCGTGATCTTCGCCACCGCCCCCTCGGGCGCCAGGTTGCCGCGCAGAATCACCAGATGACCCGTCGGCTTGACGGGGGCCGACAGGGGACGGATGATCGCCTGCTTCGCGGGGTACGGCCGGACATTCCGCAGGTTTTCCTTCAGGGTCCGGCCCGTCACCGTCAGCAGTCCGCCGTCCATCAGGCCTTCTTCGATCAGGCATTTCATCAGCGGCGCCGTGCCGCCAATGGCCACCAGATCCGACATCACATGCCGTCCGAACGGCTTCAAGTCCGCCAGCACGGGCGTGCGCGCCCCCACCCGCGTAAAGTCGTCCAGGTCCAGCCGGACGTTCGCCGCGCGGGCGATGGCCAGCAGGTGCAGGACGGAATTGGTGGAGCCGCCCATCGCCATCACCAGGGCGATGGCGTTCAGGAACGCCTCGCGCACCAGGATGTCGGACGGCCGGATGCCGCGCCGGATCAGCTCCGTCACCGCCCGGCCCGCCTCCCGGCAGTCGCGCACCTTGGCGGCCGACACGGCGTTCTGCGCGCCGCTGTTCGGCAGGCTCATGCCCAGCGCCTCGATCGCCGACGCCATCGTGTTGGCCGTGTACATGCCCCCGCACGACCCCGCCCCGGGAATCGCGCAGGCCTCGATCTCCCGGAGTTCCTTTCCCGTGATTTCCCCGCGGGCCTGCCGGCCCACCGCCTCGAACACGCTGACGATATCCACCTTCTTCCCGTGGTGGCAGCCGGGCTTGACCGTCCCGCCGTAAACGAACACCGCCGGCCGGTTCAGCCGCGCCATGGCGATCAGGCAACCGGGCATGTTCTTGTCGCACCCGCCGATCGCCACCAGCCCGTCGAAGCCTTCGCAGGCCGTCACCGCCTCGATCGAATCGGCGATGATCTCGCGCGACACCAGCGAATAGCGCATGCCGGCCGTCCCCATCGAGACCGCATCCGAAATGGTGATGGTGTTGAAGATCACCGGCTTGGCGCCCGCCGCCGCCACGCCTTCCGCCGCACGCCGCGCCAGGCGGTCAATGTGCAGGTTGCAGGGCGTGACCTGGCTCCAGGTGGACGCCACCCCGACCTGCGACTTCCGGAAGTCCTCCCGCGTGAATCCCACGGCGTGCAGCATCGCCCGGCTGGCCGCCCGTTCCGTCCCGTCCGTCACCGCCTGCGACCAGTTCCGGTGCAGCGATCCCTTCTTCCGTGTGGTCATGCTCAATCCTTCCGTATCGGCTGGACAAACAGCCTACCCCGGTTGACCCCGTCGCGCAACAGCTCCCCCTTTTCCCTTCCTGTCTTCCTGAATTTCTTGGTTGGTGGCTGTTCCGGCTGGCCTTGCCCCCCGACCTCGGACCTCGGACTTCGGACTTCGGACCTCGGGCTTACGCCCTCCCCCCCTACTCCGCGGCATCCGCCTCGTCGCGCGGCACCAGGCGGCGCTTGAGCGCCTCGGCAAAACCCTCGGCCAGGCTGTACATCACCGGCACCAGCACCAGCGTCAGCACCGTCGCCATCGCCAGGCCGAAAATCACGGCAATGGCCATCGGTTTCCACATCGCGCTGGTTTCGGTGCCGGCGGCGAGCGAGGGCGGCCAGGTATGAATGTCGAGGCTGTAGCCCAGCGCCATCGGCAGCAGGCCCAGGATCGTCGTGGTCGCCGTCAGCAGCACCGGCCGCAGGCGCAGCCGCCCCGCCGCCACCACCGCCTCGGCGATGCCCAGCCCGTCCGCCTGCCGCTGGCGGATGCAGTCGATCAGCACGATGGCGTTGTTGACCACGATCCCCGCCAGGCTGATCAGCCCCACCCCGGTCATCACCACGCCGAAGCGCATGTGGTTCAGCAGCAGCCCCCACATCACCCCGATCATCGACAGGAGGATCGAAAAGACAATGATCACCGGCAGCACCGCCGAATTGAACTGGACCACCAGGATCACGAAGATCAGGCCCGCGGCGACCGCGAACGCCTTCATCAGGAAGATCCCCGACTCGCGCATTTCCTCGGTGTCGCCGGTGTATTCGATGGCGTAGCCGCGCGGCAGCGGAACGGGGGCCACTCGCTTCTGCACGTCCGCGAGAATCTTGTCCACCCCGCGCCCCTGGTTGTTGCCGGTGAGGGTCACCACGCGCTTCTGGCCCTTGCGCCGGATCGCCCCGCGCCCGCCGGTGTATTCCAGGCTCCCCAGCGACGACAGCGGCACCGCGCTGCCGGCGGGCGTCGGAATGAATACCTGGTCGAGCAGATTCATCGTCTGGCGCTGCGCCAGCGGCAGGCGCAGCGTGATGTCGTACTCGTCCTCGTCGGCGCGGAACCGGCTGCTTTCGATGCCGTAGATCGCCATGCGCAGGAAGTTGCCGATCTCGGCCGTGTCGAGCCCCAGCAGGGCCGCGCGGTGCCGGTCCACGTGGAACCGGATCTCCGGCAGCGCCTTTTCCATGTCGCTCTGCAGGTCCACCAGCCCGGGCACGGTTTCGATGGCGCGCTGCACGTCCGAAGCCGTCTGCTCCAGCACGTCGAAGTCGTCGCCGGAGATTTCGATGGAAACCGGCTCGCCGGTCGGCGGGCCGCCTTCCTCGACCTTGACCTTGACCTCGGCGCCGGGAATCACGCCGATGTCGTCGCGGATGGCGTCCACCACCTGCAGGGACGGGGTCTGCCGGTCGGCGGGTTCGAGAAATTCAATATAAATGCTGCCCTGGTGCGTGGCCGACGCCCCGCCGTAGATCATGCCGCTGCTCTGCGCGCCGACCGTCGTCAGAAAGAATTTCACGTCGGGATACCCGGCCAGCTTCCGCTCGATGTCCTGCAGCGCCACGTCGGTGCGCCCGATGCTCGTTCCCTGCGGAAACTGGATGTCCACGGTGGCGTTGCGCGGATCCGTCTCCGGGAACAGCTCGATGCCCAGATCCCGCCACGCATAGATCTGCACCGTCAGGACCAGGAAGGCAAAGCCCGTCAGCAGCACCGGCAGACGGTGGCGCAGCGCGGCGCGCAGCACCCGCTCGTAGGCGGCCACGAACCAATGCGTCGTCTCCCGGGCATCCCGGGGCCGCGCCTGGATGAACACCGAGCAGATCGCCGGATTGATCACCATCGCCACGAACAGCGACGCGGTCAGCACCACGATCAGCGTGCGCGGCAGGAAGCCCATGAACTGCCCCATGACATCCGGCCAGAACGTCAGCGGCCAGAACGCCACCAGCGTCGTCAGCGTGGACGTGATGACCGGCCAGGCCACCTCGCCCGCGCCGCGCCGCGCCGCCTCCTTGCGCGTCAGCCCTTCGGTCCGCAGCCGGTAGATGTTCTCCACGATCACGATGGCGTTGTCCACCAGCATGCCGACGGCCAGCACCAGGCTGAACAGCACGATCATGTTCAGCGTCGTCCCGCGCACCGCCATCAGCGTGAACGCCGTCAGCATCGAGAACGGAATCGCCAGCCCCACGAACACCGCGTTGCGCAGCCCCAGGAACACCAGCAGCACGGCCACCACCAGCAGAAAGCCCGTCGCCACGTTGCTTTCCAGCTCCCGGATCATCATGTCGATGTAATACGACATGTCCATGACTTCGGTCAGCTTCACGTCCGGCGGCAGGCCCGCCTCCGCCAGCACCTGCTCGACCTGCGCAATCAGCCGCACCGCATTGATCCCCGCCCGCTTCTTCAGGCTCACCGATACGCACGGCGCGCCGTTCAGCCGCGAAATCGAGTCCAGATCCTTGAACGTGTCCGAAATCGTCGCAATGTCGGTCAGATAGACCGGCCGGCCGCCGCGCTCGGCCAGCAGGATTTCGCGCAACTCGGGCACCCGCTGGAATTCCCCCGGAATGCGCACCTGGAACTTGTCGCCGGCCACCTCGATGTTGCCGGCCGACACCGTCACGTTCTCCTGCGCGATGCGGCCCATCACCAGGCCCAGCGGAATCCGGTAGGCGATCATCCGCGGCAGGTCGATCTCCACCCGGATCTCCCGCTCCCGGATGCCGGCCAGATCCGCGCTCTGGATCCCCGGCAGCCGCTCCAGGCGGTCCTTCAGGTCCTCCGCCAGGATCTTCAGCCGGTCGAGATCGGTGGAGCCCGACAGCGCGAAGATGTAGACCGGCACGTCCGAACTGAAGTTGAAGGCGTCCACCACCGGCTCGTCCAGGTCCGGCGGCAGGTCCGGCTTCGCCAGGTCCACCTTGTCCTTCACCCGCCGCTTCGCCTGCTCGATGTCCTCCCCCGCCATGAATTCCACCACCAGGCTGGCGATGTTTTCGGCCGACGTGGAGCGGATTTCCTTCACGCCCTCGACGTCGTTGAGCTGCTTCTCGATCTGGACGGTGACCAGCTTCTCCATTTCCTCCGGCGCGGTCCCTTCGTACACGGCCGTCACGTACACCTGGGGAATGGTGATGTCAGGCGTCCCCTCCCGCGGCAGGCTGACGTAGCTGACCGCGCCGGCCAGCACCAGCACGGCGATGAACACAAACACCGCCGTGCGGAACTTGATGGCGTAGTTGGACAGAATCATGGGGTCATTCGTCTCCGGCGGGCGCCTCCGGCAGGCGGTCCACGACCGTCACCGCCATGCCGTCCTGCAGCCCGCGGTGGCCCTCGACCACCACGCGGTCGCCGGCGGACACGCCGCCGTCCAGCACGGCTTCGTGCCCCAGCATGGCGCCGATCAGCACCCGGCGCCGCACCGCGCGGCCGCCCTCCTCGACAAAGACATAGTGCTCGCCCTTGCGCGGCACCACCGCCGCCAGCGGCACCACCGCGGCCCCTTCGCGCAGCCGCCGCTGCACCGACACCTGGGCAATCATCCCGGCCATCAGAACGCCGTCCGGATTGTCCGCCTCCAGCTCCACGGCAAACGAATTGCTGTCGCGGGCCGCCTGGCTCGACACGAACGACACCCGCCCCGAAAATTCCCGGCCGGGAATCGCCGCCAGCGTGAACGGCTTCTCCTGCCCGGGCTCCACGGCCCGGATGTCCTGTTCCGGCACGTCAAAGGCCACCTTCACCCGGTCCAGCCGCACCAGACGAACCACCGCCTGCCCCTCGTTGGCGTAGTCGCCCTCTTCGACAAAGCGGTCCACGATCACCCCGTCGAAGGGCGCGCGGACTTCGCACTGGCCCAGGATGACCTGCGCCTCCTCCAGCGCGATCTCCGCCGCCTCCTGGCGGCGCAGGATGCCCTCGAAATCGCTGGTGGACACCGCCCCCGTCTTCTCCAGTTCCCTCCATCGGGCCAGGTCCTTCGCGGCATCGCGGGCTTCGATCTCCGCCCGCCGCCGCGCCGCGTCCCAGAGGCGGCCGTCCACCCGCAGCAGCGCCTGCCCCTTTTTCACGGCATCGCCCTTGCGGACCCGCCGCTCCACCACCCGCCCCGCGCGTTCAACGGCCAGCAGCGCCTCCTGCGCCGGTTCGATCCGCGCCGGCAGTTCGATGACATCCGGAATCGTCCGGGGCTCCACCGTCAGCACCCGCACCGGCACCGGCCGCTCCGCGTCGTCCGCGGATTCCTCCTCCGGCCGGGGAAGAAGCGCCAGCACGACGATCAGCACGACCACCAGCCCGAGCCCTCCCCACGCCAGCAGCGCCCCCTTCCGGCGGCGAACCCATTGAACTCCTCTCATGGCGTCTCTCCCCTCTCAAATACTTCGCCGCTGGCCTGCCGCAGGCGGGCCAGGGCATTCATGTGGTCATGCAGCGCCTGCAGCCGCGTCAGCCGCGCGGTCGCCAGCGCCAGGTTGGCATCCGTAAAATCCAGATAGGTCGCCAGGCCGTTCTCGTACCGCGCGCGGGCGATCTCCAGGCCTTTTTCCGCCAGCTCGACGGTTTCGGCGCTGGCCGCCACCGTCTCGGCGGCCTCCCGCATGTCCAGATAATGCGTCTGGATCTCCAGCGCGATCTGCCGCTCGGTTTCCTCGAGGAGTTCGCGGGCCTTGGCCAGTTCCAGCCGTTTTTCCGACACCCGGTTGCGTCGCAGCAGACCGTCGAACAGATCCCACTCCACGGCCACGCCCGCATTCCAGCCCCAGTCCCATTCGTCGCGCGAGGACCCGCTCTGCGGATTCTCCCCCCGGTACCCCGCAAAGGCCCGGACCTGCGGCAGCCCCCCGCCCTGTTCCGCGCGGATGTCCGCCTCGCGCATGCCCAGCAGGCCGCCCAGTTCGATCAGCTCCGGACGCCGCTCCCGCCCCAGCGCCTGCCATTCCTCCAGGGCGCGCTCTTCCGGCTCGAACACCAGCTCGCCGTCCACGTCAACGTCCTCGGACTCGATCCGCACCAGGTTGCGGAAGGCCACCCGCGCCAGTTCCGCCTGCTTGCGCGCCTGAATCAGTTTCGGCCGTTCGTTCGCCAGCCGCACCCGGGCCGTCAGCACATCGAACTCCGGCGCCGTCTGCCGGCGGTAGCGCGCCTCGGTCTGCTCCAGCAGGTCTTCGAGCTGCGCCACCGACGCCTCCTGCACCCGCACCTGTTCGTCCGCCAGCAGAATGCCGTGGAACGCCGTCCGGATGTCGCGCACCAGGTCGTTCTCCACCTGCTGCACCGAGGCCCTCGCCACGTCGAGATACAGCCGTGCCGCCTTCAGCGCCGCCCCGACCGATCCGCCGGAATACAGCAGCTGGCTGGCCTCCACCCCCGCCGCGTAGGTGTCCTCCCGCCCCATCTCGAAGCGGTCGCCGTCGAACTCAAAGGCCTCCACCTCGTCCAGGCGCGTGTAGCGGCCCGTGGCTTTCAGCTGCGGCAGCAGCTGCGCCCGCACCTGGCCGATCCGTTTCCCCGCAATGGCTTCGTCGCGCCGCGCATTGCGCGCCGCCGTCGCCTGCTCCAGGCCCATCTCGATGCTGTCCGTCAAGGTCAGCACCGGCCGGTCCGGCCGGGATTCTCCGCGGCCGATCGCCGCAACAAAGGCCGTCAGCAACGCGACGGCCGGCATGGAATGACGCAGGTTCATGAAATGGAAGCCGGTCGGCCTGATTCCGGCCGGGAAGGCGAAACTAAACCATAACCCGCGTGCGCGTTCCAACAATCTAATTGTCAGGATTCGGTTATTTTTTTAACACATGAGGCCCCTGCAGATGGCAGGTGGTTCGTGGTTCGTGGCTGGCGGGTAGCGGGTTGGGACTGTTCCGCCCCCCCCTGTCCTTTGCCCTCCGTCCTCCGTCCTCTGGCCTCTGTCCTCTGCCCTCGGCCCTCCGTCCTCTATCCCCTGCTCCCTCGGACCTCCGACCTCCGACCTCGGATCTCTCGCCTCTCCTATTCGCTTCCTGCTTTCCTGGGTTTCCTGTTTTCCTGCTTCTCTGTCTCCTGTCCTCTCCATCGGACCTCGGACCTCGGACTTCGGACCTCGGCCCCCCCCCTCCCTTACCCGATCGCCTCCGGTCCGGTTTCGCCCGTCCGGATCCGGATGCACTCCGGCAGATCCAGCACGAAGATTTTGCCGTCGCCGATGTTGCCGGTGCGCGCGCCCTTCACAATGGCCTCCACCGTCGGCTTCACGAAGTCCTCGTTCACCGCGATCTGCAGTTCCACCTTCTTCAGCAGGTTCACCTCCGTCGGCACCCCGCGATAGCTCTCGTGGTAGCCCATCTGCTGGCCGCAGCCGATGACGTTCAGGGCCGTCATCTTGCCCACCTTCGCGGCCATCAGCGCCTCTTTCACGTCCGTCAGCTTGTCGGGCTGAATAATGGCAAGGATCAGTTTCATGTGTGCTCTCCTCGTTGGATGGTTACTTGATCAGAAATCCCTGGAAGTCCGGATAGGCCTCCATGCCGTGTTCGCCCACGTCCAGGCCGCCGATCTCCTCGGCGCGGCTCACGCGCAGCCCCACCGTCCGCTTGAGCGCGGCGAAGATTGCCAGGCACAGCGGGAAGCAGAACACCCCGTAGGCCAGCACGCCCAGCGCCTGCACGCCCAGCGAATACTCCGCGCTGAACAGCCCGACCGCCAGCGTGCCCCAGATGCCGCACACCAGGTGCACCGAAATCGCGCCCACCGGGTCGTCGATCCGGATCTTGTCCAGCGCCATCACCGACAGCACCACCAGCACGCCGGCGATGCCGCCGATCCCCACCGCCGCCGGCACCGACACCGCATCCGCCCCCGCCGTGATGCCCACCAGCCCCGCCAGGCAGCCGTTGAGCACCATGGTCAGGTCCGGCTTTTTCTGGATGCTCCATGACGTCGCCATCGACGTCACGATGCCCGCCGCCGCCGCCAGCGACGTCGTCACCAGCACGTACGACACCGGGCCGGCCTCGGCCGACAGCACCGAGCCGCCGTTGAAGCCGAACCACCCCAGCCACAGCAGGAAGACGCCCGTCACCACCATCGGCATGTTGTGGCCCATGATCGGCCGGATGCCGCCGTTCGTGTACTTGCCCAGCCGCGGCCCCAGCAGAATCACCCCCGCCAGCGCGCCCCAGCCGCCTACCGAATGCACCAGCGTGGACCCGGCGAAGTCATGGAAGTTCAGCGCCGACAGCCACCCGCCGCCCCAGACCCACGAGCCCGCGATCGTGTAGCCCAGCGCCACGTACACCGTCGAAAAGATCAGGAAGCTGCCCAGTTTCACCCGCTCGGCCACCGCGCCCGACACAATCGTCGCCGCCGTTGCCGCGAACATCCCCTGGAACAGGAAATCCGTCCAGTACGTGTAGCCCGCGTTGTAGGCGCTCGTCAGCCCCGCGGCATCCGTTCCCACCCCGAACCCCAGCCGCAGCCAGCCGGGGATCGCCCAGTCTCCCTGATACATCAGCGCAAAGCCCGCCAGCGCGTAGGTCAGCAGCCCGATGGCCGGGATCAGCGTGTTCTTGAACAGGATGTTCACCGTGTTCTTCGCCCGCGTCAGTCCCGACTCCACCGTCGCGAACCCCAGATGCATGATGAAGACCAGGAATGTCGCCACCATCATCCAGAGATTGTTCGTCGTGAACATCTCCGGACTCACCGCCGGCGCGGCCTCCGCCACGGCCGCGCCCGCCTCCTGCCCCCAGGCCGTCCCCGCCGCCCCCGCCATCAGCAGAAACGCCAGCACGCCCGATCTCTTTCCTCTCTTCGCCTTCATCTCCGGGTTGCTCCTTTCCGCGGCGTCCGTCTGACGCCGCCGGTCTTGTGTTTGTCCTCCCTTCCATGCAATCCCCGTGCCAACTCCCATCATCCCGCCAGCCGGAATGCCGCATCCATCTCCCCCCCTTATGGATACATCCTTCCATCCCCCGGAATCCCGCCCATCCATTCAGCTACATTTTTGTGCTTTTCCTGTCTTTTTAAGACATATATGAATGCACCGGTTGTTGGTTGTTGGCCGGATAACCGGCTGTCCCCTGATCTCTGTCCTCTGTCATCTGTCCCCCATCGGACCCCGAACCGCTGAACCCCTGAACCCTGAACCGCTGAACCCCTGAACCCTGAACCCTGACCTCCCCCCCCCTCCCCGCACTGGTTTTGAATTGTACCGCCCCGCCCCTGTGGGATATCCCTTGTATCAGGCGGGCCGCCCCGGGCCCCTTTATCATCAAGAAACCCCAGATGGGCCCCATCCTTCCAGGCTGCCGACGGGAATACCGCACCACATCCGGCGCGTTCAAATGGATTGTCTTCATCACCATCCTGGGCGCCATCGGCCTGTTTTTCGCCTTCCGCGAAGGCCTCAAGGATGTGGACCGTATTTATGAAGCCGCCGACTTCCCGGCCGATTCCCGCTTCATCAAAACCCCCGCCCCTCCGCCCGTCCGCGATGGGCTGTAATCCGTCGCCGGCGATCGGTGGTGCTCCTGTCCCAACCCAAATCCATTAGAAACAGGATTACAGGATCTACAGGATTCAATCCCCCGGACCTGTCCCCCCGGACCTCGGACCTCGGACTTCGGACCTCGGACCTCCGACCTCTCTCCCCGCCCCCCCCCTACTTCATCAGCCCGTCGAGCTGATCAAACGGATTGAACAGCGTACTCGGCGCGGGCGGCTCCAGCGACGTCCCGCCCCCCGCCCCCGTCATCCCCTGCTTTTCATGCTCGTGGTCGTGACAGTACAGGCACAGCAGCTCCCAGTTGCTGCCGTCGGGCGGATTGTTGTCGTGGTTGTGATCCTTGTGATGAACCGTCAGTTCCTTCAGCCGCGCCCCGGAGAATTCACGCCCGCAGCTGGCGCAGACGTGCGGCAGGATCTTCAGCGCCCGCTCGCGGTAGCCCTGGGCACGCGCCGCGGTCTCGCGGTGCA
>ERZ795053.5206-NODE-5206-length-13557-cov-6.368168_pt1 | contig 13557 bp, 16 predicted proteins | sample MGYA00375137_ERZ795053 | MGnify/ENA primary metagenome ERZ795053 (study PRJEB30182, sample SAMN05720284) | activated sludge metagenome | isolation source: Anaerobic digester | place: Hong Kong | collected 2014-12-17 ... | reverse complement strand
GAGCTACAGCCGTGGCTGGATCGGGTGGCCGTCCGGGGTGAGGTGGTCGTGCAGTTCTGGCTCAAGCCCGGGGAGGCGGCGGTGACGCTGGGAGTGGGGGAGGAAAAAGAAGTGGAGCGGATACCGGAGCAGTTGAGGGGGTTCTTGTAACTCAGGGTGGCGGATGAGCCGCAACGGGCCGGGCGGAAGAGACAAAGGTTTTTTTTCGCCCAAAATCGGCTTCATCCGCCGCTAATTATGCGGCGCGCATCACGCTAACATACAGATGCTATCTGCTGCCCCGTTGTCGCGGGCGGTGTGGGCCATCAGCATCACATCCACCATCACAAGGGCGGCCTGGGCCGTCACAATAGCAATCTCCCTCACAATTACAACCATATGAGTCTATATGACTGCCTTTTTCATCATCCTTAAAATAGGAAACAAATCCAAGATGAAGATTCACTTTACTAAATTCATTTGTATCAGTAATCATAAATAACCTCTTTAAAATAAGAGTAAACTATATTTCTCAGTCGAATCCTTTCTGAGGAATATATTTCTGTACTACTTCATAATGAAGTAGCTCCGAGAAAAACATCCTTGTTGATTCTAAAGGAAGATGATACTGATCAGAAAGCTGCCGAATACTAAACGAATTATTCTTCAGTGATTTGACGAGAGCAGCTGAATCATTAGTGAGAATTGGCATATGATTTCCAGCTATAGATATTTCTCCGAAGCTTTCTCTCCTAAAGCGTAGATGTGGACTCACTTCAAGTTGTTGATCGATATCAAGATCAGACAGATTCTTAGGATTTTGTATAACGATGTCTACTCCTTCAGTGCCAAGCATATAAGGATCTGGACGATCTTTACTACCATGAAAAAATTTGGAATCCATTCGGCATGCAGCACCACATTGTTTAAGCCATTTACATTTCTTACATTGCTCTGGGATAAGCGAGCCATTTCTCCATTCATATGTTCTCGGCCAGATATCTAATAGCGATTCAGTAATGGCATTACCATAAACCTCATCAGAATGACCACAGGGACGAACGCTACCGTCTGGGCCGATAGTGCAGGCAGTTTTACCTCCGCTACAACTGCGACGGAGAAGCAAATCACCATAACGCTCCATATTAATAAATAGACAAAGAGGATATGTAGTTAAAGTATCGATTTTAATTCCAAATTCTTCACGTAAACGAAGCAAATCATCAAAAAATGATATAATTTCCTGTGCGGACAGTTGTAGATCTGTAAAATTAGAGCATCCTTGTGATGGATGAACTTTAGTCGCAGAAAAATTCGTGATTCCAAGTCCATGAAGAAACCTCCCAGTATCGTAAACATGATCCTTATTTTGACGCATGACTACCATGTTCGCGGATAAACCAATTCCATTTCTTTGGGCTGTTTGTATGCCATGAATTGTCTTTTTGAAGGCTCCTGACTTTCTGACTATTGAATCAAATGTTAGAGCATCATGAGATGGGAATGATGTCAATATCCAAATCCCCATTTCTTTTAACTTAGAAGCAATATTATCATTAAGATAAGTAATATTTGAATTTATCGAACAGTTTATATTTGCATTCTGTGCCAGCCTAATTGTTTCAAACATTAATTCTGGAAACAGCATTGGTTCACCACCAGTAATTGTAAGATTCTGAACCTCGCTATTTTTCAAATTATAAATAATTTTATGTAGATCATCTCTGCTAATCGTACCCAAACTCTCACCTGGTTCCCGCCAATGGTTATAGCAATGAATACATTTATGATTGCATCCTGACGTAAGTTCGATTTGTACAGAAATGGGTGATTTGAATTCCTGATACATAATATTTGTTACCTTTTTAGCTTGTAAACAAAGAAGGTTGCATTGCACTTCAAGGAGTTAAAAGAACATAAGTGATGCTACTAATTTATGACAAAAAGCCTAACGTCATTAGCTAACTGACGCACCATTTTGTGGCGCGTCCGAGTTGAGCGAATGGTTAGGTATACCAGAGTCAAAATTGCGTATGGCTAGGAATCATTTGCACTTATACGCTTCGCCGCTCAATGAGAAAATTGAGCCGACTCCAGACGGTGCAATTTGATTATTCGTTGATTTGATTCTCAGTGCGTTTCCACCCAGTTCTGAAACTCGATTCTTGGCTCGGTTTCTCGCATCTTCTTCGGGATTCTTGCTGAGTGTATTTTGGTTGTTAGTACTCACAGCGTCCAGGAACTGACAGCTCTTCGCTTGATCGTCTGAAATAATTCGGACGTTTTGGGCAGCTGGGTTCAAGGGTGCCACTGCTACGCAGCCATTAATCAGCAAAGCACCAACCAGCAACAGCGCAAATTTCACTACGGTCTTCATTCTTATCTCCTTTTTAGGGGTTTGAGTAGCAAACGGACGGAAAGTCAGCATTATCCCAAGCAGGTAACTAAACCTGCCAAAAAGAAATCAGTTGCAAAAATTATGACTTTTGCGACAGGCCAAACCAGGATCAAATTTCTCTTCTTTTCGTGTCGTAAAAGTCAGTCGCGAAAGTCAAAACTTTTGCGATATGTTCTGCGACAGGGCGTTTTGGTGTTCTCATGATCGAAATGGCGCTTCATCACGCGGTTGTTGGGGCCTTATGCCGACTTTCCGTCCGTTTTCTACCAAGACCCCTTTTACTACCGATTGATAATTTTAGGTAAGTTTGACATCTATCGTGGCTTTTTAATCGGCAATGTTCACGTTGACGATCTTAGAAGCTGTATTGAAACTAACTTATAGCAATCCTTTACAGGTTGTGGAATTATTAAAACGCCAATTTAATACCAAGGAAGCATTCAGTCAGTTAACCTTCTGTGTGACTCAGCCACAATTTTTCCACCGCGTACAGCGAGCCGTACCGCTGTGGTACCGGAATCCCTCTTTTTAGTTTGCAACCTGTAAACGTCGTAATTAACCGCGTAATCAATTAAGGTTATGTTATTATCTTGAGAAAAAGGACTGACTTTAATCTCATTATCTTTTATATTAAAAGATGCATCTCTTCTGAGTTTCCGGCAATAACCCTCTTTTACCTTACGCAAGTGAGTCAGGCTAACTAGCTCGTCTTCGTAATAGACTGAGTTCGCGTACATAGACATAATTTCATCTGTGTTACAATAGCTATCTGCGAGGAAATGTGCTCTCGCTATTTCTCTGGCACCTGCATATGGGTCGCCAGAAGGAGTTGCAGACACTGGCTGATAGTTATCCGGAGACTGGTCAGATAACTTGTATCTAACAGCTCCTTTTACACCTTCCACGACGAGTCCAACGGCGACGCCCTTAGCTATGTCAGCAAAAACATCTTTCCAATTCCAAGCTTGGGCACTCTGCGATGCTACAAACATTAGTATTACTATTATAGTACTCTCAGGAAATCGGAAATCTTGGACACGCATAGCGTTTCCCCATATAGGCCAATTAGTACGTTGACACGTTAGAATGCCACGCGAAGCTTCACTAGTACTCGTCCGATGCGCTTCTCACAATCTCGCCACCACCTGCTCCATCCGCTCCTGCCCGACATTGGTATAAATCTGCGTAGTGGCGATGCTCTCGTGACCGAGCAGCGCCTTGATGTCCACCAGTTCAGCCCCGGCGTTGAGCAGGTTGGTGGCGTAGGTATGCCGGAGCTTGTGCGGCGAAACCTTCTTGTCGATCCCGGCGACCTGGAGCATTCGGCGTAAGTAACTCCGGGCCGCTTGCGCCGAGACCGGCTGCCCGTTGGCCTTGGCAAAGACCGCCTCGGTGCGGTTGCGATCCTTCAGCCAGAAGCCGAACGTACTCCCAAAGTTAGCCGGGAGCGGCACCAGCCGCTCTTTGTTGCCCTTGCCGATCACCCGAACCGATTTAGCAAACCCATCCACCAGGCGCACATCGGCGATCTTCAAGCCGAGCGCCTCGCTGATGCGTAGCCCGGAGTTCAGCAGCAACCCGAACAGCATTTCATAGCGGCGGCGGGTTTCGGTCATCCGGGGGAAGTTGTTGCCGAAGATGTTGATGGGAATATCGCGGCGGCTGCGCAGGGTCGCCTCGAACTGGGCCTGCTCCTCACGCTCCAGCCAGACCGGAATCCGCAGCGGGCGCTTGGGCTTCTCGGCCAGCGCCACCGGATCGGTGGCCACGACCCCATTGCGCACCAGCCAGCGGTAGAACGTCGAGAGCGCCGAGAGCCGCCGATTGATGATGGAGGCTTTCACGCCCCGCTCACGCATGAGCCAGGCGCTGAACTGCTCCACGTCCTGGTACTTTGTGTTCATCCAATCCTTGCCGGCCTCGACCAACCAATCGGCCCAAATCCCCAGGTCAGAGTTGTAGTTGTAGCAGGTCGTCTGGCTGTGACCTTTCGCATAAAGCAGATGCGAAAGAAACTCGCGGCGGGCGTCGTCGAATAATTCACGGTCGAACATGGCCATCGTTCTCCATGCGCTCTTTCCTATCCTGATGGATCAGAAGGGGGTTTTTGATATTTCTAAAATAGGTATTTTAGCATAATAGACTAATAATACTATTTTGAAATATTCAGCTAAGTTGCCGAAAAATGGATATTCATTACCGTCAAGTCGTAAAAAGTTGCGCTTTTTATCACTAAAAGTACCGAAAACTTTTCTTATCGTTTATTGATGGAGCATTTATCACCTGTTCACGGTTTCTCTGTTTCAGAAAAATACCCTGCTTTGCTTCCCAGAGAAAAAACTTTTTTAAAAGTAGCCTGCTTCCCTGCTTCTCTGCTTCTTTTTAAAGAAAAACTTTTTATATCATATTCTTAAAAAAGAGTTGTCTGCTTCTAGTCTGCTTCTTTTTGCTTGCTTGCTTGCTTGCTCACTTAACCTACTTCCTTATCTCTAAAGAAGCAGGAAAGAAGCAGGAAAGAAGCAGGAAAGAAGCAGGAAAGAAGCAGGATATTATTTTATAAATATATGTTTTTTTTATTTTAAATTCATTTAAGCAGGGAAAAGAAGCAGGGAAGCAAGCAATTTTTCTATTTCTGGAAAATTCTATGAACGGAATGGACGCCGTTCGAGCCAGTAGCCGCGTACCCCATCGTTCTGCACTTGGCGGAAGCCCAGCTTCTTTAGATAGGCGTTTGCAATGCTGGCTTGCTGTGCCTTCGGCTCTTTGATGCCGCACTCGATGAGAATTCGAGTTGCTGTGTAGTGCCGGTGCCCAAGTCCTTTTTCTACTTTTTCGGTGTAGAACGTCTCGGCAACCAGCTCATCAACCGGCGTTGTTTCGGCGTGGCGCTCATGCCGCTCTTTCAACATCTCTTCAAGTTCTGCATTGCACCACCATTGCTGACCGCTCAGGTATAGGTTCCGCACTTGCGCCCATAGTTGTTGCATGTCGATTGAATGCAAGCTGTCGCAAGCAGTGACTTGCAACGGGAGAAAGCGCCGGGAACCTGTTGTGTCATTCAGAAATTGCTCGGGGTTCACTGAGCCACAGAACGAGGTACGCCGCCCAAACTGGGATTCAGCGCGGTCGTAAGGTAGGCGGATAGTGTCGGTCTGCTTGGAAAGGAAAGCTTTAAGGCGGGAAATATCCGCACGGCGGAACGTGCTGTCGAGTTCGCCCAATTCGCAGATCCAGGATGATATGCAGATGCGGACAGTCTCTTTATCCGCCGGGTCGAGGTGTGCGCCGTCAATGATGTAGACACTAAGCTGCTTCGGAACCAGCCGCTTAAACCAGCTTGTTTTCTTCGCGCCCTGACCGCCTTGAAGTATGAAAGCCAATTCGTACTTCGGTAGCGCGTCTCTGTTGGGTGTCTGTCTCGCGCCATCAGCAGCGGCTATACACTGCAAGAGCCATGTTGTCAGTGCTACATCCCGGTAGTGCCGGTCGTCTTCGGTTACCTCAAGCGTGTCGGCCAACGCGGTTAAACGGTCTCTACCATCCCAGGGCTTGGATTCAATCCAATTCAAGATTGGGTTGATCGCTTTTTCAGCGAACAGCGCCGGTAGCAAATCTAAACTATTGGTAGGCATCCCGTTCAACGCCAGCAGTGAGCGGATATGCGCTACACCTGCATTGTCAATTAGGTCGCCGTGCCCACGGTCATTTGCGTTGTTGAAGCGGATCGTCTGCTTCTTTAGCAGCTCGTCGTAGCTGACTTCTATTCCGTAGCTCTTAAACACATGCCGGAGGTTGGCGATTGTTGCCCGTTTGCGTCCGGTTTCGGTCACATGCGGAAAGCCGGTTGCCGGTGTGTCGAAGTCAGAGATTTTTTTTCTTCCAAAACTGCTTGCTTCCCCTGCTTCCCTGCTTCTTTTCAATGGTAGCAATGGCTTAGCGGAATCAGCTTGCTTCAAAGCTGCTTCTATCTGCTTCCCTACCGCAGCAAGCCCAGCCAGCCGGTGAAGGTCGTTGAAGTCGGTGTCCTTGTCGGTTGCCTCCAGCCCGGTGAAATCCGGCGCACATACCGCGCCCCAGACCGCCCGTGCGGCGTCTTCTGCTTTCGCTTGGCCGTTACCGATATCCGCGAGAATGGCTAGCTTTGCGGCTGGATAGCGTTCGCGCATCGTCTTGGCGATCTTCGGCAGATTGCTTGCCGAGAGTGCCGCGATCGTCGCGTAGCCGGTCGCTTCGCGGACAGATAGCGCCGTTGCCACGCCTTCACAGGTCGCCAGCGTTAGGCCCGCGCCGTTGCCTTCCGGTAGTGCTTGCGCAGACCAGTAACCACCAGATTTAGCGCCTCTGGCAATTGCGGATTTCCTGCCTGCCTCGTCGATCAATTCAGCCGTGCTGACCTTGCCCTCAATCTCGACTAGGGCGACCAGCAGCCACCCGGTTAACGGTTCACCGTCCGATTTTGGCGCATAGCCCAGGATCGACGTTGCCCGCTCCGCCTCGATCTTGCGTAGGGTCGCTACAGGTGAAACCCGCTTGCGCGCCAAATAGGGATGATCCGCTTGCGCCGGTGTCGCTGCTTCCCACAGCGCAACTGCTTTTTCTGCCGCCTGCTGTTGCATCCGTGCCTTGGCAACAGTGTTTTTTGCGGCTTGCTCGGCATGCTGATGTTCCTTTGCCGTGTGTTCGGTATCGGTTTCTTGCCGTATTGCTTCGCTCTGTTTCCAACCATTCTGTCCGGCCAGATAAAACAGCGTGCCAGCCGTCACACCACCAGCACTGTCGATGGATTTCCAGGTATCGCGAGTATCGTTCTGGTTATAGGTCAGCCCGCCGTGGCTCCACTCGTCGAACAGATCGAATCCATTGCCGTTCAGTCCTTCCTTGATCGCCATCCCCACTTTGACCCAATCGTCACGCGGCAAATCGGGTGAGATGTAAGTCAGTGCGTCTCGTATAACTTGCTGCGTTGTCAGAGTCATGGCCGTCTCCTGATAGAGAGCGTATCGTCATGTTTCAATTTGAAACAAAAAGAGTTCAAATTTGACGATTGTAACTATTTAATAAAATTGATTTTTTATTGTAATCTAGGTTCTGTTTTGGAACCTAACCATTCAAATAAGAGCATCCCGCTTTTTCGGAAGGCGGGTGCATGGTCAAAACCATTTACAATGACGAATATCTAGATTTGCTGCTGCTGTTGCGACGAAAACGGCTCAGTGTTGGTTTGTCGCAGAAAGAGCTTGCCGATCGACTTGGAGTTAAGCGGTCGTTTATCGGTAAAACTGAGCGTGGTGAACGCCGGGTCGATGTTATCGAGCTACAAGCCATTTGCAGAGCACTAAATATCGATTTCATCGAGTTCATGACCGAACTACAAGAGCGCCAGCGTCGCTAATCACAATCGCACCTTTCGCCACTCTCCGGCCCCCCTCGCCGTTCCGCTAGCATCCGGTCCAGCAGCGTTAACAGCGCATCCACGTCGCACTGGTCGGTCAGCATTCGCCGTAGCGCTGCATATGCGCTTCCGCATCTCTCCGGGTGATCTGAGTCATAATCATCTGGGTAGTCCGCATGAGCCTGTAGAAATCCCTCTAGCCATTCCTTTTTTCCGGCTCCATCGTCTGGCGGTAAATGCTCCGGGTTATGGTATCCCCAGTACACAAAACCATGCTGAAACGGTGTCCACTCAAACGATGACGCTACGCCGCTTCCGACCATTTCGATAGCTCTTCCGGTTTGCACTTCAATGCAACAGCGATTTTTTCGCGTAGATCGTCAGTCAACGGGCGTTCGCCATTCTCAATCAAGCTGATATAGCTTTGGTTTACGCCAGCAGCGCGCGCCAATCGGCCCTGGGTCATTTTCAGCATGGCTCGCCTGACGACAATCGCATGTCCAATATCAGTCATTCTAGTTACCTCACTGGTGTAATAATTTATAATTACACAAACATAAAAAAACTTCCACTAACATCACTGTCCGTGCTCTGGCTGTCTGTAACCCCGGCCAGCGGTATGCATCCCTGCGGGTGGCGCGCTCCCGGCGCGAACGCCTAAACCCGTCTCTTCCCGAATTATCCGTGGTGTGTCGGCCCGCCCCCCCGCTGCCGCCGCATTTTGTCGCGCGTCCCGTCGCCCGGCGCAAGGTCTTCGCCCCGCTGCGGTCACTGCGCTCCCTTGCGGGTCCCCCCCTTGCACCGTTCGCCGTGGCCGCGCTGTGCTGGTCGCCGTGGGCGTGGCGGGGGGGCTGTGGCGTCCCGCCTCGGTGGGCTTCGGTGGCCTGTTCCAGTTCTCGGTTCTGTTGGGGGTGTGCTGTGGCTGCGTTCTCTGTCCTGTCTTCCCGGTCGTTGGTGGTTTCTCGTGGTTCGCGGGTGGCTCCGCTGGCGGCGCCCTGGTGGCGTCGGCTGGTCGGGTTCGCTCTGGCTGCGGGCGCTTGTCGCTGGCGGTTGCGGTGGTCTGTGCGGTCGTTCTCCGGCGCGGTCGTTGTCGTTGGCTTTGCGTCGCCGGTCGCTGCGTCCTCGTTCGCCTCGGCCTGGTCGGGCTGGGTGGGGCTTCCGTGCGCGGTTCGGCGCTTCCGTGGTGTGGCGGGTCCAGTTTGGGGCGTGTCGGTGCCGGTCGCCTGCTCGCCGTCGCTGCGGCTGGCTGGGCCGGGTGCGCTGCCTGCTCCGGCGTGGGTCTCTGCTCGTGGTTAGCTGGCCGGTCGCTCTTCTGGTGGCCCGCGTTGCGGGCTGTCGCTGTCGCTGGCTAGTGCGCGGCTCTCGTCGCGCGCTGGCCGTGCGTTGCGCCTCGCCGGCGCTGGCGGCGCTGGTGTGTCGCCGTGCTCGCATGTTCGGGCTGCCGCCGGTCCGCACTGGGCGCTCCGGTCGGCTGGTGTTGCTTCCCGTTGCCAGGTCGCGCCGCCCCGGTCCACTCTCGCTGCCCTTGGCAGGTCTCCCCCCTCCCGCTCGCGCTGTTTCTCCCCGCCAGCAGTCGCTTTTTTAGCAAACTGCAACATAAAAAACCCCACCCAGTGGGGTTTTTTATGTTATGTGTCTCAATATCGATGTGAATAGTTTTCCTCATATCATTAGTCATATAAAAAACTGTCTATATATAAAATAAATTTTTCCAAATTATTTCTATTAATCCTATAAATATCGAATTTAATTTGCATTGTTACCATTTTTGTAATAAAATTTTATTACAGGATTAGGACTAAACGGATTTAGCGCCTTCTTTCTCGGTATGCTCGGGGGCGTTAAAAGGAGAAAACGGGATTTTATACAGGACAACTCAAACTCTTTAAGAGGTACTGTGAGATGCCACGATTACACGAATACAATGCAGGAAAAATAGAGCTTTGCGGCGAAGAATACGAGTATGAAGCCGATTTTGAATGGGATGATAGAGTGCCGATCTTGTACGAAATACGCTTAATCAAGCAAACCTGCAAGGCTGGTCAAATTTGGTACGACTCAAATGGTAATTATCACCTCGGACCAAAATGGATAAGGCTAGATATTACTAATTTCATGTCGGCCAATCAAATCGGCACTATTGCTGACGAAATCTCTACTTATTACGCAAATCTTTACGAAGAGGAAAAAGCCGAACGCGCCCGCGATAGAGCGATAGAGCATTATCTTGATTTCCGGGCAAGCGGCGAATATCACCGCACTGGCCATATGCACTACACCGGCGAGCCGGTTAGCGCATGAAAAAAGGCGCTTGCGTTGCGGCTAACAACGCGAGCGCCCCACTACAACCCCGAAACATGCGAGTGAAACGAGGTAAAAATGATGCTAACCGCAATACAAACCGGCTGGCAAGCCCAGCTTGCTGCTGATTTCGCCTATCAGGCTTGGATGGACGCTGACGAACAAGCCTACTTCGACACGCTGGCGCAGCAGGAGGAAACGCGCTGTTACCCGTATGGCCGGCCTGAACAAGATACCGGTTGGTCTTGGGAAACGCCGATGAGGGAGCGCGCGCCATGATCTACTTGCATCCACACATGACCTTGAAGACGGCTGATTATTTCCTGCGTCTGAGCGGTTACCACTTGCGCTGGAACATGAAGAAGCGCGTCCTAGAAATCGTTCCTCTTCAACCCTTCTGAACTGGCGAGGCGCCCGCCAGTAATGGCGGGTTGATGAACATGGGAAACATGAACGAAATTACCCTTGACGATGTAACTAAACTCGAACCTGGCCAGATTTTGGCGGATTCGGTACGGCAATGGAGGAGTGACTGTCAAGCCGGACAGTTCAAAGTCGGTTCCAGCAGCTTTCACGGTCCCAAGCTCGATATGGAATTGATCGGCGCGACCATCAGCGAAGGCGAGTTTTTTGGATACCCGCTGCAAAAGTGGCTGGCCATTTTGTTTGTTGACCCGGAAGGGGTTTTATCTTCGATTCTGTTCAAGACAGAAAGTCTCGATCAGTTCGAGGAACTACGCCGGACGTATCGGCTGAAAGGTGAATCGCTTTTAAGTAAAACCATCCGGGCGCACATGTGCAAACGCGCCAGCCGCGCCAACGGCAACGGCTATTTTGCGGTGGAATTTGAGGTTGTCAGCGAAGGCAAATATGCCGTTGCGATTTCGGAGTTTCGCAAACTGCATTACACGCCGGAATTGATCCGGCTAATTGAATCGAAGCTGGATGAAAGCGGCAACGGCAATGCCGAGAACGGCAACGGCAAGAAGAAATAACCGCACTCGCGCCAAGGAGGGCGCATTTTCAGGAGTCCCCGAATGAACAACCACGACTACCAGAACTTACCGGGTATTTCCTCGCACTGGCTCATTGAGATGCTGAACAGTCCCGCCGCTTGCTATAGAAAATACCTTGACCCGCAACGGCCCGCCCAGGAACAAACCGCCGCGATGCGGTTAGGAACGCTGGTTCACTGTCTGGCGCTGACGCCTGAACAGTTTGCCCATAGCTTCCTCGTCGCCGACTACGAACGCCGCAGCATCGCCGGGAAAGCGCGGTACGCTCAATTGAGCGAAACCGGCCTGACCCCGATCAAACGCGCCGAACTGGATCAGGCGCTGGCTATCGTCGACGCTTTGCACGCCAAGCCGGCTGTCCGTAAATTGCTGCAACGCAGCAAGAAGGAGCGAACAGTTATTCAACCCCGGAAACGCGGTTTGCTGCCTCTCAAGGCCCGCCTTGATCTTCACCATGAAGCGAGGCGGCAAGTCACCGAACTCAAAACCACCTGGAATCTTGCCGCCATGCAAGCGGCGATAGAACGTTACCGCTATCCATTGTCCGCTGCGTTCTACCGTGACATGGTCAGCGGTCAAAGCGTGGTTTTTGTGTTCGTGCAGACCACACCGCCGCATGACATAGAAGTGATCCCGATGGAGCGCCCGCAGCTCCAGGCCGGACAGGAGCAATGGCAAACCGCCCTGGCGCGCTTTGATGCGTGTTGGCAGGCGAACGAATGGCCGGAAGCCGAACCGGGCAAGCCGGATGATGATCCGCTGATGATGGATTTCATGCCGGCAACGTCGAAGAACCGACCTCGGTTTGACCTGCCGGTTGGCGAATTGGCGATATAAATTCTAAAATTAACTTATTGATGGGTGGAGTTCGCGGCTCCCTGAACGGGTGGCCGAGTAATTCGGGGTACTGCCGCAGTAGACGTGCTGCTTCCAGGCGTTTAGCACTGGATTAAGGCAGGAAGAGATACCGGTGTAACAGTGACGCGATGACAGCCGGGAAAGACCGGCACTAACGATCAATAAACCCTCATAAGCGGGTTTATTTTTGCCAACCCCCCAGCTAAAAGCTGACCCTGATGCGAGAAAACGGGACGTCGGGGAGCAGGAGCGGGCGAACGGGAGCGTCCGGCCAGCGGCCCGTGCCTATCTGCGCGGCTTGGTGCGCCAGGCTGGGATCGATAAACCGATCACGCCGCATAAATTGCGGCATACTTAAGCCATGAACCTGCTCAACGCCGAGGCGGAATTGATCGACATCAAGGCCCTACTCGGCCACGAGAGCATCGCTACCACGCAGATTTACACCAATGTGGGGCAGGAACGGATGGAGAGGGTGGTGGGGAGGTTGTAGGCGTCGGGTGTCTGATGCTCTAAATGGGTATACAGGATACCAATACCAATAAGCTATTTTTATTGAGGAGTAGAATAAAAAATGACCGCAGCAAATAATCCTGAAAATAACGATAATAATCATAAGAATAAAAAAATTCAATTCGAAGGGGAACTAAATGATGTAGAAAAAGCAGATGTTGCAAAACTTCATAATGAGGTTAATCAGTTAAGAAACCATGAACTTCTTGTAAACTCTTTTGCAATTGCGATGGTTGTAGTAGCTCTGCCAGCTCTTAAAGATAATATCCTATTATCAATAGCAATGTTGATATCACTGATTGCCATTCATTATTGGCAATATACGCTTCTAGATATTCGCACACGCATTACTACCTATCTTGTATATCATAAGATTTCCTCTTGGGAGAAGGATTACCGCACCTTTTCTAACAACAACCCTAGACCAAGTATGCGTGGAGCTAGCAGATTATTATTTATTGCTCTTGGCTTTGTGGCAGCATTAGCACCACTCTGTAACTATTCATTAGACTTGTTCATAAATAATTTGTTTAGCAACACAAAATTTATTGTTATTTTTGTTATTTATGCTTGTATAATTTTATTATTAGGTTGGATTTTATCTTTAACGCATAAAAAACAGTCCGATACTGGGTCGAGTAGCCAACAGTGTAAATGCAAAAATGTTATTGATTCATACAAAAATATGCCAACGTACATAAGACATATAATAACTAAATATACTTGTGAATGGTGTAAAATCTACATCGAAGAAACAGGCAAGACCTGTAAAAATTCCTAGACAGACTTGCGCAACGAACCTTGGGCACCACAGGAAAATTTACAGAGGGAGAAACCTCCTCAACTGTACAGGTATCCGCTCTACTTCTTTCTCCTCTCTCGCTCCCAGTGCTACCGCCGCCTCCCCCGGCTTGAGCCAGAACTGCACGATCACCTCGCCCTGGACAAGGTGGCGGCCATCAGTCTATGCACTCTTGCACCGGGCGAGGTCGGCTGTTAGTGCCCAACCCCCCGAAAAGGTAAAATTAGCCGAAATGGAGGTGTAGCCCATCTTGTCCGAAAGTAGGGTACGAAAGATAGCTAGCGTCCGAAATCTATTT